>SXGQ01277379.1_pt1 | contig 20293 bp, 36 predicted proteins | sample 3178371 | NCBI WGS metagenome assembly SXGQ01 (sample SAMN11356859, study PRJNA531348) | freshwater metagenome | isolation source: freshwater sample F1-20 | place: China: Fuxian Lake, Yuxi | collected 2017-12-25 | reverse complement strand
GTGCGCGGCCTCTTTTTTTGGGAAGCTTTTTATTGTGAATTGTTCACAATGCTTTCCATAATCCTTTTCTTCAAAGGAGTAGTTATGAAAGTCAAGATGTATCTCAGTGCTATTGGGCTTCACGAGTGCGTGAGTATGCCCAGAGATCAGAAGAAGCTGATCTCGGAGATGATCAACAAAATCATCGGAACCATCCGAGATACCGAGCGTGCTAAGAAGCTCGCAATGGATCAAAACATTGACGTTTTGGTCAAGGCCGATGAAAATGAGTGCATGAAGCTCTGTGAGGAGCTGCTTGCAGAAATCAAGGAAGTCCGCACGACGGATGATCCTAAGTTTGTCTACAATCTCCTTGCAACTCGCGTTCGTGAGAAGAACGCAGAAATGGAGATTGACCAAGAGTTCAAGCTTTTGCATCTGAAGATGCACAAGCAGATGATTCGCGGTGGCGTGGAGAATCGCACAGACCGCGACATGGGACCTGATCCCACATTTAGCTGGGATACTACCCAGCGTCAGGACTGGCAACCGGTTTACAAGCCGGTTTGCTATGTCCGTACCATTGATGGTGTTGAGACATTCATTCCGAATGTTCGCACCATGATGATGACAGAAAACGGCAAGATGACTGGCATTCCTGCATCTTACCATCCCAACAAGTCTCCTCATGAGGAGTACGTTGAAATCCAAGTACCTTGCAATGGCATTGCCCTCAAGGAGCACAAAGAGATTTACACCTCGGTGACTGAAGAAGTTACGGAGACCAAGTTCATCCCTCGTGATACAACCGGGCTACGGTCGTCCACGATGATGAACCATCAAACCGGGTTCTTTCAGCACATCAAAGTGATGAAGAACGGCATTCACGTGACGACAAAGCGTCGCGTGAAGAAGGTTGTCAACAAAATGATTGAGAATGGGTCCAAGAAGATCAGCATTCTCAGTAAGGGTGGCTGGCCATTCCAGGGATCCAAGGAAGTTGGTCCTCCTGCAAAGTACACTCAAGATGGCAAGCCTATTGAGTGGGTTTGCTATGCAGACAATACTCAAGATCGTGGTATTGCCTATACCATGATCGGCCCTCGTTGGGAGAACATGCGTAAGCGGTTCCTCAACGATGTTCACGATGGCAATGTGAACATTTGTCAGAAGATTGAGAAAGACAACAACGGCAAGCGTGTTGTCAAGTATCAGGCTTACAAGGTGTATCCAAACACCGTGCTGAAGTTCAAAGATGGAACGAAAGCAACGATTGATATGTTGCTTTTCTGTGACATCCAAGCACTCAGGAAGAGCGACTTCGTTGAAAACGGCAAGCTGGACAACAAGTCATTGCTGTCACTTGCCGGTGACATGGCAATGGATACCATCCAGCCGCATGAGAAATAGTAATGATTAGCAGGTGTACTGACTGCTAATCAAAACGAAAGCCAAGAGTCTAAAAAACTCTTGGCTTTTTTTTGCTTTGTTTTCCTGAGCTATCGTCTGGCAAGCAAAGTTGCTTCGGTGAAGCACCAGGAAATCACCGAGTGACAAACAACACAACAAACAACACAATAAACAAAACAATATGAACACCAACATGGATCTCTCCTACGTCATCATCCGTTCCGCTAACTCCGGCGTCCACGCAGGCTATCTAATCTCATGGGATGGCGACTCTGTTGTACTCAAAGACTCACGCCGACTCTGGTGCTGGGTCGTAGCAAAAATGACAGGCCCACTCGCCAGCCTGTCAGAGGTCGCCGTCTACGGTATCAACAGCGCCGACACGCGCTCGCGGATCGCCACGACAGTGCCTCAAATGCGCGTTCTGGGCGTCTGCGAGATTCTGTATGCGTCTCCGGCGGCGCAGAAAAGCATCGAGAAGGCTCCGCAATGAGCGGTGATAGCGAACGCAGTCTAGGTGCCGGTTTCAGTTCCGGTTCCGGTTCCGGTTCCGGTTACGGTTGCGGTTCCGGTTGCGGTTCCGGTTACGGTTCCGGTTACGGTTCCGGTTACGGTTCCGGTTACGGTTTCGGTTCCGGTTACGGTTTCGGTTCCGGTTGCGGTTACGGTTTCGGTTACGGGAACGGGTAAAGTGATGGAGCCGCTCGATGAAACCTGACAGCACGTATAGTAATGATTAGCAGTGTATTGACTGCTAATCAAAACAAAAGCCAAGAGTCTAAAAAACTCTTGGCTTTTTTTTAGCTTTTTCGTTTTTCAAGTTACTATTCTGTTCAACTCAAACCCAAAACAGGAAAAAGAAAAATGGATCTTCAAAAGATTGCTAACTTTTTCAATACGGTTATGGCTTTGATTGCTGGTGCAATCATTGCGTCAATGATGATTATGTTTGCTTATCAGATTTGTGGCTTCTGGTTAGCTATTCCTGTTGCATTTATTGCTGCTGATGTTGGTCAAGTTGTTTTTATGGCATTGAAGACTATTTATAGTTTCAAGACTTTTGCCTATCAATTTAGTCAGCAAAATGGATATACATACTAAGACTTGTGAAAACTGTGGTCAGGTTTTCAATAAAAGAGTTGGAGAGACTCTTTATGACTGGAAAAAACGGTGCTTTTGTTCTAGGCATTGTGTGTGGTTGGTTGGAAGAGTGAGAATGAACAAGATAAGATTTGATAATCCAAAAAAGGGTAAATAATGAAGATTTTTGGTTACGAGATTATCGAACAAAAAGCTTTGAGTGAGATTTTTGAGTCTCATGATAAGCAAGTTTCCAGGCTTGTAGGTCAAAATACACATTATGAAATTGAAATCAATGATCTTTATAAGCAAATTGAATCCTTGAAAAAGGATATTGCTGATAAAGATACTAGGCTAAATCAACTTCATGCTAAATTCATTATTGAGATTGACAATTCAAAACGTCTTATCGAGGATCTCAAAAGTTTAGCTGGTACAATTTCAGATCTTACTAATAAATTCAAATGATCACTGGTCTTTATCCACTTCATGTTATTGATACAAAAGAGCATTCTTTATTCTTCTTCTGGAGTAAAGAAGGAGAGTTTGTAGCAATTGGGTGGGATGGAGAAAAGGATTGGTTTTTATGAAAATTGTATTTTCTGATCAGTGTCCTAAATGCGACTCCTTGGCATCCGAAACTAAACAAGCCATGGGGATAAAAGTTATTCGTTTTTCTTGTGGCCTTGTTTTAGTGCGTGATTTGGATAGCAATTCTTATTCTATCTCAAATAATTGCGCAAGCCAAGAGGAAATCAACTGCTACATTTGTGGTTCTGTTTTGTCTTTTGACAGATTTTGCAACAAGTGCGAGGGACTATGAACATTCAAGCATTGTTTTCAAAGTATGGCAAGTTTGCATTTCCCGCTATGTGCGGCATTGCACTTGTTTTGACGTTTATGGTTGGTGGCGTTGTATTGGGTGGTATTCTTATGGGCATCGTTTCTACGATTGCCATTTGGATGTCAATTCAACGCTTTCCTGAATGGCTGAAGAACATCATGTGCATGAACACGTTTACTGTGTTCTTGACTGACATTGCGTTTTTGAAGCTTACGGCTGCAGTCATGATGCTGCTTGGCAGCGGTGTGACTGTATTCGTTGCGATCATAACCCAGATGGTGCTCTTGGGTTTGTTGATCGATACGATGAAGCACCAGAAAGACGAAGAGAAAAATGGAAAACTCACTGTTGTCGAAGGCGAGTACAGTTACGCTTGATACCGGCAAGAAGGCCGGTGCCATGGTGTTGACTGGAGTCGCAATGACTGCTGGTGCAGTGATCTTTGCATTGGCTCTCAAGAAGTTTGCTCCCAAGACTTGGGAACAGCTTCGCGGACAGTAGTATATTTTTACTACTGGGTTAGGATCGCGTTATTCTAACCACATGGAAGCGACATTTTTCGCTTCCATGTTTCTTTTATATGAAAGGCGTAAAATGTACAGCTATAACTTAGAATTTTTGTCTCAAGAAGGAGTTTCTATTGGGTTTCAACCACTCGATGGGTGTGTTGATTCTATACAAATTGTTTACAAAGATCCAACGCTTTCTAGGTTTGTAAACATTAGCTTCAATAAATCTCAAATGAAGCTATTTTATCATCAGCTAGGAGAATTGATTGAAGAACTCGAACGTAACCAAGATATTAGGAGCTGGGATTGCAGCGATCCTAATGGTTGGAGCAGCGATCCTAGCATCGAAGGCTCGTAGTTCTGTTGCTCGTAGAAGGTTTAGTTCTTCTAGAACTAAACCACAAAGAGTAATAGATATACAAGGAACTGTTGTAAAACAAAGTTCTAAGTAAAAAAGTTGTGCTGTTTTGTGTGCTTTGTTTGCGTTTCGCAGCAAAGTTTATTTCTTTTAGAGTAGAAAGTGAATAGTAAGTTATGAAGAAGTCTTTGCCTTATGTCATTCGTTTCCTCGGTGCAACTGGTGGCAATTTTGCTGCTAGTCGCGAATCTGAGGGTCTTGACGTTTATTCTCCGATCCCTGGTACTCGCGCTGCGGGTAACGTTGAATTGATCGGTTTCGGCGCATCTATCAAGAACATTGTGAAGAATATTCACATGTGCTCGATCAAGCGTCGCAAGCGTAATATTAGCGCTAACGAGCGCTATCCTTTTGATCGCCTGTCATGCACTACGATTGCTCCTGTTGGTGGCAATCGTGGCAGCTGGTGGTCTTTCCCGGTTCTTGACTTTCAATCCCCTGAGCATCGCGATCACGCAATGCAGCGATTGATCGAAGAGAATCCTGCTGTCGTTGACAATCTCTTTACAATTGATGAGATTCGCAACGAATGCAATCGTTTGATTGAAACTAAAGATCCTGAGCTTGGCAATGCTGCGTTGAATGCACAGCGCGTGTTGAAGTCTCTAGAATCTGTGCATGTGAATGCAGACCGCGTTCTGCCTCACATGTTGAATGATCAGCCTCTGCGCTTTGATCTTGATGCTTCTCTTGTTCTCTATTGGCCGTCTAGCTCTCCTCAGGATCCTAAGGGCTACTACACCAATGTGAGTAACGAAGCACGCCAAGCGATTGGTCGCATGCCTACTCCTCCTCTGACGATGGAAGAGCCTCTGGGCGACTGACAGTCAAGCTCATTGTAGAGAGTTGTTGAAGACGCAGGCTAGCAGGCGTTCTACATAGCTAGTAATCTTTTCATGGTTAGCAAGGCAGAAGCAGATTTCAAAAAAATGTGCTTCTGTCTTGCTTTTTAATCGTAAAAGAAAGAACATCCCACAATGAGTAATGGTAATCCTTGGATGACTTTGTCCTGCGTCACCAACATCGAGCGCGAGGACGTTAAACACTTCAACCCCAACGGAATCATCTGGATCAGCTCGCACTTCCGGTTCAAGAATAAGGAGGGCAAAACGCTTTTTTCCATTGTCCTCAGCGGTGAGGATAACATCCCCCAAGGCCCGGAGATCAATTGCCTGCCCATGAGGGAATGAGGAAACCGTTAAAGCACCAAACAAGATCACCGAATCGGTCAAAGAGGCAACAATGAACGGAAAGTTCGTTATAGCAGGAACTGGCACGCGCCAGCTAATCAACGAAGATAAGGAGTACAGACACAAGGTCCTGAACTACCTGATAGATCTTCTCACCAAAGCCAAGGCCAAACATGGCGACAACCTGATTGTCATTTCTGGCATGGCCGAAGGCTTTGACGAAGCTCTCGCTCGTGCAGCAGTAGCAGTTGGCGTTCCATTTGTGGCTGCAGTCCCGAACTCCAGCTACATCAACTACTACTGGACAAGAAGCAAGACCGGCAGTTCTCGCCTCAAGCATGGCATTGATCTGCTTGGTCAAGCTTCTGAGGTGGTCTATGTCTGCAAGACACACGTCTCCAATATGCCCAAGTACAACGGGCGTGCTGGAAGTGCAAACTTTGAGCGCAATGAGTGGATGGTTGATCGCGCAAATGTTGTCTGGGCTTATAACCCCAATAGATCTTCTGGCACCAATCACTGTATCAACTACGCAAAAGAACAGGGCGTGCTTGTCTTCCCAATTGTTGTTGACGCAGTAATGACGTGAGATGCTGGACTGAGAATCCCAGTTCATTAACAAGACAGAAGTAGATTTTAAAAAAAAATGTGCTTCTGTCTTGCTTTTTACTCGTTCCAGCGAGTATAAATAGGGTTTAGGCTGGAAGCGGCGACTATTAGTCGCGTACCGTTATCAAGATGATGCAATGGTCAGATTGGTTATCTGAATATTGCTTCTAACCGACTTGATTGAAGGGAAGACGCTCCCGAGGGCATTATGAAAACACCGGTAGCTGGGTGTTTTACTTGAAAGGGCTATCTCCTTTCGAGCTTTTTTTATTGCATTATGAAAGACAAAGAAAATTTAGACGACCCTTTCCTTTGCGAAGAGCAATGCGAAGATCGCGAACTTATTGAGCTTCCTATTGAAGAGGATAATCCTTTTGCAAAAGAAGTATCAAAAGAACAACAAGATCTTCTTTTAGATATTCTAAAAGAGATGAACGAGATCTTGAAAAGCAAATCAAAAGATACACAATAATAGAACAGCCCAGCTATTTATAGTTTCTGCTCTCCGATATAGGTCTATACCACCCCTCGGATCTATTAGGATTGAGCGTTTTATAGATAGTTGGGCTATTTTTTTTACAGGGCCTTATGGCGGAATAGGCAGACGCATCAGACTTAAAATCTGAAGCCCAGTAGGGCGTGAGAGTTCGATTCTCTCTAAGGCCACCATTTTTATGGTAATTACATTTCTTCCTTATAAGGACTTTAAACAGTCTGCATTGTGCCTTGATTATAAAAGATTAGGGAAGCAACGTGTAGAAGCAATGCAGATATATAATATAGTCTCTGGAAGAACTGTAAAAAAGGGCTGGAGGAATCATCCATGCACAAGAATGTGGTATGGATATCCTGCAGCCCTTGCTAGCTATATCAATATATTTATTGATGAGTGGGTGTCTAGAGAATATGTAAATACAATGCAAAAGGAAGACGATTCTAATATTATTTTACCATGGTGGATGGAGGATGAAAACACCATGAACAAAATAATGGAATCCCATAGATCTAATTTAATTAGGAAAAATCTTGCTTTTTACTCGAAATATAGTTGGCTTGTTTCCAATGACATTAAGTATTACTGGCCTTGCTAGTAATACTTTTGCTATGAGTTCAGGCGAAACAGGAGCTAAATGAAAGTCCAAATGTTCAAGCAAGAGGAATATAAGTTCTTGTCCAATATGTATCCAGTCAATATTGACGAATACAAATCGGTCGAGTCATTTTATGTGGCTATGAAGACTAAGGACAAAACTATCCGTGCACAAATTTGTCAAATGAACGGATTCTATGCCAAGAAGTTTGGTCGTACTCTCGTAATTCGTGAGGATTGGGATGCAATCAAACTTGATGTCATGCGCTATGCATTGAACAAGAAGTTTGCTGCTGGTACTGATTTGGCAAACAAGCTGCTTGCCACTGGACATATAGAGTTGGTTGAGACCAACAATTGGCATGATAACTTTTGGGGTGATTGTTACTGTTACAAGTGCGCTAACACCAAGGGAGAAAACCACCTTGGTAGGATGCTCATGGAAATCAGGGAAAACCTGAGGAAAGATAACGGTGGTTAACCCATCGCGCCCAACAGCCCAACTATGCTACAAAAAGGCGAAATTGTAAACAACAAGAGCAAGAATCAATAACTAAAAAAGAGTGATTGGAAGCGACAGTACCCCACGGGGGAGTACTGTCTTGTGATTGATTCGCGTTAGAGGAGAATAAGGTCATCCCGGGGGGGAGGGCTTTATTCTCCTCTTTTTTTTATATTCATATCATACATAAGACTGTAATATATATAGGCAATTGTGCCTATATATAATAATATGAATATATTTAAATCAATTAAAAAATTTTTTGTAGAAGAAGGGAATCAGTGCTGTGAAGGATATTTGAGCATTGAACTTTTTAAAGATAATGACTCCAAATGGAGATGGCGTTTAGTAGCCAGAAATGGTGAAATATTAGCCACTTCAGAGGCTTATTCCTCTAAGCAAAAAGCAAAAGAGACGGCAAAAAAAATAAGAGACTCAAGGTTTTTGCTATACGACATAGAGTGAAAACTTTTTCTTTTTTTGTGGAGGATTAATGGACTACAATGTAGTCCATTTTTTTTATGTCAACAGTACAGACAAGAGAAGCAAATCGTTTAGTTGCTAAACCTCGCGGCACTAGCAGCTTTGAGGTATCTATTATTTGGCGTTCGAATGACCTTTCAGATACAGTAATGTATCTAAAAGATAAAGAGCATCTAAATAGTGTTCTTGCTACTTTAACTATACGACAAAAAATTAAGCGTCGTATTAAGTTAAAAAATGGCGTTCACTATTACTATTTTTACTAGTACTCATTGTTGAGGAGGAGCAATGACGTATAAGGAGTTTTTAAATGCCAAGAAGTCAGGGTTTCAAACGCGGTCAAGAAATAACCTGTTGGTCAAACCTAACGGCAGGAGCACTGACTGGATTGTACCTAGCTTTGCAACCGGATGCGAATTGGCTTGCTCTTATTGTTACGTTGCTAGGCACCGTAGCTTTGGCAATCCGTTAGAGCAGTATACAAATGTTAGTCAGATTTGGGATACTGTAGAAGCCCATTGGCGTGGGCTTCCTGTTAAAGTTCCTAATCAATGTGATCCAAAGTATTGGACATATGATATTGGAGAATCTACTGACTGTTTGTCTCCTGCAAATATAGATATAACAAATTGGTTTATATCTAAATCTATGGATACTAATGCTAAACTAAGTTTTGCAACAAAACTTGCAGGCACTAGGGGTTTAATGGATTTACCTCGTAGAGGCATGACAAGAGTCCGTGTCTCTTTAGCTCCTCAAGTTGTTGTTGACAAAATTGAGAAAGCTACATCAAAAGTCCAAAAGAGAATTGAAGGAATAAATAAACTATACGAATTAGGATATGAAGTTCATATTAACTTTAGTCCTATTGTAGTTTATGATTATTGGAAAAAAGATTATATCAATTTATTAAAAGATATTGATAAATCAATTGATGATAACGTAAAGAAACAAGTAAAGTGTGAAGTTATATTTTTAACTCACCACGAAGGATTGAGCAAATCAAATAGTTCATGGATTCCAGAAGCTGAAGAATTAACATGGAAACCTGAATGGCAAGAAGGTAAAACAACTCAAAGAGGAGACAATTCAGTTGTAAGGTATAAGCACCAATTAAAAAATAAGCTTTGTGATAGCTTTGTTTCTTTGATGCGTCAACACATGCCATACTGTGAAGTGAGGTACATTTTCTAATGCAACAGATTAAGATATGGGCTTTGAGCTTTTGGGATTTGCTAAAGCAAAATCTTATTGCAAGCCGTGAATATTTTATCAACGGATGGCGTAGTTTTTTGAGTAGCAGCTGGAAAATCCAGCTTGCTACAATTGTTATTGCATTGTCTATGGCTTGGCTTTGGCCTTTTATTGCAGTTTGTTTTGCTACTCAGGCTGCAGTTGATAGCGTTGATATGGAAATTGGAACTATTATGATCCTAGTTGCAGGATCATTGATAGGAATGATTTCTGTTATTGCTATGGAATTAGTTGCTTTGCTTTCTTTGCCTGTAATTCATAATTTGATCCTTAAGTTCCTTGAAAAGGTTAAGGATCGAATCAAAGCAGAGGAAGCTTATGCATGAAAAAGATGATGCTGAAAGTCGTTTTCTTTATTTAGCTCAAAGAAATAAAGGAAATAAGTTTCAATATGAGTGTCCTAATTGTTTATGCTGTTTTGGTATTAGACAAAGAGTGACATTGAATAAAAGGCATTGCCCTGCTTGTGGCTTAGAGATATCTGTAAAAGAAATTGATAGGCAAACTAAAGCAGAAATGCCACGTGGATGTTTAGCAATTTTTGATCAACTTTTTGAAATCTTTTTTTAGTGAGGCCAATAAATGAGCCTAGTCAGAGCTATTCTGCTAGGTAGTATTGATTATCTGACTTCTAAAGAATTCAGAAGGGTGGCATTTGGCTTAGCAAAAATTAGAATCAACCGTACAATACAGCAAAAAATTTATTCAAAAGGTGGACCTGCGTGGGCCATTAAATCTTTTATTAATAGTAAAACTATTGATATGGTTTATGGTAGAGATGCCTCTATGCCACCTGAATGGAAAGGGTACAAAGAAGGTAAACGAGTTATTGTTTATCACGAGGCTGACAAAGCTGGGCCTCATATTGATACCTATCTAGAGGTTGACGGTAAGGCTTACTCGATTGGCGTTAAGCGTTTAAGGCCAGAGCATATGGCCAACATTACAAAGCGTAACGGAATTTTGACAGATAAAAGCAAGGCTTATATTGCTTCTATTATCAAATCAGAGTATGAAAATAATGCTTGGTTAGCACAGACTACTGACCATACTCCAGACGAAGCTAGAACAGAGTGGCTTAATAGAAACTTTAACGGAGTTTATGGTTTAGGCGAAACTCGTCAGGTTGTAATGGACTCTCCTGTTTCTATTTTTTCTACAGGAGATTCAATTGAGTTTAGAGATTGGGATCTTAATCCAAACTCTAATGCTTATGTTTTTAGGCTTATGGCCAAAGGACCTAATAGAAGTACAAATATACTTAAGTTAGGTTACAAGAAAACAGAAGATATTAAATTTAAAGATCGGCTTCATTTGAAGCCTCACATTGGAACTGACGAGTTTGATAGCTTTAGAAAGATGGTTGGCGATGATGGTATTGTTACTATCAAACATGATGGCGCATCTTTCTATTTTGAATCTAGTGATAAAGGCACCAGATTCTTTTCACCTAGGGTTTCAAAAGTAACAGGACAACGAATAAATTATGATGCTAAAGTCAATAATTTAATTCATATAAAAAGTCCTCAAAAAGTGAGCGGCATGGGAGAGCTTGACTTTATAAATATAAAGACAGGGAAGCCAATTGCAGCTCATGAAACCGGTGGAATATTAAACTCTCATGCTCCTGTTCCTTCGCATTTATATCCAAGACTAACTATTTATAGAATAGACAGTCTTGGAAGAACTGATGTTCATTCAATTAACTATAATGAAAATCTTTCCTTGATAAGGTCTTTTGTGGATGGCTTAAATGATTATCGCATTAAAGCTCCCACAGTAGTGAATTGGAACAATGCGAAGGAAATCGCAATGCAATATGAGGGACTTGTTGGCATTCCCGCTAACAAATCAATTATAGATGGACGAAAGTTTAAGCCTAGAACTGATACTCATGACTGGACTATCAAATCAATTGATTTGTATCCAGGTCCAAATGGAAGAACTGCAGGAGTTGTCAGATTCAAATCTGAATCTGGCAAAGAATTCAAGATAGGTGCTAGCTCAATGGGTAATGACCAATTTATCAATGAATTGCAATCAAAGCCTGGCGATTACATAGGAAAAGTTGCAAAAATTGAGTCTTATGGTGGTCATGAAGGTAGAGCTAGTCGTTTTGTTCAGTTTCATTTAGATAAAGGAACTGGATAGCATAAAAGAGTAGGACATTGATCCTACTCTTTTTTTATCATAGAAGCCACTTAGGATCGCAGCTTCTATTTATAAAGCCACTTAGGATCGCGGCTTTTATTTTGATTTTTTGCTACCAGACTTTTTAATTGGTCTACATGATCCAGGAGAATATGCTTTTTTTCCTGGAGTAGGTTCATATCCAGCCCAACAGCGATCTTTTGTTTTTTTCTTGCCTTTCATTTTTTGTCCTTTTTGGTATTCGCTAGCTATGCTAGCAGATTGGTTTCCGTTTGGCAACGTTTACTTCATCAAAACAAAAAGAGCCTTGTTTGCTTTGCAAAGCAAGACCTTCTTTACTTAAAGCAAGACTTTGTATTGAATGCGTTAGAGACTGTATTGTATGTAAAGATTGCAATTTGCCAAAAGAACATAGAATGTTTTCTACTCCACAGAGAAGAATATGTAGAGCATGTGGAGCTAAAAGAGTAAAAGAATGGACACATAGAAAAGCAAATAACTGCATAGATTGTGGCCAAAAAAAGATTTCAAATAATGGCGTTCGTTGCATTAAATGCTCTATAATTGAACGTCGTAAGTCATATGAACGATCTCATGCTAGTCTTTCTTAGTGTTAGTTTTGCAATTATTCTTTTTTTTATTGGCGCAATTTTAATTTATTTCAGCAACGAGGATGACACTTGAGAGCTGTGGTAATATCTGATACTCATAATCAACATGAGTTACTCAGCCTCCCAAAGGGAGATATACTAATTCATTGTGGTGACTTTACTGTAGATGGCACTGAAGATGAAGTTAAATATTTTGCCGATTGGTTTGCAGCTCAGAATTTTAAATATAAACTTGTAATTGCAGGCAATCACGATTACTTATTTGACGATAGCCCAAGTTTAGCTCGTTCTTTTTTTGATCGTCACAATATATGCTATCTAGATAATGAAGGCATATACATTATGGATATGCTTTTTTGGGGCTATCCTTTTGATAGAATTGTAGGTTCTCAAAAGAATGTTCAAAAGATTCCATCCTTTGTTGATGTTTTGATTTCTCATTCTCCACCTAATGGAGCTTTAGATGAAGTAGACAATGTCAATTTAGGATGTACAAAACTAATGCTTAGACTAAAGAATGTATCTTTTAGTTATGCATGCTTTGGTCATATTCATCAAGGATATGGGTCTAAAAAAATAGGAGACTCTAGCTATATTAATGCATCTATTTGCAACAAAGATTATAAGTTGCAAAATAAACCTATCATACTAAATTTTTAGCTGCAGACACAAATGGAATCGACACAAATTTTTGAAAGAATGTATTACATAAAATCAAGTTCTAACTTCGATGTTAGAGTTTGGATACGTTGTGACTCAAGCTGGAACGCTTTATGTTCTTCTTCGTCGATGCCTTTTGAAACTGCTATTACTATTTTAAAAGAAGTAGTTTTAGCTGGTTCTTCTGATGCATCAACTTTAGCTCGTGAGGTTTCCTATGTTGATTTTGTAAATGCAGTAGAAGTTTTACTTCCTGACAAATCAGGTTACTTAGTTTACCCAAGTTGGCCTTAGTATGGCAAAAGTTTTTATTTTAGAGGATAATCAAGAGCGAATTAGCATATTCAAAAAGTATGTTAAATGCGAAGAGCTCATTTTTGCAACATCTTATTTTGAAGCAAAGACGCTATGGCGTGACAAATATTTTGATGTTGTTTTTCTTGATCATGATCTTGGTGGGCAAACACAAGCAGATTGCTTAAGAGAACCAAATACTGGATGCCGCTTTGCTAGAGAACATGCAGAAAGTCTTTTTTCTTGCCTTGTGTTCGTGCATTCAATGAATATGCATGGCAGAAGAGAAATTAGCCTTATAACAAATGGGAGCGAGGTTCCATTTGTATGTATAAATTGGGAGAATTTAAATTGCCTTCTGAACGATCCAGAACAAATAAAGTCCCAGATAGAGAACAGTATTCAATAGCAGTTAATGACAGAAATCTACAGAAATATATAACTGTACTGTCCTTGTTAATTGAGTATAAACTAAAAGAAGGATCATTTTCACAAAACACAATTATTGAACTATTAGAGCTATTTAAACATTCTATGTCTAGAAAGCTAAGCAAAGTAGATTGCATTGTAGCAACAGAAATTATTGATAATCATTTTTTTGTAGAATCCGATAAAGGAAACTTTATTGCGATTAAAAAAAATGACTCTTTTAATACTGTTGTAATGGAAGAATATGAAGGTACAGCTAAAGGCTACCTAGACGAGTGGGAACTATCTCGTCCCAAAGGACGACCGAAAAATGGCTGCTTTGGTGACCTTTTTTCTGGCGTTGTTAAGTATATAGCGTAAAAGAGACAACATGTTAATTAAAGCAGACATTCTAAAAATACAAGATAGCGTTGTACTTGAAACAATAGAATTTAAAATACAACACTTTAGACACTATAACAATAAAGTAAATCTTCCTAATGGTGGCTATACTTGCCTTTCAATGGTGGAGAATGGCAAGCCTTTTAGTGTTGTTGCAAGATGTTCACATAATCAAGCATTTAGCCGCAAGCATGGAGTATATGAATGTTTAAAGAAATACATTCAAAGATTCCACGCAAATGACGATAGTGATGTTTTGGTATCTTTAGATAGAACCAATCCTCGTCACTATGCTGTTTATTTTTCAGTGCATAAAAAGGGAACAATTTAAGTAAACAAAACAATCACGGTTGTGTTGGTCGTAAGTCCAACTGTACTAATTAGCTCTAGCAGCCGTGTTAAATAAACCAAATCCGCGACTGGCGCAATTGGTTAGCGCATGGAGCTTATACCTCTAAGGTTCTCAGTTCAAGTCTGAGGTCGCGGACCATTCAAGACAGAGCGAAAGCTCTGTCTATTTTTTGGCTCCGTAGCTCAACAGGATAGAGCATGGCGCATTCGATGACAATTAGCACATAACATAACACACTTAGCTAATTCTTTCTTGATATTAATCCAAGACTTAAGTCTTAGCTTGGTCCATGTGTACTTCTTGTCATTTAAATGATGAAATTCATAAATATTAGGATGGTAAGAAATTTGGCAATCAAAACATTTACCACCCATATGCTGAATTGCATCTAGCTTCTTTTGCTTCCAACGTTCCATACAGTAAGTATTAAAACAATCTTTGCAATAAGATTGATATTTAGACTTACGATCAGGACGTGAATAGAAACTTCCTGCTGGTTTCGATAACTTACATACCTTACACTTTAGCATAATATCTCCTAAGTCCCCATAGCTTAACGGATAAAGCCTTCGATTTCTAATCGAATGATCCGGGTTCGATTCCTGGTGGGGATACCAAATTTCCGCTTAGAGATTATATTTCTAAACCGTAGGTTAGTGGTTCGATCCCACTCGGAGCTACCACATATGAGACCGTAACTCAATTGGTAGAGTAATTCCCTTTTAAGGAATAAGTTCTGGGTTCGAGCCCCAGCGGTCTCACCATTATTATAATTTATCAGATGAAATATAAATCAGTAGCAGAGCTTTCTAATGCAGTTGGATGGTATGGCAATTTAATTTCTTTACCTACGCTAAAAGAAGTAGAAGATGCTATATCTTCAAAAAATGAGTTTCAGATATTAAAATGGTGGCGTTTTTGTGCTCACCCTGCATCAGATGAAGAAAAGCGTATTCAAAGAATGATTTCTGAAGCTTGGGGAGTTATTATTCTTGAGTACCGAAAAGAACTAGAAGAATCAAAGACATAAAAATTATGTCAATATATTAATATTCATTATCCATCCGGAAATATATTGGCTCTCATTGGGTCAATATATTTCAAAAGAGGTGGATAATGAGTATTAAAAATATAATAGCTTCCGTTTTAGTTTTGTTCAGTTCTAGTATAGGCCATGCTGATGGCCCTGCTTGGACTTATTACTCTGCTCAAATTGCTAACGATGTAGGCATAGGAAAAGACTTCACAGTTATTTCCTCCAGGAATGGTGGTAGCAATCCAAATGGTACTACAGGCACAGGAACTAGCGCAGGAACGGTCAGACTGCTTGATAATGTAAATGGTCAAGTAGTCTGGCAATACCAGCCTTGGCAGTTTGCAGAGGTTAAGGTTGACGCTGCTTGGGACACTAATGTCTTTGCTGTAATTAGCTCTGAGAGAAACTCTGCTTTTAGTAAGTTTGATTATTGGTTAAGAGTTTGGACAGGAAGAACTCAAAACCTAGCCTTTGAACTTAAGCTGAATCCTATTTGGGATATCAATAATTTTGATTCCAGTTTGGAGTATTATCTTGGGAAGATGAATGTTCATGTTTCCAAGGATGGCAAGACCATTGTCGCTTGGATGATGGCAGGACAGCGTGGTAATATCTGGACTCTTGATCTTCCATCAGGGACTTGGAGAATGCATAAGTGGGATAATATATTTGCACTATCTCCATCCACAAATAACTATGGTTGCTCCCGCTTAAGTGAAGATGGCAAACTTTTAGTTATAGCTAGCATAGGTTACACTGCTGGATTTCATACTGATCCTTTATCAGATGATACTTCTGTAGTTGAAGTTTATGGATATCAATGGGCTCCACAATTCCCAGCCCTATGGGAATATGTTAATCCATCATCTGGAGGAATTGCTTTTGCAAGACAAGCGAAAAATGCTCAAGTAAAGATTGCAAGCTTTATTGGCTATACAAGACTTGATGTAGACCATTTACAGAAGTTTCCATCAGCTTGGTTCCCTGAAGCTAATTATAGTTCCTTTGGTTGGTGGCATTGGATAAAATCTGAATGGAATGATCCTGAAGGTTATGCAATGTCCATTTCAATGTCTCCTGATGGAAACACGATGTGCGTTGGAACTATAAAGCAAGTTGCTCCAAATGCATTTTATCCAGACTCTTGTGGATTAGCGTTCTATCAAATTAATGCTGGTTACCAGCGTCAGCCAGCGTTAGGATATACTGGTCCTCAGGACCCTCTAGCATGGCCCACAAGAGTTAATAATATTACAATACCAAACCCAGTAACAACAGCGTCACCAGGATATCAAACTATTGATTGGATAAATAATAATACAATCATTGCACTTTCTTCTTTGTCAAATAACAATCTGCTTGTACTTAGAAAGAATGCAGGAGTTTGGGGAATAACCGCAGCGTATCCAATGGATGCTACTGCTCAGGGAAACTTATTGTCCTTTAACTCAAATGGCAAGGTTGGCGTAATAAAGGGTGCTCCAACAGGTCAACCTGTTGGTTCTTATTTAACATTATACAATATTACGCCATGACTGTTTTTGATTTTGGTGATGGAAATGGACCTGTTGATGCTCATCAACACTCTAATGGAGCAGGTTGGGTTGCTGATACTGCAACTGTTGACGACAGCGCTTACATTGGCCCAGACGCGTTAGTTTACGGGAATGCTTGGGTATGTGACCATGCTTGGGTTTATGGAAATGCTCAGGTTTTTGATAATGCTTTTGTCTGTGAATGTAGTCAGGTTTTTGATAATGCAAGAATTTATGGAAATGCCAGATTACAAGATTCTGCTAGAGTCTTTGGAAATGCAGAAGTATACGGAAATTCAGTGATTGGATTCCATACTTTTATAGGTGGGGAATCAAAGGTAATAGATCATCCGTTGACTACAGAACATCACATAGATTAAAAAAATAAGATATGGTAAACTATAGAGGCGAAAAATTTTCTGGATATAATAAACCAAAAAGAACACCTGGACATCCAACTAAATCTCATGCAGTTTTAGCAAAGTCAGGAGATGAAGTAAAGCTTATTAGGTTTGGTCAACAAGGTGTGTCTGGTTCTCCAGCAAAAAAAGGCGAATCTGAGTCTGCTAAAAATCGCAGAGAATCTTTTAAAGCAAGACACGCTAAAAATATTGCAAAAGGCAAAATGTCTGCTGCATATTGGGCAAACCGTGCAAAATGGTGAAACTATATTAAAAGTTTAGTTTCATTATAAAGTTGGTTTTGGTTGTAGGTTAGGAGAGTATCTTATGGTACTCTCCTTTTTTTTATATAGGTAAGTCATGACTCACATCTTTGATCTTTTAAAAAAACATAATATTAGTAAAATAGATTTAGGCTATGCTTCATATAAGCTTATAATCTCCGAAGAGATTCCTGACGATAGCTCTTGGGGCTATACTAATACTGATACTTATACGATATACTTGTATAAGCATATGGAAGATCAACCGGCCAGAGAAACTCTCGTTCATGAAATTACTCATGCTTTATTTGAGGCTATTGGGTTTACTTCAGAAGATGAAGAAAAAGCATTTTGTGAAACAAATGAAGACTTGACTACAAAAGTTTCTCGTGGCATGATGATATTGTTTAGACTTAATCCAGATTTAATGACACTTATTTGTAAAGATATTAACAATGGTTAAAATTATGTTTAATAAAATGAGTATTTTTAAAAAGAGCATATTTATTGGTGGAATTGCAGCTATTGCTTTAGTTTTAGCTGGAAACCTTCCTAAGGCGCAACCAAAGACTGTTCAATCACAGGCACTAAGAGGAGTTACAGCTATAAATTTTACACCAGAGCTTGGAGCAGTTATTGAAGCTGTCTTAGGAGATTCTGTAGCTCTTTCTAATGGTACATGCATAAGACAAATTTCTTTTGTCGCATGCTATTCAAAGAATACAACTTTTTTAGGTCATGTTCTTTGCAGCAGCAATATTCTATGTGCCTCTACAGAAAGCATTGATCTTTCTGCTCAAAATGTTGATATTAATGTAGACCAAGGATGGATGGGACCAGTTGATGAGCGGAATTTTGATATACATATTTTTCCTAAGCCAGGCTTTACCTGGGGAACTGTATCATCACTGGATCACTTATTAATTGAATCAAAATAATATGGTAAAACTTGCAATAACTGTAGCTCACTACGAACAAGAAGCGTCTTTTGGTTCTGTTGACATTACTGCGCCTGGAAAGCATTGGATAAAATTTTTCCAAGCTGTTAGAGATACTAGATCTTCCAATGGTGTAAAAGCTACTATTGGGGCTCATGTTTTTTGTGCACAGATTGGAAACTGGATGTATGGAATTATCCGGTTTTCAAACGGCCTTGTAAATAAAGATGGGACTGGTTTTATTGGGACAGTCTACTCAAATAAAATTAGTGTCTTGGCTGATGCCAAGCCAGTTAACATTATGATTCCCAATAACGTTGGACCAATTGGGACGTGCACTATTCCAGTTGTTTTACGTCCTAGGGCTTGTTGGGAAATTCCATTTTACTTTAATTTAACTGGTGACTCAAGAGTTCCTGCAGAAGTAATTAAAGCTATTAACTGTGAAGTATATCCCGTAGTTTCATCTGGTGGCTATGGGCCTTTAAACAGCAAGCAGCCTAGTGTAGACTCAAGAGCTAATACCAATAAGTACTCTGATATAAACAAGCAACTTGATGAAGCGGCTAAAGGTAGATTACCTTTATACGATAGTTCTTACGCAAACATTGCGCATCAATATAAAGCCATAGGTCCATTTGTAGTTGAAGGATACGCTAATGGATATGCTCATGGTGGCTATGGCATAGACACATGTCATGGCTGGGAAGGTTGTCCGGAAGGTGTTGGCTATCATGCTAGAATGCACAGAGCCAATATGAATCGCCAGTTTTGTGATGCTTTAGATGCATCTACAGGCGAACCAATTAACCTATATCAATGGACAAAAGCTCCAGGAAGAGATCTTATGAAAGGTCAGCCTGGTCGTCAGTCTGAAGTAGAGTTACTTTGCTTTTTAGAGGGTGCTTATGAAACAAGAAAATACCCTGTATTTAATACGCCTTCTTCTTCAATAAATTACGAGCAGTCACTTTGGGAGTATAGACCAAATGATGTTGCTCATATTATTAGAGTAATTAGACATACAATTCCATTAATTGAATATGGCGCTAGAAATCCTATGGCAATGTGCGCTAGATTCGATTTAGAGATGATAGCAGAAGATTCTCGATATCAGACCTGGTCAGATAGAAGTGATGAGCTTGTAAAGCCAAGTTATCCAGGAGAATGGTTGCCTAATACATTAGGTCGAATTCTTAACGACGAAGGTGGCAGTGGCCATCCTAGACTAGAAAGAAACTTTGCTTGGATGGCTTATCTTGGAAGTTGTATTTTAAAATATAAAGCAAAACCAAGAGAATGGGTAACATGGTCTGAAAATATGCTTAAAGCATACTATCAGCACCAAGATAGTTTTGGATTCCCTCATAGAGAAGGACATCCTACAGCATTCCCTCCTGGTGGAACAGGAACACAAATATTTCATATGGCATTAGTTGGAATTGGAATATTTGGGTTATCACTGCAAACAGGGCAAACTGCTTTAAGATGGCCTAGTAATATTGAGAAGCTTGCAAGACTTATGTATATGACGCATGAGCCAAGAAAATATGGCTATGGCAATGATTATGGTCCTGCTCATTGGTGCATGACTGCTTTAAATAGTCGAGAGCTAGAAACTCCTGAATGGATAGGGGAAGGCGATCCTGCACACGTTTTAACATTGATGGCTTTAATGGCTAGAGGTCCACATTACGAAGAATGGATTAATAGATCATTAAAATTCCAAATTCAACATAATAATCTCCAAGAAAGAATTGCATGGTTACAGTCAACAATTGAAAAATCTTGGACTGGAGAAATGCAATCCTTACTAGAAAAAACTGAAAAGAAAAGATCATGAAAATTTTATCCTTTATCTCTGTAATGTTTTT
>SXGQ01498958.1_pt1 | contig 20300 bp, 18 predicted proteins | sample 3178371 | NCBI WGS metagenome assembly SXGQ01 (sample SAMN11356859, study PRJNA531348) | freshwater metagenome | isolation source: freshwater sample F1-20 | place: China: Fuxian Lake, Yuxi | collected 2017-12-25 | reverse complement strand
TATTTAGAGGCTATTTAGAGGCTATTTAACTGGCCTGCCCCAGGCCGAGATGATCGGCAAGCGACGATCTTTACCAAATGCTCGGGTGCTGATCTTGGTGCCAGGTGGGTATTGGCGACGTTTGTACTCAGCAGCGTCAACCAACCCGACCACGCGGTTTACTACCGCTGGATCAAATCCGGCCGTGATGATTTCTTGAACACTCTGATCTTGCGTGACATATCGATTTAAAATTAGATCAAGAGTCAAGTAATCCCCGAGTGAATCAGTATCTTTTTGATCAGGGCGCAATTCGGCGCTTGGTTCTTTCTCAATGGATCTAATTGGAATCGGCGGAGTTTGTCCATTAGCAATCGCGACTTTATTTCTCCATCGCGCTAACTCCCAAACTAAAGATTTCCATAGGTCTTTAATTGGTGCATATCCCCCGACAGCGTCTCCATAAATTGTGGAGTAACCGACTGCGAGTTCGCTCTTGTTGCCTGTAGCTAAAACTAGATGTCCTTCTTGATTTGAAATACCCATCAAAGTTGTGCCGCGTACTCGTGCTTGTAAATTTTCTTCAGCAACTCCAGTGAAGTGCAATAAATCTAAATAACTATCCACCATGGTTTGTATTGGTACAACTCTGAATTGAATTCCAGTATTTTTCGCTAACTCTTCCGCATCACCAAGTGAATGATCAGATGAGTATTTACTTGGAAGGGCTACCCCGTGAACACGGTCTGCGCCAATTGCATCAACAGCAATCGCAGTTACAAGAGCAGAATCAATTCCACCTGAAACTCCAAGAATTACCGATTTGAATCTTCCTTTTTCAACGTAATCGCGTAATCCGGTAACTAATGCGCCCCAGATTTTAGCTTCGCGATCTAATGCAGGTGAGATACCTGCTGAATTTGGTGAATAGGCCGCAAGAATCTCTTCACTTATAACTACGTCTGGAACAGCGGAATGAGATTTAGCCTGCATATCTATCAGCATTAAACCTTCAGCAAATTGGGGCGCTCTCGCCATCGTCTCACCACGTTGATTAACGACAACGCTGTCTCCATCAAAAACTAATTCATCCTGCCCGCCAATCAGATTTACATATGCAACAGGTGCACCAATTTCACGTGCTCGTCGTGAAATTAAATTTAAGCGCACATCATCTTTTTCTTTTTCATAGGGGCTACCGTTTATAACGATTAATGCACCTGGAGTACGTGCTGCAATCTCTGGCATTAATCCGCCGTCTTGCCAAATATCTTCACAAATTGCAAAAGCAAGATCTACTCCATGAACTCTTACAACTAATGATTTTGAACCTGGGATGAAATTTCTAAACTCATCAAATACTCCGTAATTTGGAAGATGGCGTTTTGCATAAGTTGCAACAACTTGGTTTCGATAAATTACGGCGAGCGCATTTTGCGGTGCTCCAACCGGAGTGCCAAGTCGATCAAGTGCGCCATCAATCTGATCTAAATAACCAACCACTACAACTATCTCTCCCAAGCCAGAAAGAGATAATTGAGTTGCTAGTTGAGCGACCGCATTCCGGCTAGCTAATCTAAAAGCTGATCGAAGTGCCAGATCTTCCACCGGATATCCAGTAACTACCATCTCTGGGAAAACAATTAAATGTGCGCCACCTTGGGCACCATGTTTTACGTACTTCAAGATCAACTCGCAATTGTCATCAATCGCACCCAAAGTTGGATTTACTTGAGCCAGTGCAAGTCGTAATTGAGCCGGCGAGGCAGGTGAGATCGGCGGGCTCGGCACAATCGGCCTCTGGTCGGCATCAGCTGAAGCGCTCATAAATACAGCCTACTGTCCCTATATATATGGTGCTGATTTGAGGCTGGGTTTTTGGCTGTATGCCAACTCGCGGTCAAAGTGAGAGGATTGCATCTATTACCTTCACAACTGACCCAGGGACCCACGCGGCCTTGAGGGGAGGAAAAGAGGAAAAATGGAGCCAGTAAACGCTTTATACGGCGGTGCCATTAATAGGCGCATCACGACTTTAGATATTGTGAAATCAAAAGGTCAACGCAAGTGGGCCATGCTCACCTCTTATGAACAACTGACTGCTGAAATATTTGAGCAAGCTGGAATTCCAGTTTTGCTTGTTGGCGATAGCGCGGGTAATAATTTTTTAGGTGCTGAAAATACAATTTCGGTAACTGTCGATGAAATGATTTCACTATCGCGGGCTGTTGTTAGTGCAACAAAGCGAGCACTAGTTGTTGCCGATCTTCCATTTGGTTCATTTGAACACTCCCCTGAACAAGCCTTGCAAACCTCTATCCGCTTTTTCAAAGAAGCTGGTGTGCAAGCTGTAAAAATTGAAGGTGGGGCAAAAGTTACTCCACAGATAAAAGCGTTGATTAAAGCTGGTATTCCAGTTATGGGACATCTTGGATTAACACCGCAATCTATTCACACACTTGGCGGGTATCGAGTACAAGGTCGCGGTGAAAATGGTGCTGCCATAATTGCAGATGCACTAGCGTTACAAGAGGCTGGCGTTTTTTCACTAGTACTCGAATTGGTACCTGCAGAATTAGCCTCCGAAATTACGGCCGCTTTAGAAATTCCAACGATTGGTATTGGGGCTGGAAAAGATTGCGATGCCCAAGTCTTGGTTTGGAGTGATCTGATGGGCCTAACTGCAAAACCGCCAAAATTGGCAAAGGCTTATCGAAATTTACGCGAGGAAATGAGCAATGCAGTCAAAGAGTGGTCAGCAGATGTGGCAAGTGGGGCCTTCCCAAATGAGGGGCAAACTTTCCACTAACTATGGAGCCATGAATATAGAATCACCGGATGAGTAAAACTAAATCTCAGCCTCCTAGATTGCAGAGGATGCGAGGGATTGGTTTAGATCTCTCTTTACTCAGAAGGGTCCGCGACTTTCGCCTCTTGTTTTCATCCGGCCTAGTTTCCGGTCTAGGGTCGATGATCACTTATGTCGCACTTCCATACCAAGTAAAAGAAATCACTGGTTCCTACGTCGCGGTTGGCTTGATGGGGGCGGCTGAATTAGTCCCGCTCATTGTCTTTGGTTTATATGGTGGAGTTTTGGCCGACTATGTTGATCGGCGAAAATTAATCTTGATTGGTGAATTTACTGCTCTAGGGTTATCAATAATATTGCTGATAAATTCACAATTAGATAACCCCCGCCTGTGGGTGCTTTACCTAGTTGGCGGTGCTTTTGCCGGGGTAAATGGATTACGTGGACCTAGCATGGCCGCGGTAATCCCACGGATTGTTTCGCACGAAGATCTTCCAGCAGCAAGTGCAATTATGGGATTGCGTTACCAAATTCCAGTAATTGCAGGACCCGCTATAGGTGGAATTATCATTTCAATCTGGGGTGTGACTCCCGCATATTTGATCGATGTTACTTCTTATGCACTCTCCTTGATCCTTTTACTCCAAGTTTCCCGGATGCCACGTAGTGAAAAAGCTACACCACCATCAGTCGGAGCCCTTTTTGAGGGAGTTAAATATGCGAGTAGCCGCCAAGATTTGATGGGCACCTATCTGATCGACCTGGCTGCGATGTTTTTTGCAATGCCTACCGCCCTATTCCCCTTTTGGGCTGATCAACTGAACTCTCCACAATCACTTGGATTCTTGTATTCGGCTGGAACCGTAGGCGCATTATTAATAACCCTGACCAGTAAATGGACATTGAAAGTGCATCGACATGGCCGCGCAATTATTCTCGCAGCATTAATTTGGGGAATTTCAATCGCTATTTCTGCCATATTTGACAATGTTTATTGGGTTTTGTTGTGTTTAGTCGCAGCAGGAGCAGCAGACCAAGTCAGCGTTATTTTTCGTGCGACTATTTGGAATCAAACAATTCCAGATGAGTTGCGTGGCCGACTTGCTGGGATTGAACTACTTTCTTACGCGGTTGGACCAATTGGTGGTCAGATGCGCGCCGGCGGAATGGCTGCTGTCACCGGTTTACATGGGGCGGTAATTGGTGGTGGATTGTTATGCGTCGCATCGGTATCGGCATTAAGTTCAGTTTTACCCAAATTCCGAAAATATGATGCACGTACCGACCCACATGCGGTTTCTGAACGGGAAATCCGGGCTGCACGAGCATTATCTGAGTTAAAAATGGAAAAACCTGCTGATGAAAAGTAAGGAAAAGTAAATTTTCGTCCCAGAAAAGCAAAAAAAGAAATTATTTGTAGGGCACAAAAATTCCAAAATATCGGTGTGCGACACGACACAAAATATTTTGCTCAAATGCTGGAACTTATTGCAAAAGAGTGGAACCCTTCTCTTAACAGGTTCGGTGACGGATCGAACCCAGCTGACAGGAGAAGTACGTGGCTGCAGCCAAGAAAACATCAAAGAAGCGCACGACCAAGAAAGCAGCTGCTAAAAAAGCAGCTCCAAAGCGCCGTAAGAAAGCCGCTAAGAAAGCAGCTCCAAAGCGTCGTAAGAAAGCCGCTAAGAAAGCCGGTGCAGCAAAGCCTCGTCGTCGCCGTAAAAAAGCAGCGAAGGCAGCACCAGCAGCATAAGGATCTATTGAAAAAATCCCCATCGCTTCGGCGATGGGGATTTTTTTATTGCTCTGATTTATAAAGTACCTAAGTAGACTCACTGAAATGGCAAGCGAAGCAGAGGTTGGGATCAAGGGCGGAAAGATCTCACCGATGCGCCAGGTGCCGGCGCAAATTACTCGCCCTGAATATGTTGGTAAATCTGGTCCGAGTAAATTTGCTGGGTCAAATATTCCAAATGATGAAGTCATAGAAGTAATGCGGGCTGCCAGCAAGTTGGCGGCAAATGCATTAGTCACCGTGGGTCAGTCGATTCTTCCTGGAGTCAGTACAGATTTTCTCGACAAAATTGGGCACGAGTATTTATGTGACCACGGCGCTTACCCCTCAACATTGGGATACCGGGGGTTTCCAAAATCACTTTGCACATCGATCAATGAGGTGATCTGTCACGGAATCCCGGACTCACGGGAAATCTTGCCTACAGATATCGTAAATATTGATATCACCGCTTATCTCACAATTGATGGCGTTGGAGCGCATGGAGATACAAACGCCACCTTCTTGGCAAGTAACGAGGTTGATGATGCCTCATACCTGCTTGTAGAGCGCACAGAAGCCGCTCTAGCGCGCGCAATTGCCGCAGTAGTCCCGGGAAGGGAAAGTTCGGTAATTGGACGGGTGATCGAGTCATATGCCAAACGATTTAATTATGGTGTTGTCCACGATTTCACCGGTCACGGAATCAATACTGCTTTCCATACAGATTTGATCATTCCGCATTACGACACCCCACACCATGCATTTCAAATTGAAGAGGGAATGACTTTCACAATTGAGCCGATGCTAACTCTTGGAACTTACCAACATCAAATGTGGGAGGACGGCTGGACGGTTCTAACTGCCGATGGATTGCGAAGTGCGCAGTTTGAACACACTCTTCTAGTTACTGCTACAGGGGCTGAAATCCTTACGCTGCCGACGATTTAATTATTCTGTATGTATTCAGAGGTTATTCAGGGAAATGGCATGCAACTTGCGATGATCCCACAGTAAGAAGTGCAGGCTCTTCAGTCCGGCAGCGATCCTGAACTTTCCAACATCTAGTGTTGAAGACACAACCCGATGGTGGGTTTGAAGGTGAAGGCAAATCTCCAGTCAACACGATCCGCTCCCGTCCGCGCTCTAATACGGGATCAGGAATTGGGACGGCTGACAGCAACGCTTTTGTGTATGGATGATGTGGCTCAATATATAAAGAGGAAGTGGGAGCGAGCTCCATAATCTTTCCTAAATACATAACTGCAACTCGATCAGAGATGTGTTGCACTACAGAAAGATCGTGAGCGATGAAAAGGTAGGAAAGTCCAAAATCATCTCGCAAATCATCAAGCAAGTTTATGACCTGAGCCTGGATCGAAACATCGAGTGCCGACACTGGCTCATCCGCAACTATAAATTTAGGTTTTAAAGCAAGCGCCCGGGCGATTCCAATTCGCTGGCGTTGGCCCCCTGAAAACTCATGTGGATATCGGTTGTAATGCTCTGGGTTTAAACCAACTCGCTCCATCAAATCTTGCACCGAGGTTTTTACAGATTTACCGGCACCAAGATCTTTTACACCGTGAATCTTGAAACTTGCACCGATAATTTGGCCAATTGAGTGGCGCGGATTTAAAGAGGAGTAAGGATCTTGAAAAATCATCTGCATCCTTGTGCGGAAAGGTTTCATGTTTCGAGGTGAGTATTTAGAAATTTCTTCTCCCTCAAAATAAACCTCGCCTCCAGTAGGTTCATACAACTTCAACAGTGAACGACCGACAGTTGATTTGCCGCAACCAGACTCCCCTACTAATCCGAGGGTTTCTCCAGCATTCAATGTAAATGAGACGCCATTTACTGCCTTATTGCTTCCCTTTGATCTAACAAAAATACTGTTGCTTGATAACGGGAAAAATTTTTGTAAATCAACTACCCGCAATAAAGGTTCACTCATTTCCTCACCGACCCAGCTAACCCAGCTAACCCAGCAAGGTGACACCTTGATAAATGTCCAGCACCAATTTCTAAAAGTACTGGAATTTTTAAATCACATGCGCTTCCAGCAACCTCAGATTTACGTGAACACCGCGGAGTAAAAGCGCATCCTGCCGGTAGCGAGATCAGAGATGGAGGTTGTCCGGAAATCGTTTCTAGCCGCTGCAATTGTGGTCGGTCCACCCGTGGAATCGAAGCTAGTAGTCCGTGGGTATATGGCATCTGGGGATTCCCAAAGAGTTCAAAAACGTCGGCAGATTCAACAATCTTGCCGGCATACATCACATTTATTCGATCCGCAGACCCAGCCACAACACCGAGATCGTGGGTAATTAAAATCATGGCCATGCCTAACTCTTTTTGCAAATCTGCAAGTAATTTCATAATCTGGGCTTGTACCGTCACATCAAGAGCTGTTGTGGGTTCATCAGCTATCAAAACTTTAGGGTCATTGACCAGCGCCATTGCAATCATTACGCGCTGACGCATACCCCCTGAGAATTGATGTGGAAAAGCGTTTAATCTTTTGCTCGCATCCGAGATTCCGACTAATTCTAAAAGTTCAATTGTACGTTTCTCACTATCTTCTTCACTGCATTGATTATGAATTTGATGCGCTTCAATTATCTGATGTCCGATTGTGTAATAAGGGTGCAACGCTGACATTGGATCTTGAAAGATCATCGCTACATCGCGACCGCGAATCTTTCTCAAATCAGAACTTGGAATTGTTAAGAGATCAATCGGACCCGCACCAGTATCTAATTTTGCACTTCCTGAAATATTAGCAATTTTATTTGGTAGTAATCCCATAATTGCTAAGTTGGTAACCGTTTTGCCAGAACCTGATTCCCCAACAATTGCCAGAGTTTCTCCACGATCAACTTTGAAGGAAACTCCATCAACTGCTTTGACGATTCCGTCAGAAGTAGTGAATTCAACCAACAAATTATCGACTTCTAACAAACTCATGAAGCTACCCGAACTCTTGGGTCAATAAACGCATATAAAAGATCCACGACTAAATTCATCGTAATCACGATTGCAGCAGATAACAAAGTTGCAGCAACAATTATTGGTAGGTCGTACTCGATTACTGCGCCAAGCGAAAGTCTGCCAAGCCCCGGTAAGTTGAAGACTTTTTCAGTTAAGATCGCCCCACCAAGTAAAGCCGCAAAGTCAAGTCCAGCCATAGTTGTGAGAGGTGCAAGAGCAGCCCGCAAAGTGTGTTTACGCAATATCACTTTCTCGCTTAAACCTTTTGCGCGAGCTGTTCTAATAAAATCTTCACTCAAGGTCTCAATAACTGCGTTTCGAACAAATCTGGTGTAGAGCGCTGCAGATGCAAATGCCAAAGTGACCCAAGGCAAAAACAAAATCTGAGCCCACTCAAAAGGATTTTCTAGTAATGGGGTGTAATTGCCTGCTGGGAAAGGGATGATTCCCCACTTGATAACTACGAAAACTAGTAGCAACAAGCCAGTTAGAAAAGTAGGAAGCGAAGTTCCAATTAAAACAAAGATAGTGCTTGCGGTATCAGCCCACCTTCCCCGAAATCTTGCAGCAACTACCCCAAGGGTTATTCCTGCTAGCAACCATAAAATCATCGCTCCGATAGCCAAAGAAGCAGTAACGGGAAGTGCTTGTCCAATTAATGTGGAGACACATTCATGTTCATTAAATGAGTAGCCAAAGCTTGGTGCTGGGCAGTAAATCTCTGCTGCTCCTTCACTGTACTTTCGCCCCGTAAAGAGTCCACCTAGAAAAACTAAGTACTGCTGCCAAAAAGGTACGTCATACCCGAGTCGAATTCGATTCGCTTCGATTATTGCCGGATTGTTGCAGTTTTTTCCACAAGTAAGTGCTGCTGGATCAAAAGGTAAAAGCGCAAAAATGGTATACACCGCAAAACTGACTGCAAATAGAATTGCAAGTGAAGTTGAAACACGACGCACTAAGTACCCAACCATTACTTATTCCTATTCCCTTGCAAAAATTCTGAATACTGTAAGAAAGATTCCGGAGGAGATCACTCGCCTCCGGAATCCTCTACTTACTAACTCATTTACTTAGCTATTTGGATATCTCCAAATGATGGAGCACCCTGTGGTTCCCAGAAGTAGACGCCAGTTAGTTTGGAGCCCCACATCTCTTGGGTCTTTGAGAAGACGCCAGGAATGATCCACATTTGGTCCATTACATACTGGTTTAGCGCAGCCCATTCGGCGCCTTGCTTAATCCGATCTGGCTCTGAGAGATTCGCCTCAGCACGTTTCTTGAACTCGGCATAAGTTGGATCCTTGCCAGCGCGCGACAACGGGAATCCATAACCATCAAGCATGAGTTCAGGAATGACTGTTGAAGCATTTGCCCAGTCTGGAGCCCAACCAGCACGAGAGAGATCTCCTTGCTTAGTTGGATCCAACACAACACTGTAGTAACTACCTGGCTCAATAAAGTTGAACTTCAGAATTATTCCTGAGTTCTTCTTAACTGAGTCAATCCAGATTGTTGCGGCTTTCTTATTGGTGTCCGTATCGCCAACATCGAAAGTCAATCCAGTAGTAGTTGCTTTTTTGTGAACTTCAGGACATGCGGTCTTTGCCTCTGCCATAAGTGCATTAGCTTTCTCGGCATTTCCTTCTTCTTTCCAATCTTCGTATCCAGTTGTCTTCTTGTAATCAAGGCCCATCAAAGGCTTGATTACACCATCTGCTGGATCGCCAGTGAAGGCTGCTCCGCCAGATAGCGTCTGAAGTGCTGCAAAATCACGAGCGTAATAGATTGCTTTACGAACCTGGACGCAAGGGACTTTCTCAACATTTACAGCCGCGTACGTGACATATGGATCGTAAACATTCAAAGCACGATCTTTCCAAGCCTCAACCGGAACACCGGCATCATCAAAGATTGTTGCTAAGTTAGTTGGAAGAATGCCATCAAGTGAAAAGGCTGCAGGCTCCGAATCATTGATGATGAGTTGATCACGTACTTCCTCTGCAAGACCAAAACGAACAACAATCTTATCTGGGTAAGCATTGCGAATTGGATCTGAATCCTTATTCCATTTGTCGTTACGAACTAGCACCATTTCATCTTTGGCTACATACTTTTCAATTTTGTATGGCCCGGTTGAAACTGGACTCGTATCGTACTTATCTCCAGTATCACTGGCTTTTGGAACAGCACTAAATGAAAGGTAAGTAACGGTGTAGTTGAAGTCTCCAACAGCACGTGAAAGATTGAAGGTGATTGTCTTGTTATCTTCTGAACAAGTAACTGCCTTGTCGTAAGCTGCTGTGTCATTTCCATCTGTCTTGTATGGACCTTTATAGACAGAGGCACCATCTTTGTCTTTCGGAATATCCAACATCGAGATTGCATACCCTGGGCCGTCAGTAATTACATCAGTTGCAAATGTACGTGAAACTCCGTACTTCACATCTTCGCAAGTTACCGCTGAGCCATCTTCAAAGGTAACACCATCACGTAGGGTGAATTCCCAAGTTTTGTTGCCATTTGAAGCGCGACCGGTGTCAGTTGCCATATCTGGCACAACTGTAGATCCGTCAGCACCTGCAGCACGCTTGTATGCAGTCAAAGTACGATGCATATAAGAGCCAAACCAAGCGAGGTGCTGACCGGTGTAGTTACGGTTTGGATCAGCGTGCGTCCATGAATCTGCATTAGTCAGATAAGTGAGCGTGCCGCCTCCATTTGACGATGAGGAACAACCTACTAATCCTGCACCTAACAATGTTACAGCTGCTAGTGATGCAAGGGCCTTGCGTGCAATCCGGGAAGTTCCCGAAGCATTTTTAAACATATCTCCCCCTTAACGATGGATATGTCGATCTCCATTTGTTTGTTCGTATCGGTATTAAGTTTTTAAGCATCTATACAGTTACGTAGCTGTATAGAAATCTATTTTCAAGTTATATCGCTCTTTGGATCAAGTGCATCACGAACTGCATCGCCAAGTAAATTAAAAGTAAGCACAACCAAAACTAGTGAAATTGTTGTAATAAAAAAGTAAGTCGGTGCATTCATTACATACTTAATTGAATCTGAAATTAATAGCCCCCATGAAGCATCTGGAGGCTGGATGCCTAATCCTAGAAATGAGAAAACAGCTTCTGCCGTAAGATAACCTGGAAGTGAAAGCGAAAAGTAAACAATTATTATGCTCCAAAGATTAGGTAGGATTTCCTTAAAAATAATTCGGGTATTGCTCGCACCTAATGCGCGAGCAGCCATTACGTAATCTCGTTCACGAATCGATAGAACTTGTGATCGGATAACGCGAGCCAAATAAGGCCAGCCAAAGAATATTAATATTAAAACTAAATAAAGCATTCGAGCAGTATTGCCTTCTGCTATTCCAGATTTTTCTAATCGCTGCACCATCGGAAGACTCAATGCGACAATCATGAAAAATGATGGAAAGGCTAATAAGAAATCTATAAATCTACCGATAGTTGAATCAACTCTTCCACGAAAAAATCCCATCATAATTCCGGCAACAACTCCGATGGTGATGGAGAGGACAGTAGTAATAAGCGCGACAAAAAAAGATATTCGCGCTCCAAACAACAATCTGGCCAAGAGGTCGTGCCCAATTCCAGGTTCAATGCCAAGTGGATGAGCCCAACTTATGCCACCAAATTTTCCGATCGGCATACCGCGACTACTGAGAGTTTCTGGGAAACGTTCGCGGCCATCTATTCCCAGAAACTTTCCAACTATTGGGGTCATCAAGGTCACAAAAGTAATCGTTAGCGAAATTACTAAAGCAGGGAGTCCAAAACGATTTCGTCGAAAACGTCGCCAAGCAAGTTGACGTGGAGTCCGTCCAATTACGTTCGCAACAGCCGTTTTCATCACCTCAATTAATTAGTAATCAGCGTAGGTGCTGAAAATACCCATCGGTAACTTTCCAGCAAACCTATCGCAACAGCCGGCTGGACTCCAGAGTTCTACTCCCCAAAACCGGGAAATCACACGATTTTCAAGACCCCCTCGCAGATCGATAGGCTCAACTGATGGAGCGCGCTAATTGGGGATTTACCCCTTCACATCATTCAGGTCGGGCGCGCCGCGGAATCATCCAAACCCCTCATGGCCAGATCCAGACTCCGGCCTTTATCCCAGTCGGCACAAAAGCCGCAGTCAAATCTTTGCTACCTGAAACAGTGGGCCAACTCGGAGCCCAAGCAGTTCTATCAAATGCCTACCACCTCTACTTGCAGCCAGGTTCGGCTTTGATCGACCAAGCCGGCGGTTTAGCAAAATTTATGAATTGGAATAGACCAACTTTTACCGACAGCGGTGGATTTCAAGTTCTTTCACTTGGTGCTGGATTTAAAAAAACATTAGCGATGGATCCTGGTGAATATGAAGCTGATGAAGTTATCGCACCAGATAAATTGCGACTGGCTCACGTTGACGATGATGGCGTGACTTTCAAATCACATCTTGATGGAGCGATGCATAGATTTACACCTGAAATCTCAATGCAGGTACAACATCAAATCGGTGCTGACATCATGATGGCTTTTGATGAACTAACAACTTTGATGAACTCTCACTCTTATCAAGAGATCGCATTAGAGCGCACTCGCAAGTGGGCGCAGCGTTGCATTGTTGAACATAAAAGGTTAACTCTGGAAAGAGTTGGTAAACCGTATCAAGCGCTATTTGGCGTAATTCAGGGTGCACAATATGAAGATCTGCGTCGCAAAGCCTCTAGAGATTTGGCTGCAATGGATTTTGATGGTTTTGGGATTGGTGGCGCGATTGATAAGAGTGCACTTGGAGAAATTGTTTCGTGGGTGACTGATGAATTGCCAGAAGACAAACCACGTCACTTGCTTGGCATTGGCGAACCTGACGACCTCTTCAAAGCAATCGAATCAGGTGCTGATACTTTTGATTGTGTCGCGCCTTCAAGAAATGCCCGCACTAGTGCGGTCTTTGGAGCAAACGGTCGATTTAATTTATTGATTAGTGCAAATAAGAGTGATTTCAATCCAATTGATGAAAATTGTGGCTGTTACACCTGCGCCAATTACAGCAGGGCTTACTTGAATCATCTCTTCAAAAGTAAAGAAATTGCTGCCGCAACTTTAGCCACAATTCATAACTTGTATTTCACTGTGAATCTAGTGGATCGCATTAGAGAATCCCTAAGTAATGGAACTTATGTGGATTATCGTGATGATTTCTTGGCTCGCTATTACCCAGCTAAATAAGAAAAGTGAAACTACTTAGTTAAATCAGTCGAATAAGTTGGTTCATAATTTTTAACAACTTTAATTACGCGATATGTGATTGGCAGTAAAATAATCTCAAGTAAAGTTTTATATAGGTATCCAGTTATTACGTAATTCCAAAAATCGTTACCGGTAATAACACCGTAAAAAGCCACAGTACAAAAGACCAAAGTGTCTGCCAACTCTCCGACAACTGTCGAACCAACTAATCTAACCCAGAGCGCTTTTTCTTTAGTGCGTTCCTTGATTTTTACTAATACATATGCGTTTAACAATTGCCCGACCAGGAATCCGCAAATACTGGCCAAAACTATTCGGGGAACAAATCCTAAAATCGCTTCAAATGCTTTCTGATTTCCCCAACCATCAGCCGGTGGCGAAAGTTGAATTAAGTAAAAAGTTAAAGCCGCCAAAATCGCGAAAGCAAATCCAAGATAGATACATTTGCGAGCAGCTTTCAAACCATAAACTTCACTAAGCACATCCCCGGTTATGTAAACCAACGGAAATAAAAATGCTCCGCCATCAGTGATGATTGGACCAAACTCAATGAGTTTTACTGCGCCCACATTGGAAAGAAGCAACAGACCACAAAATATCGCCACAATAAATGGGTAAAGGCTGCGGTTTAGATGCGCAAAATTTGTACCAACTTGTTCGGGCATATGCGTATTCAACCCTACTCAGCGGTTTTATTTCCTCGCCTAATTCCCTCTCTTGACCAGCCCTGCCCACCCCTTCTAGGGTAAAGCCGCTGAATCGATTCATATGGTCAGAGATTAAAATAACTGGTAGGAGAAATTATGACTCTCAATGAGAGCGTTCGCACCACCCCAGCCCCACGTCCGCGTAAATCAATCAAGGTTGGATTGGTCGCTGGAGGGCTTGGCACATATTGGCCACAATTTCCAGGCTTGCTTCCACAATTACAAGCATCGGCAAAGTTTGTTTCCGAGCGCATCGCCAAATTAGATGTGGAACTGGTGGATGTCGGATTTATCTCAGACGCCCAAGAAGGAGCTGCTGCTGCTGAAAAATTACGCGCAGCCGGCTGCGATTTAATCGTAACTTTTTTAACCACTTACATGACCGCTTCAATGATTGTTCCAATTGCCCAAAGATCAAATGCTCCAGTTCTGGTTATTAACATGCAACCAACTGAGCAGATGGATCATGCGAATTTTGATACTGGTGCTTGGTTGGCATATTGCGGAGCATGTCCACTTCCCGAAATGGCAAATGCTTTTGAACGCGCAGGAGTTCCATTCCGAAGTGTTTCTGGCTACCTACATGAAGAGCGAGCATGGAAGAAAATTGATAGTTGGATTCAAGCAGCTGGGATCCGGGCCATGCTACGTAACTCACGTCATGGAATCATGGGGCATCTTTATCCAGGAATGTTAGATGTTTCAACCGATATGACAATGGTCAGCACCCACTTTGGTGGGCATATGGAAGTTCTTGAATTTGATGACCTTCGTGTGCGCGTTGAAAAAGTTACCGAAAAAGAAATTGATTCCGTACTTGATGAGGCTAGATCTATTTTCGAAATTGATAAAACAGTTGTCGAAGAAGATTTTAGATGGGCAGGCAAAGTTGCTGTAGGACTTCGTCAATTAGTTGATGATTTTGATATCAACTCACTTGCTTACTATCACCGTGGGTTGGATGGGGAAATCCATGAGCGACTTGGTGCTGGAATGATTTTAGGTTGTTCACTTCTAACCGGCGCTGGCATTCCAGCAGTAGGTGAGTATGAACTTCGAACTTCGATTGGAATGCTGATGCTAGATCGCATGGGTGCTGGTGGTTCATTTACAGAGTTCCAAGCTTTAAATTTCAACGCCGGTGTAGTCGAGATGGGTCATGATGGACCAGCGCATCTTTCAATCAGTAATGGAAAACCAATGTTGCGTGGACTTGGTGTTTATCACGGCAAACGTGGCTTTGGAATTTCAGTTGAGTTTGATGTAAAACACGGACCGGTAACGGTCTTTGGTGTTACGCAACGCAAAAATGGAACTTACCAATTCGTAGCATCAGAAGGAAAAGTTGTTGATGGCCCAAGATTGCGAATTGGCAACACCACATCCCTTGTTGATTTTGGCGTAAATCCTGGCGAATGGTGCGATTCTTGGAGTGCAACGGGAGTACCTCACCACTGGGCACTTGGAACTGGACATCGCGTGAGCGAATTGCGCGCCGTTGCAGAACTTCTTGATATTGAGATGGTTGTTATTTAACCCCAGTGTTGAGCAATTTTGCGTTTTAAGAATTCTGCAGATTCGTGCATCTGTTCCATTCCATCAACGCCATCTTCAATACTGATCCATCCATCGAAACCAACACCTTTTAAGGTGCTGAAAATCGCGTCGTAATCATTTAATCCTTTACCGATTACTCCGTGTTTGAAAAATGAAACATAACCGGCCGTTCCACCTTCTTGGCGTCGCAAATCTTCGATAGTTCCACTTGCTAAGTAACGATCACTGGCATGCATTGTTACTACTCGATCTTTAACTGCTTCAAGCAAAACAAGTGGCTCTTCACCGGCCGCTATGGCATTACTCGGATCGAAATTTACTCCAAACCATGGTGAATCGATCCGCCCAACGAGTTCTACAAAAACATCCATCATCTGAGCAAACTCTGGTTCAGTCCAAAAATCATCTTTGTAATGATTTTCAATGATCAAAGTAATTCCAAGTTCTTCGGCAATAGGTAAACATGCTTCAATCGAATCAACGACATATCCAAGACCTTCTTCGCGAGTAATCTCCTTGCGTCTTTGTCCCGAGAGCACGCGACAATACTTTGCACCGAGCTCGGCGCTCATTCTTATAGAGGCGATCTCTTTCGCTATCTCACGGGCCCGACCATCTGGATCTGGGATTGTGAAATCAGGAGAAGCACACATCATCGGAATCACCATGCCAGTAGCTTCGACCGCTTTACGAATCTTTGGCAAATTTGCAGGATCTTTTACATCAGCAAAATCGTTATAAAACTCTAAACCATTAATTTCAAGTTTGGTGGCTAATTCAATCCACTCATAAATACTCATTTCGCCTGAAACTAATTGCTTAATGAATCCTTTTGGGAATGCCGCTAATTGTGGCATTTATAATTTCTCCGGGTTTCTTCCAATAATCGAAAATTGTTCAAGATCTACAACTGATCCAGTAAATGGTTTTGATTCATCAGAAAGCCAGTAAATGGCGGCTTCTCCCATTTGAGCCGATGTGGTCATTGCACCAGATGGAATCGCTTCACGCTCTAATCTTTGGTGCCAACCAGGTTCCAACCCTTTTTTAACTTGATCCCGGTCTTCGCGCTCTGTTAGCACCCATCCTGGATTAATCTGATTGACCCTGACTCCATTTACGCCTTGGGCATTTGCAAGGTTGCGCGTCATTGTTTGCATCGCACCTTTACTAATGCTGTATGCCAATAGCGTTGATTCGCCTGCATAAGCATTAACCGAACCAATGTTTAAGACTGATCCTTTGTTTTTTACTAGCTCTTCATATGCTGCTTGAATCAAAAAGAAAGGTGCTTTTAAATTTACTTGCAAAGTTCTCTCGATGCTTTCAGGCGTTTCATCATCCAATGCAGATCGTTCAACAAGTGCAGCGTTGTTAACTAATCCATCTATTTTTCCAAAATGCGAAATTGCACTTTCCGCGATTAGCTCAGGTGAATTTGCTGCAAATAAATCCGCAATACAAAGTTTGGCGTTATCCCCCAACTTTGTTACTAACGCTTTACCTTCACTTTCATTAATTCCATGTACGAGAACTTTGGCACCTTCACGGATGCATGCAGTAGCGATTGCGCCGCCGATTCCAGCGGTGGCGCCAGTAACAATTATTACCTTATTTAGTAAACGCATATTTACTCCGGCTTAATTACTGATTTAAGAATTGCACCTGATGACATCTTTTTAAATGCTTCTTCCCACTCTTTGATCGGCCACACGCCACCTAAAACAGGAGCCACATCAAGTTGTCCAGTTCCGAGCATTCGCAAAACCCGCTCCCACATCGGCCAATTGTGGCTAAAACTTCCTTGCAAAGTGACGTTTTTCTGCACCAATGGATCTAATGAAAAATCTAAAGGTTGAGGACCCCAACCGACTTTAGAAATCCATCCATCTGGACGAACTAATCCCATTGCAGCTTTTAATGTTGCAGAAATTCCGGCTGCATCAACAACACCTTCGGCACCCAATCCATCAACATATTGAGCCCACTCTGCCGCATCTCCAATTATGACTTCACAGCCATAACTTTTTGCTCCTTCCAGGCGAACCTTGTCACGCTCTAAACCAACAACAGCAACTTCAGCACCAGCAAGCCGAGCCATTGCTGCACATAAAGTTCCGATTGGGCCAGGTCCTAAAACCACAATTCGATCACCAGGTTTGATATTTCCAGGAGCAATAACTGCGCTAAAAGCAACTGCACAGGGTTCAGTTAAAGCGGCATGCTCAAATGAAACCGTATCTGGAATGAGATGCAAGCAACGTGAGGGAACTTTTGCATAGCGGGTCATGCCGCCATTTACGCCGTATCCAAAACCTTTTCGATCTGGATCTAAATTATATTTTCCGATTCTGGACATCGGAGTAGACATATCAACCACAGCAGCTGTTTCACTGACTGCGCGATCTCCTATTTTCCAAAATCCTTTTTCAGCAACATTTTTCCCAAGCTCAACAATTTGACCGCCAAACTCATGCCCCAGAACTACTGGGTAATTAACGGGCCAACTATTTGTTCCGTGCCATTGGTGTAAATCACTTCCGCAGACACTTACCGCTTCGACTTGTAAAATGACATCATCATCACCTGCGATTGGTCTCTCAACTTCACGAATTTCAACGCTCAACGGTTCTGATGAAAAATTTACAACTCCGAGTGATTTACTGCTCATTTTTCTCTCCTAACCTGAAAAATTTCGGTGGTTTCAATCTAAATCTTCTAAATCTAGTGATACCTGGACGATCGGTTTCATGGAATTGATGGTACCTCTACTTCTATAGGCCAGAGTGGTAGCACCGGAGAAAAGATTAATTCTCAAATTTTTCCAGCGTAAAGTTGTTAGAAATTAGCGGATTTCCCAATCGGGACGTCCCAACCAATATCTCAGATTGAAGTAAAAATGAAGGCGCTCCGTTTAATGAAGTGGAAATCAGAAGCCGAATTAGTTGAAGTGCCAAAACCAACTCCAGATCCTGGCCAAGTAGTTATCAAGATTGGTGGAGCAGGTGCCTGTCATTCAGATCTGCACTTAATGCATGATTTTGCCGATGGTCAACTCCCATCAATTGGATGGAAACTACCTTTCACAATAGGTCATGAAAATGCAGGGTGGATCGATTCAATTGGTGCTGGTGTTTCAAGATTTAGAGAAGGAGATCCAGTTGCTGTTTATGGTGCATGGGGATGTGGTGAATGCGGGAAATGCAAAGCAGGTTTTGAAACATATTGTGATGACCAAGCTAAAGCGCTAAAACCTGGCGGCGGCGGTGGCTTAGGTCTCGATGGCGGTATGGCTGAATACATGTTGGTTCCATTTGAAAGATTGTTACTTGATTTACCAGAGGGATTAAAACCAATTAATGCCGCACCTCTAACTGATGCAGCACTCACTCCTTATCATGCGATTAAAAGATCATGGACCAAGTTAACTCCAGATGCATTTATCGTGATTATTGGCATCGGCGGATTAGGACACATGGCGGTACAAATTGCAAAAGCAACAACTGGCGCAACAATTATTGCAATTGATTCCAGAAGCGAAGCCTTAGAACTTGCAACCACCCTTGGCGCTAAATATGCCTTTAAAGTTGGCGATGTAATCCAATCAAAAGTTAAAGATTTAACCGGAGGTCATGGTGCTGAAGTAGTTCTAGATTTTGTTGGCAGCGAACAAACCATGGCACTAGGTGCTTCCCTTTGTCGCATATTGGGTGATTTCACAATTGTGGGAATAGCAGGAGGAGCACTTCCCTTCTCCTTCTTCTCCGTTCCTTATGAAGTTAGTTTGCAAACAACTTACTGGGGAGGAAGAGTTGAATTAGCAGAAGTTCTTGATTTGGCGGTACACAAACTGATCATTCCAAAAATCTCTAAATTCAATTTAGAGGATGCACCACAGGTTTATCTAGATCTTGCTGCTGGAAAAATCGAAGGACGTGCAGTAATTGTTCCTTGAAATTAAAAAGTACGAACAAATAACCAACAAGAGGCGATTAAGCCAACGCAAAAGACTAATGCTCTAAAGATTTTAGTGGGTATTCTGCTTGCCCAATAACCGCCCATCAATCCACCTAAACTTGACCCAACAAATAGAGTTGCAAAGATGGGCCAAACAACATGACCGCTGAATAGATAAAGAAAGTTTGAAAGTGCACTGGTAATTCCCACAATTACATTTTTTGCTGAGTTAACTTCTTGAGGAGTTCGAGAAGAATCTTGCGAAAGAGTGGCTATAACTATTACTCCTTGGCCTGGACCAAAGTAGCCACAGTAAAAACCACTTGCTGCAAGTGCGCTACTTTCTAGGTTTTTATGGAGCTTTCCAACTCTTGGTTTCCGTGGCAAGAGGAGCGAAAATGTGGCAAAAAGTAACAAAAAAGGGACCGCGTGCTGAAAAACCTCACTGGGTAAAGCAAGCAAGGCAATTGCACCTAATGCTGAAAAACAAGTAGCTAGAAAAATTATCTTTTTATATTTATGAAAAACTTCCCAACCTGTTTGCTTATTTGAGATCCAAGCAAAAATATTTGCACTTGATACACCTAAAGAATTTGTAACCGTAGCACTTACTGGATTTAATCCAATTGCCAAAAGAACTGGAAATGAAAGTAGTGAAGCACCACCAGCCATCCCGTTTATGGTGCCAACGATAAAACCAACGAGGAGCACTAAAACATACTCAAGCAATCTAACCTCCTCGAAATTGATTAGCTAGGATTAATTTTTTCAGCTAATAAAATCCATGCTTCTTCTGCTTCTGATTTCTCTGTTGCAATTTCACTTAATTCTTTCTCAATCTCAATCGCTCTTTTGTAATCTTCTCCACATTTCAATGCTTCCTCTTGTAATTTAACAATCTGGTTATCAATTTTTTCGATTCGCTTTTCGATCTTCGATAACTCTTTGCGCTCAGATCTAGAATCGCCCTTTTCCTTGGCGCTACCTTCACCCGCAAAATTATTTATTGATTGGCGTAACTCCAGATATTGATCAATTCCGCGCGGAAGATCTTGAATACTGCCATCACCAATCAAAGCCAAGGTAATATCGCAAACCCGTTCAATAAAGTAACGATCGTGCGAGACAACCATGATGGTTCCCGCGAACCCGTCCAGCAAGTCTTCAAGCGAAGCCAAGGTTTCAACATCAAAATCATTTGTTGGCTCATCCAAGAACAAAACATTTGGCCCACTCATCAATAATCT
>SXGQ01452020.1_pt1 | contig 20302 bp, 17 predicted proteins | sample 3178371 | NCBI WGS metagenome assembly SXGQ01 (sample SAMN11356859, study PRJNA531348) | freshwater metagenome | isolation source: freshwater sample F1-20 | place: China: Fuxian Lake, Yuxi | collected 2017-12-25 | reverse complement strand
GAAGAGGCATCATTATAATTTACTTGATAAGCATTTAGATATGATTTTAGTATTCTTGATAAGTTTTGATTATTACAAATAACGGCAATTTCTAAATCTTTTTTATTATTTTCATTGATAATTTTAACAATTGCTTTCGCTTCATTTATTTCATTATCAAAGCAAGATATTTCTAGGTTTGAAGCGATGTCAGCTATTTCGTTATTTTTGCCAATTTCTTCACAAGATTTTTTAAAATTTTCAAAATTTTTGTAATCATTAAAAATTAAATTACAAAAATCTTTTCTGATATTTGGAGAATTTATAAATTCAGAATTTTTAATTTCAGCAATATTTAATTTTTCTAAATCTAAAAATTTAATTAGTTCATTAAGATAATATTGCGGATGAATTTCTTCGACATTTAAATGCTTCTGATAACCATATAAAATTACACAACCATTTTGATAATTTTTTATGGCTTTAATAAGTTTTTTACTTGATAAAATACTGCCTGTCGATCCAGCAATAACAATATTTTGAGAGATTTTTTGTGTTTCAATAATTTCGATATATTTATTACATAATAAATTATGAAAACTACCGGCAAACATTAGATTATTTTTAATTAAATAATTTTTAATTTGAATGTAAAAACTTTGAAAAAATTCTACCGTAAATTGATGATGTTTTGCTAAATTTGAATCGTCGATTGATTTAATTTGCAAAGAATCGATTTGATTTTCTTCTAAATCTTCAAATAATTGATATAAACTTTTAGCAATTTTATATCTTTGTATAAAATTTTGAGCACCAAAAATAGTATTTTTTTTAACCTCTTCGCATAAAATAAATATAGCATCAACTCGATTTAAAACCTTGATTTTAGATAACTCGCTGATAATTTCTGCACATGATTTATTAGGTAAAAAATCATAAAAATCTTCAATATTTAAATCGGCAAAAGATTTAATTTTTACTGAATTTTTGGAGTTAAAATCTGGTAAATTTAACAATTCTTTGCGTAATTTTCTTGAAGATCTTTGATTTGGTAAAAAAATCTTTAAATCTGAAAAATCATTGTTATAATCATTTTTTAACCAATTAGCGATGGTTTTAATGAAGTTATAATTAGATGGAATGTTATAAACATTCATAAGTGTTTAAGTTTAAATTTTTAGTAATTAATTTTTACAATTTTAAAAACTTTTTTTTGCAATGAAAGTAATTGTTTTAGGAGCGGGAATAATCGGGGTTTCAACAGCATATTTTTTGGCTAAATCTGGTCATGAGGTTGTAGTAATCGATAAATCTATTTCATCTGGTGAAGGCTGTTCTAGCTCCAATGGCGGTCAACTCAGCTATTCTCACATTGAAACTTGGTCGAATAAAAGCTCTTTATTTTCAATGGCAAAAAATATTTTTTCCGCAAATTCTTACTTATATTTTAAAGATTTTTCAAACAAAGAATTTTATCAATGGATTGGTGAATTTATAAAAAATTCTTCAACTGAAAATTACTTAAAAAATAGTGAAAAATTATTTAAAATTTCAAAACTTAGTAAGGCTCTAATGCATGATATTCTAAAGGAAGAGCCGTTATTTTTAGATGGAAAATCTTTTGATTATTCTAAAAAAGGAATATTACATTTTTATCGCAAACAAAAAACTTTTGATAATGAAATTAAAAAACTCGAAAAATTTAATTTTATTAGTCGTAATTCTCAAATTTTAAATGCCGAAGAATGCATAAAAAAAGAACCAAATTTAACTAAATTAAATGATGAAAAAAATTTGGCTGGAGGAATTTTATTTGAAGAAGATGAAAGTGGCGATTGCTATAAATTTACCCAAAAACTTGAGCAGATTTGTAAAGAAAAATATGACGTTAAATTCATATTTGATTGTGATATAAAAAATTTATTAACTAATTACAAAAAAATTACCGGGATCAACACTAGCAAGGGCGTTTTAACGGCTGATAAATATGTTTATGCCCTTGGCGCTTCCTCAATTAATTTACTCAAAGGCATTGGCGTTGAGACAAAAATTTATCCAGTTAAGGGTTACAGTTTATCAATAAAATGTGACGAAAAATTTATTGCACCAAGCATGACCATGACTGATAATCAAAATAAAATTGTTTATAGTCGCTTAGGTGATATTTTTAGAGTGGCAGGAACGATTGAGATGAGCGGAAATAATTTGATTATGAATAAACAAAATTTAAATTTTTTATATTATAATTTGCAAAAAACTTTTGCCAATTTTGGCGATATTAAAAACACCAAAGAATGGGTTGGGATTAGGCCATTTCGTCCAAATTCAATTCCATTAATCGGCGATTTTCATAATTTTTCAAATTTTTTAGTAAACTCAGGACATGGTTCTCTTGGCTGGACTAATGCCCTTGCTTCGGCAAAAATTATTGATGATTTACTGGCAAAAAAACCCAATAAAGATTTTAATTTTTTAAATAAAGAAATTCATCAAATTAAAAACCCAAATCAATAATTTTAAGAAATTATTTTATTAAAATGTCGAACATCGCGAGCTAAATGAAGAGAGCCACAAATAATAATTCTAACCTCTTCCCCACGAAATTCATTCTCAATTAAACTTAAGGCATTAAATAAATTTTCACCATTTTTCACGTCAATCTCATGATTTTTAGCAATTTCAACTATGCACTCGGGAAGCTCTGGGTAGGGCTCTCCATTTACTTTTACTGCGATAATTTCAGCAATATTTTTAAATTTTTCTAAAAATTCAATTTTACATTTTCCACGACTAAATCCGCAAATAATAAAATTTTTTACAAGACTTTGTGACTTTATCCAATTAGCGAGAATAAAGGCTCCACCTTCATTATGAGCACCATCAATCCAAATTTCACTCAATGGATTTTTTAAAATTTTATTTAAATTATTATCAATTTTCTCAAGTCGACTTTGCCATTGGACACTAGAAACAGCTTGATTAATTCCATCATAATTAAAAATAAATCTATCGCTAATTGCCATACAACACGCAATTGCACAGGCAAAATTATAATATTGATGATCGCCGGCAAGGCTTGGCTTTCTAAGATTGGGAAGCAAAGCTTCATTTTGCCAAAAAAAATCAAACGTGCCATCATTATCATTTTTTTCAACATAAAAATCTTCATCATAAAAATAACTTAAAGCTTGTTGATCATTGGCGATTATTTTTATTAAATCATTGATAATATTTGCTTGAGGAGCGATTATTAAGGGAGTTTTTGAGCGAACAATATGGGCTTTTTCAAGTGCAATTTTTTGTAAATTATCTCCTAAATATTCGGCGTGATCGATTGAAATTGAAGTTAAAATAGTGGCAATTTTTTGTGAAATTATATTGGTTATATCAATTCTGCCACCCATTCCACACTCTAAAACCAAAACATCTGCCGGATTGCGTGAAAACGCTAAAAAAGCTCCAATTGTAAAAGCCTCCATAAAAGTTAAATCGACATCTTGCGATTTTAACCGCACCTCTTCCATTGCTGAATAAAGCTCGCGATCGCTAATTTTTTGTCCGTCAAGCAAAATTCTTTCATTGCAATCATGAAGGTGAGGGGAGGTATAAAGATGCGCTTTATAGCCATTACATTGAAAAATTTTAGCAATTAATGAAGCGGTTGAGCCCTTACCATTCGTGCCCGCAACATGTATAACTGGCGGAAGTTTTTGATGCGGATTTTCTAATCTTTCTAAAACTATTTTAGCTCTGTCAAAAACCGTTTCATAATCAATGGCTTTTTTGCCAAGAGTTGATGGAATTGGCCAATGCGGTAAATAAACCATGTAGCACTTTTATTTTAATGTTATAAATTTACTAAAAATTGAATTTAATCAACAATTTCATGCCATTTTTTATATATTTATTATCAGCTTTTATCTTTGTATTTCAAAGCGTAAAGGCTCAAAATGTTTCGCCATATTTAACTGAAAAAAATTTTCATAATAACGGTAATTATTCAATTGAAGTTAATGGAATTATAAATTCATCATTGGCAAAAACCAATCAAAAAAATATTTATCAAAAAAATATTTTGCCCGATAATTTTTCTAAAAATTATATCAATAATGAAGTTGATCTGGGCTTAGATAATCAATCATTTATAAAGGGTGCAATAAAATTAAATAACAATAATATTTTAGGAATTACTTCAAAATTTGAACTTAATTTTACAAATAATTATAAAAACGAAAATCCCAATCTTGATCAAGTTTTTTTATATCTCGATAATAATTTTGGACGCTTTGAATTTGGTAATTTTGTAGCGGTAAATCAAAAAATGAAATATGGTCCAGCTCGCTTTGCAAGAGGAGCCGGAGGAATTAATGGTAAATATTTGGAATATGTTAATTTGCCAATTTTAGGTCAAGATTCGGCGTTGTGCCAAGGCAATATTTCATCGCCATCATGTGCAAATATTAAGCATTCACGTTTTATTACCCTAGCTCAATCACCAATTGGTCACGGTGGATATGCCAAAGGATTTTATCCGCGCGATGTCGATAATTTTTACAATTCAAATTCCAAAATTTCTGATTTTAACCGCAATAATTTTCGAGCGTTACGCGACGATAGTTATGAAGGATTGGAAGATGCTTTAAAATTTAGTTATTATACTAAAAAAATTAATCAAATTCAACTTGGTGCAAGCTATGCTCCGCTTAGCTCTAATCAAGGATTTACCGCCAAAACCGCACCCGATAGCAATGATATTAAATTACAAAATTTATTAAGTTTGGGAATTAATTATTCCAATGATTTTGACAATTTAAATATCTCAGCATCTTCCACCGCTGAATACGCCAAACCCCAAACTAAAAATGGCATCGCAAGAAACGAATTATTGGCTTACGATTTTGGCGGAAGTTTAAGTTATTTTGGTTTTACCTTGGGTGGATCTTTCGGTTCTTGGGGCAAATCTTTATATGCTAAAAATGGCGTTTATTCTTGTACTTATGATTATTCAAAAAATTTAACCTCGCAAAATTGCGAAAATTCATCAAATAATTTAAAAAATTCATCTTATTATACCGCAGGATTAGCTTATCAAATCGGTCCAATCAATGCAAGTCTTACATCAATTAACAGTTCTTTTCAAAAAAATAAATATAGTGCTATTTCTTTTGGAATTGATTACAAAATTAAGAAAAATTTACTCACTTATTTTGAAATTACTCAATATAAATTTAAGAGTGATCAGCTAAATATTTTTAATTTAGCCGAAGAAATAAAAGTTGCAAATTTGACAAAAAAAATTCAACATAATAATGGAAAAGTTTTTCTCACAGGAATTTATTATTTATTCTAAAACATGACAGTCGACGCTCTCGATTCATTCTTACTGCCCCTAAAGCAAATCTTTGATCGCGATGGCGTTAATGAGATTTCTATTAATCGTCCTTTTGAAGCTTGGGTTGAAATTAAAGGTGATATGTATCGCGAAGAATTGCCAAATTTTGATGTCGAACATTTGAAATCTCTCGGCAGGCTTATCGCCCAATCTACAGAACAAAGAATTAGCGAAGAAGAACCTTTGCTTTCGGCAACTTTGCCTAACGGTTTTCGTGTTCAAATCGTTTTTCCGCCAGCTTGCGAAACTGGGAATGTTGTTATGTCAATTCGTAAGCCATCGGCTTTAAAATGGTCGCTTGATGATTATGAAAAAATGGGTATGTTCGATAGCACTTCGGTTGGTGCCATTGAAGATAAAAACTCATTAATTCTCGCAAAATTATTGCAATTAAATCGCATTAAAGAATTTATTTCGCGAGCCGTTCTTTATAAAAAAAATATTATAATTTCGGGCGGAACTTCAACTGGTAAAACCACTTTTACCAATGCCGTAATCCTTTCAATTCCTCATCATGAAAGGCTGATAACTTGCGAAGACGCTCGCGAAATCGACTTAACTTCTCATGAAAATAAAGTGCATTTATTAGCCTCGAAAGGGGCTCAAGGTCGCGCCAAAGTTACAACTCAAGATTTAATCGAAGCTTGTTTACGCCTTCGTCCCGAACGCATCATAGTCGGCGAGTTACGCGGAGCGGAGGCTTTTAGTTTTTTACGCGCCATAAATACTGGGCATCCCGGCTCAATCTCAACGCTTCACGCCGATACTCCTTTGATGGCAATCGAGCAATTAAAAATGATGGTAATGCAAGCTGGACTTGGTCTCTCGCCTTCGGAGATAACCTCATATATAAAAAATGTTATCGATATTATCATCCAATTAAAACGCGGGGAAAAAGGCAAACGCTATATTTCTGAGATATATTATCGTCCTTTACATGGCACTAAATAAACTTTAAAAAAAATGAAAAATTTAAGATTTTTTAACAAAAAATTTGATTATTTAACAATCACTAGAATTATTGAAATAACAGGCGCCAAGCCACATAAAGAATGCGATTTAAATGCTAAGATTTTTGATATAAAAACCCTAGAATCGGCTACACAAAATGAAATTTCTTTTTTAAATTCGGGGCAATATATCGATAAATTTTCCAATTCTAACGCCGGTTTTTGTTTTATTGATGAAAAAAATATTAACAAAGTTCCACCAAACATGATTGGCTTAATCTCTAAGAATCCATATTTTTCTTACGCTCAAATTGTCAGTGAACTTTATCAACAAAAAAAATTCGATTTTACATCAAAAAATTTGATTCATGCTTCGGCAAAAATTGGTAAAAATGTTGAAATTGCTTCAAATGTTTTTATTGGTGCTGATGTTGAAATTGGCGATAATTCAATCATTGGACCAAACAGCTCAATCCTTGATGGAGTTGTCATCGGATCGAATTGTATAATCAATTCAAATGTTGTTATTACTTGTGCAATTATTGGAGATAATTGTCAAATTTTTAGTGGTGCCAAAATTGGTCAAGATGGCTTTGGATTTGTCCATAATGATGGCAAAAATCATAAAATAATTCAAATCGGCATCGTTGAAATTGGCAATAATGTTGAAATCGGCGCCAATAGTTGCGTTGATCGTGGAGCCCTTGAAAATACTATAATTCACGACGAAGTGAAAATCGATAATCTTTGTCAAATTGCTCACAATGTTGAAATTGATTATGGCACCGTTATTGCAGGATCAACCGCGATTGCCGGTAGTTGTAAAATCGGAAAATATGTTCAAATCGGTGGAAATTGTAGTATCGGCGGACATTTAAAAGTCGGTGATGGCTCCAAAATTGCTGGCATGAGTGGCGTTATGCGCGATGTTGAACCTATGGCGATAATGGCGGGAATCCCAGTTATTCCAATTAAAAAATGGCATCGCATAAACACCATTCTTAACAAAATGGTTTCGAAAAATAATTAAAATTTAACAACAAATTTTTCCAATTTCAACTTTAAAACCATTTAAAAATTCATGAATTTTTAAAGATTTTTTACCAGCTTTTTGAAGCTTTAAAGGCTTGATTAGACCATCTTGGCAAACAACAGATAAATCCTTGTCAAAAATTGTTCCGATTAGATTTTTTTCAATATTTTTATTTTCAACAAAAGAGCATTCCAGAATTTTTATTTTTTCATTATTATAATTAAAGTGGGCGTATAAATTGCCATTTAACCCGCGAATTTTATTAAATATTTCTTCACCATTCTTATTCCAATCAATTAAACATTCATTTTTTTCAATTTTTTTCGCAAAAGTTGCGAACTTTTCATCTTGTTTGAGAAATTTTATTGATTTATCTGCGATTTGGTTAAGAGTTTTATTTATTAAAGAAGCTCCGATTTCAGCAGTTTTTTTAGAAATATTTTGATAATTTTCATTATCAAAAATTGTAAAATCTTCTTGATTAACAATGTCTCCGCTATCAACTCCTAAGTCCATTTTGATCACGCAAACCGCACTTTCTTTTTCTCCATTCATGATAGTTCGTTGCAAAGGAGCGCTTCCGCGATAAAGCGGGAGCTTTGAAGGGTGAACATTAAAACAGCCAAATTTAGGAATATTTAAAATTTCAGCTGGAAGAATTAAACCATAAGAAATCACGATGACAATATCTGGATTTAAATCATGAAATTCCTTTTGAATCAAGGCCTCTCGCAATGTTTTTGGAGTAAAAATTTTCAAATTATTTTTGTTGGCAAAATCATGAATTGGCGAAATTTGTAATTTATTTCCTCTTCCGCTTACTGAAGGTTCTTTAGTATAAACCGCCAAAATTTCATGATTCGTCGAAAATAATAATTTTTCAAGAGTCGGAACCGCAAATTCAGAAGTTCCCATAAAAACAATTTTCATAAATTATATTTTAAAATTATCAAAACTTACTTTGATTTAAAAAAATCGATGTTAATTTGATAAGTTAAAATTAACAATCTCAAATCTGTTTTTAAAATGGTAAATTTATTTTCAAAAAGTTTATTTTTTTTAGGAATATTAATCGCAAGTTTAATTATTTTTTTCGATTTATTCACTAAAGATCAAGTTTTTTACTTATTGCATGACTTTAGGGGCTCTAATTACGCCGTTAAAAATCAAATTAAAATTACAGATTTTTTTTCTTTGGTTTACGTCAATAATAATGGCATTTCATTTGGCATGTTTAACAAAGTCGAAAATGCTCGCGAAATCTTCGCTTTTTTACAAGGCTCAATTGCTACAATTTTAATTATTTGGTTATGGAGAATTAAGACAAAACATCTCGCCATTGCTGTTGGATTAATTATCGGAGGTGCTTTTGGCAATGTAATCGATCGCATTCAAAATGGTGGCGTAACTGATTTTCTTGATTTTCATTTTGCCTCTTATCATTGGCCGGCTTTTAATTTGGCAGATACCGCTATTTTTATAGGTGTTGCGATAGTTTTATTTGATGAATTTATTATAAAAAAGAAATGAAATATTTAACTTTATTTTTGATCTCAATCTCTTTATTTTCATGCTCTGGAGGCGATAAAAATCCATTAATAATTCCACCAAAATTTACAGAATTACCTGATTTAAATTCAGTTGAAACAAAAAAAACTCAAGAAAATGTTGGAAATCAAGAAAATATAGATAAACTTAAAAAAATGTTGCAAGAAAGCGATGAAAATCAACAATAATTTTTAAAATAATAACAATTAAAAATAAATTTTATGACTCAATTCTTTATTTCCGAAGCCTTTGCTCAATCTGCGGACAACGCATCTCAAAGCCAATTTTCTCCCGCCAGTTTTGTGCCGTTGATTTTAATTTTTGTTATTTTTTATTTCCTAATTATTCGCCCGCAAACTAAAAAAATTAAAGAACATGAAAAAATGGTCAATAATTTAAAGATTGGCAATAAAGTTATAACTAGCGGAGGAATTATAGGCGTAGTTCGCGAAATTCATGAAAAAGAAAATCAAGTTGGGGTTGAAATCGCCGACGGAGTTATCGTAGTAATACTTAAAAACAACGTTTCAGAAGTTGAAAAACCTATCAACCATGATAAAAAACCTTTAAAAATTTCAGAAAAAAAATCTGAGAAAAAACATTCGAAAAAACACTAAAATTTCTAAAAAATGTTAATATTTTCTAAATTAAAAATCTTTTTGATCAGCTCTCTGTGCTTACTATCAGTGTATTTTGCGTTACCAACTTTTTTACTAAACAATAAAAATATTACGCAAAATTCTTATTTAAAATCAATAATTCCTTCCAACAAAGTTAATCTTGGACTTGATTTGCAAGGTGGTTCACAACTTCTTTTAGAGATTGATGTTGAAAGTTATCTTACTGATCAAATTGAACTCTTGAAAGAGGAAATTAAAAATGTTTTTTACGAAGAATCTTTGAGAACTTTGGTTGAAAGAGCGGATAAAAAAATAATTTTTAGCATCATTGACGAAGAAGAAAAAAATAAAGCTAAAAAATTAATTCGTAAATTATCTAAACAAATTGAAATCGCTGAGGATAGCGGTCAATTTCAAATTTATTTTTCCGATCGAGAAATCAAAAATATTAAAGAAACTTTAGTTAAACAATCGATCGAAATTGTTCGTCGCAGAATTGATGAAAATGGCACCAAAGAGCCAACGATAATTGCTCAGGGTGATAAAAGAGTTTTGTTGCAAGTTCCGGGAGTTCAAAATTCTCAAGAATTAAAAGAAGTTCTGGGCAAAACCGCTAAAATGACTTTCCATTTAGCTTCCGAAAATTCGTCATTAAGTTTTGATGATATGCAAGTTTTTGATAGCGTTGGTAATTCTTATTCGCTTAAAAAAGAAGTAGTTTTAAGTGGCGACTTACTTGTCGATGCAAGTGCAACTTATCACGAGGGTAAACCAGCGGTATCATTCAGATTTAACTCTGTTGGCTCTAGAAAATTTGCACAAATTACCAAAGATAATCTTGGAAAAATTTTCGCCATCGTTCTTGATGGTAAAGTAATTACGGCGCCGGTTATTAACACAGTTATTAATCAAGGCAGTGGCGTTATTTCTGGTAGTTTTACAACTCAAGAAGCGGGGCAGGTTGCATTATTGCTTAGAGCAGGAGCTCTTCCAGCACCATTAACAATAATTGAGGAGCGTAATGTCGGCCCCTCATTAGGATCCGACTCTATTTCAAGCGGCAAAATTGCATCCTTAGTAAGCTTGATTTTAATCGCAATTTTTATGATAATTTTTTATGGCACTTTTGGTTTTATAGCCAATATCGCTTTATTCGTAAACATCGCCATAATAATTTCTTTTTTATCGATGATTGGAGCAACTTTAACACTTCCAGGAATCGCTGGAATCGTGCTTACAATGGGCATGTCGGTGGACGCCAATGTTTTAATTTTTGAAAGAATTAAAGAAGAACTTTCTAATAAAAAATCTTTATTAGCGTCGGTTGAGCAAGGATTCAGCCAAGCTTATCGCACGATTTTGGATTCGAATTTAACAACTTTAATCGTGGCTTTTTTCCTTTATGTTTTCGGCAATGGATCAGTAAAAGGTTTTGCGGTCGCTTTATCGATTGGGATAATGTCTTCAATGTTTACGGCGATTTTGTTAACCCGCATGTTAATTTCAATTTGGCTTAAAAAAACTAAGCCAAAAAAACTCTCTTTAATCTAATGAAGTTTTTATTTGCAGTTTTGTTAATATTCTTAACTCAATATGCAGAAGCCTTTGCTTTAGTAAATTTTAAAACAACAAAACAATCCAATCTTCCTGCGGTTTTAAAGGCCAAAATAGTTTCTGGCGATCAAATAAACGGCGATATTAACGCCAAAGGCAATGTTGAAATAACCAAAGATTTCAATGTAATTTATGCCGATGAAGTTAATTATAATAAAAACACCAAAATCATTAAAGCTTTCGGCAATGTCAAGATCAAAAATCTTGAAGTTGGCTATGTTTTATCACCAAGAATTGAAATAAAAGACGACTTCTCAACTGGCGATTTCTTTGACTCTAGAGTTTTTTTTGTTGATGGCTCTTATTTATTTTCTAAAAAAATGTCGCGTTTATCACAAGAAAAAACATCTTTGAAAAAATCAATTTTTTCGATATGTCCAAACGAAGAAATTGTTGAAGATAATTCCAAAGCGGGATCGATTTTTGACTTTGCCACAATTAGCTCGACAACATCATCAATCGATAAAGAAAATAATAATTTTTCAAGCTGGAATTCGGTCGTAAGGCTTTATAAAATTCCAGTTTTATACATTCCATATTTACAATTTCCATTGCCCGCTAAAAAAAGGCAAACTGGTTTACTTCAACCCTCTTATACTAAAAATTCTAATTTTGGTTTAGGGTTTAAGGTGCCTTATTTTATCGATATCGCCAAGGATAAGGATTTAACAATTTCGCCAATTTATTATCTTAATTCTAAGCAAATTATTATCAATAACGGCTGGAGACATTTTTCGAAATTTGGAAGTTACAATTTAAATCTAGAGCTCGCTAACAATAAAATACAAAGCAATCTTGACAAAACCGTTATAAATCGAAGTAAAAAAAATATTAGATGGGAGGTTGATGCTAAAGGAAATTTTGATTTCAATAAGGATTTTGGTTTAGATTTTTCGGTGCAAACGATTGCCGACAGAAATTATCTTCGTGATTATCATTTTAATTATTTAGCTTACACAGTAAGTAAAATCAACACTGACTACATCAATAAAAGAAATTATTTTGGTATAAAATCGATTCGTTTTCAAGAATTAGAAAGTGCCAATCACGAAAAAAATTCGCCATTGATTTTGCCATCGATTAACTCTCACATTGAAACCAAGCCACTTTTCTTTAAAGAAAAATTAATTTTAGATACAAATTTTACTACAGTAACCCGCTTGGAAGGCTTGCAATATAGGCGCGGATCGCTTACTCCTCAATTCAAAATTCCATTTAATTTAAAAGGCAATCTTTTTGAATTTTCAACAAAAATTCAGGGCGATTTATATTCGTTGGATGATAAAGATTTAAGGATTGCGGAATCAAGAATATATAAAGCAAATCAATCAAATTTAAAATCAGAAATTTCATTTAATTGGCGCTTACCAATTCGAAATAAATCTAAGAAAAATACCTTAACTCTTGAGCCGATTGTGAATTTTGTTATGAGTGATTTTAAAACTAAAAATTACTTGATTCCACTCGAGGATTCAGTTGATTCAGAGCTTACTTTTAGCAATTTGTTTAACAATGATAGAATTTCTGGTTTCGATCGCAACGAAGCTGGAAAAAGAGTAAGTTACGGCTTCAAATCTTCTTTTTTTAATAGCTTCGGAGAGTTTGATTTTACGGCGGGGCAAGCCTTTATAATTAAAAATAAAAAGCAAGATGTTGTGATTCGAGGCTTTGCCGATAACAACAAGTCGAATATCGTCGGCATTGCTTCCTACAAAGGTAAAAAATATTTTTACATGTCTTATTCATTTCAACTTGATCAAGCGAGTTATCGCAACGATATAAATCAATTTGTCGCCGGCTTCAATTACAAAAAATTTAATTTAAATGGCGATTATTTGTTAATTAGAAAAACTTTAGCTTCACTGATTGAAAAAGAGCAGGCAACCATTTCTTCTTCAATCGAATTGCCCGATAAATGGAAGGTAAAAATGTCAACAACTCGCGATTTTGCTCAAAAAAGAAATATTAGAAGAGGCGTTGAGATTCTAAGAGAGGGATGTTGTAGTAATTTTGGTTTTTCCGTAATTGAAAATAATCAAAGTAATTTAACCAAACCACAAAAAACTTTTAATTTAAATTTTACTTTTAAAAATTTATAAATTCTTGTTTAAGATTTTTTTTTAAGGTTTATAATCCTAAATCAATTAACTTTAAACTAACTTTAATAAATCAATTTTATGACCAAAGAAACTACCGACAAAACATTCGCTTCCGAAGTTCTAAATTCATCAATTCCAGTTCTTGTAGACTTTTGGGCACCTTGGTGCGGACCATGCCGTCAACTTTCGCCAATTATCGACGAAATTGCCAAAGAACTCGCTGGAAAAATTGAAGTTTACAAATGTAACGTTGATGATAATCCTGAAACTCCTTCAAAATTTGGAGTGCGCGGAATCCCATCATTAATGATTTTTAAAGACGGTAAATTAGCTGATAGCAAAGTTGGTGCTTTACCTAGAGCCTCATTGGTTGAATGGATTTCTAAAAATTTATAAATGCTTGAAAATTTTTACTTAAATAAACATAAAATTTTAGAAAAAACTCATCAAAATTTTCTAAAAATTTTATCAAAAAATTCCAATTCGCTTCATATAAAAATTGGTTGCGAATTGGAATTTTTTTTACTCGATAAAAATAATAATAAAATTTCTGATAATAAAATAATCGAAGAATTTTGTAAAACAATTCAAGGTAAGAGAGAGCAGGGTGAAGGGCAGGTTGAAATTATCACAAATTTCACCGCTAATTTATTAAATTTAGCAAAAGAAATTGAAAATATTAAAAACAAAATTCACTATTTTGCTAATCAAATAAATTGCGTTGCCTGTTTTGATAGCAAGCCTTTTTTTGATGATTGCGGAAGTGCTCTGCAATTTAATATTTCATTTCACGATGATAAAAATTTCAATATTTTTGACGATAATTTAATTGAATATTGTGCCAGCGGGCTCCTAGACTCATCTCACTTCATGATGTTAATTTTAGCTCCCAAAATTCAAGATTATCATCGTTTTGATCTCGATTTAAATCGTAAACTTTTTCTTTTAAAAAAATATACTGCACCAGTAAATTTGAGCTTTGGTGGCGATAATAGAAGTTGTGCAGTTAGGGTTTGTAAATCAACAAATTCGCCAAATTCTAAAAGATTAGAATATCGAATTGCCTCCGCCGATGCTGATATTTATCTTTCTTTAAGTGCCATTTTAAACGCTCTGGCATTTGGTTTAGGCCAAAATAAAAATAATTATTCGACAATTTACGGTAATGCTTTTGATGATATTTATCAATTGGAAAAGATTTTAAAAAATATCGAAGAGGCACAAAATTATTTTTACAAAAAAGATAATTTTATTACAAAAAAAATGTTAGAATTTTTGTAAAAAATTATTAAAAAAATTATCTTCCAAGAACTTTGTCAACAAAATTTATCGGCAGTAAAACATAATATTGACCCTTTGAAGCCATGGTAAAAGCCTTTTCTTCCGCTTCATTACCATAACCAAAAAATATGTCACCACGCACAGCTCCTTTGATTGCCGAACCTGTATCTTGAGCAATCATTAATTTATGAAAAGGTTCTTTTTTATCAGAATTTTTCAATTGAGTTTGCACCCATAAAGGCATACCAAAAGGCATGATTTCAATATCAACCGCCAGCGAACGCTCTGTTGTAAGTGGAACACCTTGGGCTCCAACCACATATTCGCTATCAAAAATTTTAAAGAATGTGAATGAGTTGTTGAGATTCATGATTTCATCGGCTTTTTCAGGATTATTTTTAAGCCAATTACGAACACCTTTAGAATTATACTCCTCTTTGGTAATTAATTCTTGTTCAAACATTTCATTAGAAATTGCATTAAATGGATGTTGATTTTTACCAGCGTAGGCAAGCCTAATTTCATTGCCATTTGGCAAAATTACGCGACCCGAGCCTTGAATATGCATGAAAAATAAATCAACCTTATCATCGACATAAATTATTTCGAGTTTTTGCGAAGCGAGTGCTCCATTTTCAATATCCTTACGCGTTAAATTTGCATCAAAATTTGCCTCTTTGGGTTTGGCATAAACTGGATATTTATATTTATCATTTTTAACAAAGCTACCGCGCAGGGAGGCTTCATAATAGCCGGTGAACAGGCCATTTTCTTCGCCAGATTTTGATTCAACTAAAAATAATTTAAACCAATTTTCAAAGAAATTTTTAGTTTGTTTAACACTCATTTGTTTAACAACTTCACCGATTTCGCAAACGTCGCGGAAGTCTCCTGCCGTAATTCCCAAAAGCTTACCATTTAGCGGAGAATTTTGTGGCATTTTGCTAAATTTTCGACAAGAATGTAAGAAAGTTTGTAACGCTAATTTGTGATCATCATCGTTCCAACCCTCGAGATCTTGAAAATCTTGCTCGTCTAAACGCAGGGCTTCGGAACTTTTAATAGTTATTTTTTTGGTAAATAAACAACTTGGCAAAGCAAATAAAAGGCATAAAATAAAAAAGTAACGAAGCATAAAATGTTTTTAATTTAAGAAATATATTAACTTTTTAACTTAAATTATTTTAAACTCAAAACAAATTTTCATTAATAAAATTTAAAAACCAAAATAGAAAAAATATGTCATTAAAATGTGGAATTGTTGGCTTACCCAATGTTGGAAAATCAACTTTATTTAACGCTCTTACGCAAACCGCTTCAGCTCAAGCCGCCAATTATCCCTTTTGCACGATTGAACCAAATATCGGCAAGGTAAATGTGCCCGATGAACGCCTTGAAAAACTCGCTAAAATTGCCGGATCGGCCCAAATAATTCCAGTTCAAATTGAATTTGTTGATATTGCTGGACTAGTGCGTGGAGCTAGCAAAGGCGAGGGTTTAGGCAATCAATTTTTATCACATATTCGTGAAGTTGACGCCATTATCAATGTCGTGCGTTGCTTTGAAGATGAAAATATTACTCATGTTGAAAATTCGGTCGACCCGCTTCGTGATATTGAATTAATTCAGCTCGAACTCATCATCGCCGATCTCGAAAGTCTCGAAAAAAGATTGCCAAATTTAGAAAAAAAATTAAAAACCGAAAAAGATGCGTCGCAAATTATTGAAATGGCAAAAAAAGTTTTGGAAGCCTTAAAAGATGGCAAGCCGGCTCGACTTACACAAATAAAGGATCAAGATGAAGAAAAAATTCTTAAAAATTTACAATTAATTACTTCAAAACCGCAACTTTTTGTGTGCAATTTGAAAGAAAATGAATTGACGGGAAATAAGCATTCTCAAGATGTTGAAGAGTTTTGTAAAAAAAATAATTATCAAGTTTTAAAAATTTGCGCTCAAGTTGAAGCCGAAGTCGCTTCGCTTGAAACCGAAGATGAAAAAAAGGAATATCTTGAGTCAATTGGACTTAAAGAAACCGGCTTGTCGCAAATAATTCGCAACTCATTTTCTTTGCTAAATTTAATTTCATTTTTCACGGTTGGTCCTAAAGAATGCCACGCTTGGATGCTTAAAAAAGGCTCAAGCGCACCGAAAGCGGCGGGTGAAATTCACACCGATGTTGAAAAAGGTTTTATTCGTGCCCGCACAATTGCTTATCAAGATTACATCGCATTTAATGGCGAAGATGGCGCCAAGAATGCTGGTAAATTAAGGGACGAAGGCAGGGATTACATCACTCAAGATGGCGATGTTTTTCATTTTATGTTTAATAATTAAGCCAAAATTTTGGAAATTAAAAAATTAATTTATCGATTTAATTATTAAATCTTTGTGTAAATTTTTTAAGCGAAAAATATCGATTTCGGCGATTTTAAAATTTGAGGCGAGTGCAATTTTAATTTCTTGATTATCACGATTGGCAATTAAAATTATTTTTGCATCTTCAACGTTATTAGAAATTTTTTGTGAGAGTACAGTTCTAAGGGGCAAAAGGGCTTTTTCATCATTTACTTTAATTTCAATTTGCGATATTTTTCTCTCAATTTTTACCGCTTCGACATTTTCTGAGGATGATTTTTTTTCGAAAGAATTCGTTTGATTTGAGGCTTTTGGAGCTTCATTTTTAAAGTTAGAATTTTTTTGAAAATTTGGATTAAATTTTCGCACCGCAATTTTTTTAATATCTTCAAATTCTTTTTGTGCAGGATTGTTATTTCTGATAAAATCATCAACACGAAAAACTCCCTTAACCATGATGCGAGTACCGCCATCATCTTTTCTAATCAAACACTCAACCACAATTTCACTGCCATCTTCGAGCAAATCGCGATTGGCGGTGATTAAGGCCTCGTCAAAAATCGTTGCTTCATATATGCCAAAAGGATCAGAGATATTTAGATAGGCAAATCTCCCGCGAGGACCGGAACGATGCTTACTGGAAGCGACAACACCGGCCATTTTAATCATAGTATTATCCTCCAAAGAATCTTCTTCTATTTTTGGCGAAAAAACAACACCTCGAAGCTTTAAATCACTCACACGATTATCGATTGGATGTTCATTCAAAAAAAATCCAAATGCTTCAAATTCGCAATTTAATTTTTGTTTTTTTGACCAATCAACCACCGATTTTAAAGGGGGACGCGAGCTTTCTTCAGTAATACCTCCAAACAAATTCATTTGACTTGAATTTGCCTCTTCTTTAGCTTCATTAGCGAATGCCGATAATATTTCAAATGATTCAGAAATTTGACGTCGATTTTTGTTTAAAGAATCGAAGGAACCTGATTTAGCTAGGGCTTCAATTGATTTTTTGTTAATAGATTTAGGTTCAACTCTTTGTGAAAAATCATAAATATTTTTAAATTTACCATTATTTTCACGCTCTTTTAAAGCTTCTTCAATCATATTAAAGCCAACAGCTTTAATAGCTCCAAGCCCAAATCTAATGGCGTATTTTTTAGAATTTTCTTCTGCGATTTTTTCAACAACCATAATTTATAAAGAAAAAAATATAATTAAAAAACCGATGGCAATACGATAATAACCAAAACTTGTGAAACTGTGAGAACCAACGAATTTCAAGAGCCATTTAATGACTAAAAGCGAAGATATAAAAGATGAAATTACGCCAACTAAAATTAGCTCAAAATCATTAAAAGTCAAAGTTGAAAAATTTTTATAAATGTCGTAAAGGCAGGCCGAACCAATGGTTGGAATAGCTAAAAAAAATGAAAATTCGGTGGCAATTTTACGCTCAACCCCAAAAAGCATAGCTCCCATAATTGTGGCGCCCGAACGCGAGACACCGGGAATCATCGCCAAACATTGACAAAAACCAATGGCAAGAGCCGTGGGTTTTTCAATATCTTCAATTTTTTTTACGGTGAATTTTTTATGAAATTTTTCAACTAAAATTATAACAACACCACCAATGATTAGAGAAAATGCAATTACTAAATTTGAAAATAAATATTTTTTTATAAAATCATGTGCAAGCAAGCCAATTGCGACCGCAGGAATGAAGGCGAGGGCAAGATTATCGACAAATTTTTGATTATTTTTATCGTAAAATTTAAGTAAAATATTATTGAGCTTTTTAAAATAAATAACGGTTATCGCCGAAATTCCGCCGATTTGAATGGCGATTTCAAAAACATTATTTTTTATCGAATCAAAATTTAAAATTTGCGAAAAAATAATGAGATGAGCGGTTGAAGAAACTGGGATGAACTCGGTTAAACCTTCAATAATTCCAAGTAAAATGGCTTTAAAAAAAATCGGTAATTCTAGCACTTTGAATAAAAAATATTGTTAAAAATTAGGGAATTATTAAATATTTTTTTAAAATAAAAGTCAAAATTTATTAAAATTCTTTGGAAGTTTTTTTAATTAAAACCGGACTCAAAATTAAGGTGGCGATGGTTGAAAAAATAATACCACCAATCACCGTGATCGCAATTGGCTGTTGAACTTCAGCGCCAATTCCACGCGAAAATGCCATCGGCAAAAATCCTAAACTTGCGACAAAAGCCGTCATTAAAATTGGTCGCAATCTGGAGATGCAAGATTCTTCGATATTACGCGTTTTTTTGAAAGTGCTAATCAAGATTATTGAATTGAGTAAACCGATTCCAATCAATGCAATGAAACCAATATAAACCGAGATTGTAATTGAAATTTGACATAAATAAATTAAAAAAATTGCTCCACTTAAAGCGAAAGGCACCGACGAAAAAATTATCAAAACTTTTTTGACTTTGCCAAAAATTTTGTAAAGCAAAAAGGCGATTAATAAAATAATAAAAGGCACAATTGTTAAAATTTGTTTTTTGCCATTATTGAAATTTTCAAAACGTCCGCCCCATTCAATCAAATAGCCATCAGGAAGCATATTTTTTTCTTTAATTTTAGCCTCAATTTTTTTAATAAATTCTTCGTAATTAGTATCTTCTAAATAAATCGACAAACTTGAATATCTTTTACCAAATATTCGTGGAATTGAAGTAATATCATTATTTTCTTTAACAGTTGCTACAGTCTTGAGCGGAAAGCTTCCACCGTCTTTTAAAGTGATTGGAATATTTTCAATGGAATCAAGTTTATTGCGATTTTGCTCGTTTAAATGTAAGACAATTGAAATCGGAAATTCACCATTATAAAAAGTACCAACACGGGCTCCGACCATGGCATTACTGACTTCGCTATTAACATCAAAAATATTAATTTGATGTTTAGCAATTAAATTATAGTCTGGAATTACATCGATAAAAGCGCCTTTACGAATTGAATTTAAAAAATCTTTTTCGACGGATTTTAAGTTTTTTTCTTGCGAAATTAAAGTTTTAATTTCTTCGGTGAGTTGCAATAATTTGTCAAAATCTTCACCAAAAATTTTCAAAGATAAATCAGCACGACTACCTTCAAGCATTTCGTTGAACCGCATTTTTATTGGTTGCGATAGACTAAATTCACATTCCAAACATAATTTTTTGGCTTGCTCAAAATAATTTATAGAAAGCAATTTGGCGTTAACTTTTTGATCAGGTTTAAGAATTATAAAAATGTCGCCGATATTTTGTGGCATTGGATCTAAGCCTGATTGCGAAGAGCCAATTCGAGCAAAAGTTTTATCAATTTGTGGATTTTGGGAAATTATTTTTTCAACATTTTGGGCAATTTTTTTAGTAGATGAAAGACTCGAGCCATCAGGAGCTACAATGGTT
>SXGQ01225943.1_pt1 | contig 20306 bp, 20 predicted proteins | sample 3178371 | NCBI WGS metagenome assembly SXGQ01 (sample SAMN11356859, study PRJNA531348) | freshwater metagenome | isolation source: freshwater sample F1-20 | place: China: Fuxian Lake, Yuxi | collected 2017-12-25 | reverse complement strand
TGCCGTTCATCGAATGCATCGGAGGTCGGCCACGAACTGAGTTCCGCATTCTGCCTCTCGGAAATCTCGCCCCACGCTGTTGCTAGGAGTTCCGCGTCGTTGTTCAACAACATCGCCACGCGGCGACGAGCGAGTTCAAGCAATGTGTCGTCGCAGGCTCGACGAACTGACTCGCATGCAACCGCGAGCGCAGCCAGAACCTCTGAAGCCTCGGTACCACGCGGATCAGCCATCAGCGAACGCCACTTGGCGTGAACGACACTGGAAGGCTCTTTACGCCATTGATGAAATTTGATCGAAGCTGAATAGGAGGGCCCGCAAGTTCGAGATCAGGAAGACGTGTGTAGAGCTCGCGGAACATGAGCGTGATTTCACGACGCGCAAGGTGTGCCCCCAGACAGAAGTGTGGGCCGGGTCCGCCAAAGCCCACGTGGGGATTTGGATCGCGAAGAACATCGAACGTGTCGGAATCAGCGAAAATCGCTTCGTCGCGATTGGCGGATCCGTAGTACATGATGATCTTGTCACCCTCGTGGAACTCGTGACCCGAAAGCACGTAGTCCTGCGTGAGCGTGCGTCGCATCCAAACAACTGGCGACGCGTAACGAACGATCTCTTCAACAGTCGTCGGCATTACACCTTCGATATCGTCGAGAAACAGTGCGCGTTGATCGGGGTTCTGCGACAGGTGCGTAACACCGTGGCTGAGCGCTGTGCGCGTGGTCTCGTGTCCAGCAACCGAAAGAAGGATGAAGAACGACGCGAGTTCATCGCCAGACAGTTGTTCGCCATCAACTTCGGTATTCACGAGTGCAGACAGCAAATCATCAGTCGGGTTCGCCCGACGAAACACTGCGAGGTCGTTGAGCAGACCAGCCAGCGTCGCTCCAGCCCCGAGGAACGCAGTAATGGGATCAGTTCCCTCTGGAATGAAGTCCGGATCGCCGCCGGAAAGGATGATGGTCGATTGCGCCAAGACGGTGTCGAATTCACTGTGGGGAATTCCCATCATGTCGAGAATGACGAGAAGAGGGAACGGCATCGACACATCTCTGACGAAGTCGATCTCGCCCTTTTCGACGATCCCGTCGACGACTTTCTTGGCGGTTTTCTCGACATCCTCAAGGACGTTGTTCAACATTCGCGGAGTAAACGTTCCCGACACGATCTTGCGCAATCGGGCATGGCGTGGATCGTCCATCGAGATGAGCGAGCCATAGAACTCGTTCATGTCGGCAGGCATGTCAAGAATCGACACCGCGCCTTGGCCCGAACAAAAGACTTCGGGATGACGACTGATCTCAAGCAGATCGTGCATCTTCGTGATCGCGAAGTAACCCGGGCCCTGGGGAAACGGTTCAAGAATGGGTTCGGGAAAATAGGCAATGGGATTTTCACGGCGCAACGTGGCGAATGCCGCGTTGCGCTCGGACCACGGCTTGGCCCAAAACTCAATGTCGGAAAGATCAATGTCTTCAAGTTTCATAATGACTCCTAGGTGAACAAGAACGGTGAAGAAGAGCTCAGAGGACACCCGAACGATTGGTTGTCTCGATGAGTTCGAGACATTCACCGTTCGGTCCGGGCCAGAACAAGACAAGCAGTAGCGGAAGATTGTCGCCCACAGAGAGTTCCTCTGTCGGCACAAATGGGGAGGAACCGGCAGCGCGAACTATGGCTTCATCGGCAGCGCAATCGGCGGTCGACCACGCCATCCGGAAAAGGCCAAGTTCATTGGCACCGCGATTACGCACCGTTGTCTTCGGGGCAGGGTCGAGCCATTGCGCGAGCGCAACAGTAAAGACCGAACCTTCATCGGCAAGGAGCACCGCACGGACCTTCACGTCGGATTCGCGTCCGTAGAGATCGCCTGCCCACATCATCTCGGCGACTTCCTGAAGCGGAGTCAGCCCCATCACATCTCGGTAATACGCGAGTGACTCGTCGATATCGACGCAGTTCACGACAACTTGCGCAATTGAGGTCTTTTCGCCTTGAAAGAGACCAACCGGCACGTGGTCAGGGTCGAGCAACATCGCGACTCGAACCTCAACACCACCGCTATCGACCATGCGCGGGCCGGCAACAAGAGTTCCGCCAGCAGCCACGGCTCGTTCAACGGTTGCGTCGATGTCTGGTGTCGAAAACATCAACCGGTTGTAACCGGGTTCACCATCAAGGCCAGGCGCCGTTCCTGTCGGCAGGGGCGTTTTCCACTCGAGCAGATCGAGCGATAAACCATCGAGGCCATCATCGGAGTGCATGATCCACGCGTCCCACGCCACCTCATCGAGACCGAACGCCGAACCCGACTGGTTCTTGCTTGGCACTGTTCGCAACACCCGGCGCAAACCAAGGGCCTCGTAAAACGCAACAGCAACGTCGAGATCAGAGCAGTTTGAGTTGCAGTGGAAGATACGGTTTCCCTGAATCGCCATAGTCGGATCGTAGGGCCACCGAACCCATGGCGTCTTCAGCCTTCAGTACGACTCAGGATCGTCAATAACCGACTGGGGAACCGGGAACTTGTAGAGCTCTGACGCGTTCTTCCAGGTAATGCGAGCGATGTCATCGGCCGGAAGATTCCCGATCTCATGCTTGGTTACGGCCTGCGTATTTGGCCAGGTCGAATCGCAATGGGGGTAATCGCTTTCGATGAGAATGTTTTCGATCCCGATACGTTCTCGCTGCACAAAAGCCGAAGGATCCTCAACCGCACAGAACCAGAAGTTCCGCTTGAGAACTTCGGCAGGTGTCAGATCGGTACCCGTCCATGTTCCGTACATGTCGTGATAACTGAGCATGTGGTCAAGGCGATCCATGAGACCAGCCACCCAACCAATGCCACCTTCGGACATGCACAGTTTCAGATCTGGGAATCGAACGGGAAGCATTGAGTACAACCAGTCGACCGCGGCAAACATCGCGTAACCAAAGAACAGCACGCCCACGGTGTCGGGCGGTGCGTCTGGGGCTGTGGCAGGTGACGTGCCCGAGGAACCAATGTGCAGGTTCACAACGGTTCCGGTTTCGGCACAGGCCTGCATCATTGGATCCCAGTAACCCGTGTGAAGCGATGGGAGACCCAACATGTGAGGAGCTTCAGTGAACGACACCGCTTTAAATCCACGTTCTGCATTGCGCCGAATTTCCTTGGCACCAAGCACAGGGTCGAGAAGCCACGGAATTTGGCAAGCGATGATGCGCCCGGGATGTGTCCCCGCCCACTCCTCGATGTGCCAATCGTTCCAGGCTCGAGTCGTTGCCAGCGCAAGGTCGACGTGGTTCGTTGATGTTTGCAGACGCTGACCACAGAACCCCGGAAGGAACGAAGGAAAATTTACTGACGCATAAATGCCGTTGAGGTCCATATCTGCGATTCGAGCGTTGATATCCCACGCTCCGCGTCGCATCTCATCGAAACGTGCTGGTTCGAATGAGTACTCAGAAACCGGACGACCCACAACGGCATTGAACCCAACATTCGGAATTTCCAACCCGTCGTAGACCCACGTTTCCGAGCCATCATCTTTCTCAATGACTTTTGGAGCACGATCGGCCAACTTCGCAGGCAGACGACCTTCGAAGGTGTGTGGCGGCTCAACGATGTGATCGTCAGCGGAAATGATTGTGTAGTCACGCTTACGGCGTTCCGGTTCGGGCAGGAACGTGACTCCACCAGACTTCGACTTTCCGCCAGTGGTGAAATTCATGTTGGACGCGAGATCATCAAGACTGATTGACATGGTTCACTCCAGAACGTCGGGTTCTTCACGGATAAGACGGCGGACCGCTCCGGCCCAGTAGACCTCGGTGCCGCGTTCAAGAAGCGACGCCTTCATCGCAGGACGCACCATCGGCGGGACAGTTGTTGCGGGCCGATCAGCAACGAGTACGTCGTACATCAACTTGCACTGACGATCGAGCGTGGCTGATTTGTAGGTCGCTTCTTCAATTGTCGGCGCAGTAACGATTGCACCATGGTTCGCAAGGATGACAACAGACGCATCACCGATGCGCTCAGCCAGGTCGGCGCCGAGTTCGGGTGAATCGATTTCACCGGAGTACTCGCTGACAAACCCAAGTTCGCCGTCAAACATTGACGACTGCTGGTGCAGGAATTCAGGGACAAGCCCAAGCGCAGCAAGGAGCACCACGTAATACGGGTGGTTGTGTACGACAACGCGCGCCTCTGGTCGGCGACGGTGGAGTTCGGTGTGGATCTGCACCGCTGGAGTGACATCCCACTTACCGCTAATTACGCGACCATCGGGATCGACTCGACAAATATCAGCAGCAGAAATTTCTTCCCACCACAAACCCCATGGATTCACCATTAACGAAGAGTTGTCAGCGTTCGCCCACGTGATGTGACCGGCAATGTTTTCGCTGAATCCTTCACGGGCAAGAATTCGAAACGAACATGCCAACTTCTGCTCATCGGTGAGTTCGACGCCAATTGGTGGCGTAATCGAAGGCGACCACACATCGGCACCGCCCTTCGATAGCTCAATACCTTGAGGCACAGCCGCCGAACCACGGGTTGCGGCGTCATTTGCTTCAATCGTCATAGCACAACCCCCGGTCGACGTATGGGTACACGTTAGATGCCAAACCGAGGCACTGAACCAATGAATGTGGTTGCCTTTCGCCATGATGACCGTCTCGATTGCCGACGGCAGCCTCGAAGGCCACTCAGATGAAGGTTCTATGGCCTTTCTCGGCAGAGAAGTCGCCATTGAACGTGACCCGAACCGCCGAGTTCGGCAAGCATGGGGCTCATGATCACATCTCATTGATCTGATCAACACTTTCAGGGGGAATAATGAAGTACGCATCACTCGGCACGACTGGCGTCTCGGTCAGTCGCTATTGCCTCGGCGCAATGATGTTCGGCCAAATGGGCAATACCGATCACGCCGAATGCATACGCATCATCCACAAAGCTCTCGATGCGGGTATCAACTTCATCGACACTGCCGACGCGTACTCCGGCGGTGAAAGCGAAGAGATCGTCGGCAAAGCAATTGCCGGTCGTCGCGATGAACTTGTAATCGCGACGAAGATGTATCACCCGATGGGTTCCGACCGGAACCAAAAAGGCAACTCGCGCCGATGGATGGCCCAAGCAATCGAAGGAAGTCTTCGCCGGCTCGATACCGACCGCATCGACCTCTTTCAATTGCACCGCTTCGACGAGAGCGTTGCTCTTGAAGACTCAATGGGCGGCCTGACCAATCTCACGGCCGCCGGCAAGATCATTTACGCCGGACATTCCGCGTGGCCGACTGAGCGAATGGTCGAAGCGCAATGGACTGCCGAGAAAATGGGCTTCGTGAAGTTCCGTTGTGAACAAGCCTCGTACTCGATTCTCAAGCGTCGCATTGAACGTCAAGTCCTTCCGACGTGTTCGCGTTACGGAATGGGCGTCATTACCTACAGCCCTCTTGGCGGAAGCTGGCTTTCGGGTCGTTATCGCGAAATTGGTGACGTTCCCGAATCATCTCGTCTGGCCATGATGGGCAAGCGATGGGGTCAGGAACTCGACAGCCCACAAAATCGCGCACGACTCGATGCAACGGTTGCATTGCAGTCACTCGCCGATCAGGCCGGGCTTCCGCTCGCGCACCTCGCGACTGCCTGGGCCATGGAACACCCAAATGTGACTTCAGTGATCATCGGGCCACGGACCATGGAGCAACTCGACGACCTCATCACATGCGCCGAACTGCGTCTCGACGCCGACCTCCTCGATGCCATCGATCGCGTCGTGGCCCCTGGCGAAGATGTTGTCGAAGAAGACAAGTCGATTGATCCACCCTCGTTGCGCGCGTCAGCCCGTCGCCGTCCCTCCTAAAGGAATCCAAGTGTCTGCAATCGAACGTGTTCCCTACGACGAGTTCTCCTACTTCGAGGACAATGCCACCGAAGTTGGAATTGCGTGGAATGGGCCGCCCAAAGTTCGCCGTGTCGACGTGTCCGTCGACAGCGATCGATCGTTGAGCGCATTGGTCTGGGGAACCGGATCACCCGAGATCGTGTTCCTGCACGGTGGAGCTCAAAACGCTCACACGTGGGACACCGTTGCCCTCGCACTCAACCGACCGCTTGTCGCGATCGACCTTCCCGGTCACGGCCATTCCGATGGCGGGAAGAACGGAAGTCTCAATGTCTTCGCCAATGCTGAAGACATTGCCATCGTGATCCGAGAACTTGCCCCAGACGCGCAACTCATTGTCGGCATGTCGCTCGGAGGAATGACGTCGGTAGCGCTCGCCGGACACGCACCAGAACTCGTTCGACGGCTTGCTCTCGTCGACGTCACTCCCGGAGTTGATGGCCCCAAGGCACAACAGATCGCCAATTTCATCAACGGGCCGGAATCGTTCCCCAACTTTGATGAACTCCTTGCCCGAACGATTGAATTCAATCCGACTCGCACCGAATCTTCGTTACGACGCGGCATTCTTCACAACGCACTCCAACTCGACGATGGGTCGTGGGTCTGGCGTTATCGGCGAATGCTGGAAACCGGCGGCGAGCATCCTGACTTTTCCTCGCTATGGGAAGTAATTGGCAAAAGTTCGATGCCGATCCTGCTGGCCCGAGGCATGCTCCCGCAGTCAGTTGTTGACGATGCTGACGAAGCCGAGTTCGTGAAGCGCCGCCCCGATGCACAGATCATTCACGTAGAGCAGGCGGGCCACAGCATCCAGGGCGACCAACCGGTTGAACTCGCTCGTATCCTCGAGCAATTCCTTGAGGCCTGAGGCACCACCTCACCGTCAACACACCTAAGGGCGACACAATGACTTGGACTACCTCCGATATTCCTGACCTCACCGGAAAGGTCGCCGTCATCACCGGTTCGAATGCCGGACTCGGTTTCCACATCGCGTCCGACCTCGCAGGTGCTGGCGCTCGCGTCATCATGGCCTGCCGCAATGAAGTCAAGGCCACTGAAGCGGCCAATAAAATCCGCATGAAATCCCCGCGCGGAACAGTCGAAACAATGACGTTGGATCTCGCCGATCTTTCGTCGGTAAAGACATTTTCGGAACGCCTTCACTCCACAGTTGACCGACTCGACATCCTCGGCAATAACGCCGGGCTTATGGCCCTCGATGAATCAAAGACGGTTGACGGTTTCGAGACGCAATTCGGCGTCAATCACCTCGGCCATTTCGCATTAACTGGTTTGGTGTTGCCGCTACTTCTCGCGACTCCCGGATCACGCGTCGTCAACCATTCGAGTATGGGACATCGCCCCGGCAAGATGCGTCTCGACGATCTCAACTACGAGCGCCATCGCTACTCGCGCTGGCCGGCGTACTTCCAAAGCAAGTTGGCCAACTTGTTGTTCTCGCTCGATCTTCAACGCCGTCTCTCACTCGCTGGCGCATCAACTATTGCCCTCACTGCTCACCCGGGCGGGAGCCGGACAGACCTTGGCGTTGAGGGCTCTGGACTTCTCAATAAGTTGCTGAAACCAATCGGCGGATTCGGACAATCGGCAGCAAAAGGAGCACTTCCATTTGTGCGTGCGTGCGTCGACCCGTCTGCCAAAGGCGGCGACTTCTTTGGTCCGCGTTATCTGATGTTCGGTTCACCAAAACTCGAAACGCCAACTAAGCGAGCCCGTAACACCAACGATGCGCAACGACTCTGGAATGAGTCCGAGGAACTCACCGGCATTCGCTACCTCGACTGAATCCTCGTTCAGTCGTAGTGCCAATTGCGTTCAGGTGGTGCGGTGTATTCGATGCATTGGACGTCGAACCAAATCGGCAACAAATGCTTCACGTAGAACGCGTGGACCGTGCTCGCCGGATTCACGAGGTCCTCGTAGACCTTCAGTTTGATATCCGGTTCAGTCTTCTGCATTTCCGCGATTCGTGCGCAAAGCGCGTCGACTTCCTCACGGGTGTCGTGCAGAAGACCCAGATGGTCGTAACCAGGCGACGAAATCGGCTTGGGGTTTTCTGCCAAGAGAATGAATTGCGTTGCGCGTTCATCGAGCATCATCAGCAAACCACTCTGCCCAAGAATTTCGGTGTCCTTACAGTTCCAGCCAAAGAGCCCGCCATAAAACTCCCGGACTTGATCCCGGAACTCCGGCGTGAGGGTTCCGGGGGCAAAGGTCAGTTCCATATGGTTGAAGCGCATCATGGAGCCGACCATAGAACGAACCGGTTCGTCGCGCCTCAACTACGGAAGAAATTGCCCCGTAAGAGTTCGATCGGCGTGCTGCGCCCGCCACGCCAACATCTTGCGTGCTTCGGCCCAACCCCTCTGCGGATCATCCAACATCGTGCGCCATGTCGGATCAGCCGCAAGGTCGTAGACAAGCGAATCACCATCGGCGAATTGCACGTAGGCAACGTCTTCACTTCGCCGGACGGTGAGCTGATGGCTCACGCTCCGACGGTCCTGTGGCCACATCGCTCCGTCGCGCCCGGCAGTGAAAAATCGCCAGTCAAATTCCCAATAGGCCGCATCTCGCCATTCATCGGGTGTTTCGCCCTCGAGAAATGGTCGTAACGAACGGCCATCGCATTGCCGAGGAACCGGGATGTCGATCAACTCACACAGTGTCGGGAAAACATCGACCGCTTCGGTAAAGGCATCGACGACTTCGCCGCCAGTTCGCGAGGTTCGAGGGTCGCGAACAATGAGAGGGATATGAAAACTTTCCTCGAACCAACCCATCTTCTGCACCATGCCGTGGTCACCAAGTTGCTCGCCGTGATCTGCCGTCACAATCACGATGGTGTTGTCCCATTGCCCTGATTCGCGAAGTGCGTTCCACACCCGACCAAGCTGATGGTCGACGTCACTAATCATTCCGTAGTACTGCGCACGCATCTCACGCAGACCCGCCTCGTCCTCCGGTGCAGCGAAGTACGAAATCGACAACAAAAATTCGTGAAGAGGATGGAGATCTCTTCCAGGAGCGTTCGGAAGATCTACCGAAGCGCGCTCATAAGCAGTCGACCACTCCCCTGCAGCGGCAAACGGCGGATGCGGGCGTAAGTGACTCAAATGAACAAACCACGGTTCGTCGTGACTCGGAAGCCATTCAAGAAATTGGTTGGTAAGAAACGCGCTGATTCCCAAGTTGGCAGGACGTTCCGATTCCGTTGCCAGTCCTTCTTCAGGGTCAACAGGCATGTCGTAACCCTGCGCACGCACCCAATCCGCCCATACCTTGCGTCCACGAGTGAGATCGAGTTCACATCGAAACCCAGGAAGCACACCTTCGTAGGTCAACAGTCGTGGATCGTCCGACGCAACTGTTCGAGGATCGATCGCTTGATCGGTGTAGCCAAACAACACCGGGTCATACCCATTCCGGCGGGCGGCAAGCGCGATGTTGTCGAAGCGGGCATCGAGCGGCGAACCATTCATCACCACACGGTTATTCATTTGATAGGTCCCGGTATAAAGCGCCGCTCGACCGGGCGCGCATGGAGAGGCTTGTCCATAGTGTTTGGCGAAGCGCACGGACTCGGCACAGAGCACATCAAGCGCTGGGGTTTTCACCACCGGGTGGCCGGCCACCGAAAGACACTCCGCCCTGAATTCATCGAGCGTGATGAAAAGAACGTTCGGACGAGCATCAGCCATGTCCGGAGCGTAGGACACGGGCCTAGCATCGCGATGTGGACGAGCCATTCTTTGACACCATTGAACCCGGTCCCGATGCTGCCGACCATTTTCAGAAGTTCGGTTGGGTGCTCACCGAGCCTCTGCAGCCCCAAGGGGTAGCCGAGCTTCGTGAATGGATCGATGACCTCATGACATGGCCCGACGACGGCCCTTGGCTCCACTACCGGGAAGCAACGGCGAACGGACCTCAACTCTGCCGGACAGAAAACTTTGTTCCGTATCACGACGAATTACGGGAACTCCTTACCCGCAGCGAACTCTCAGACACAGCGTCAGTCCTTCTCGATGAGACTGCTGTCCTTTACAAAGAAAAGATCAATTACAAAGCACCGGGTGGCGCTGGCTACTCACCGCATCAAGATGCCCCGGCCTATCGATTTATCGAAACACATGTTTCGTGCATGTTGGCTATTGACGATTCTCGAGAATCAAATGGTTGCATTGAAGTCGTGTCATCAATGCACAACGAGATCCTCCCGATGGACGACAAAGGCTGCATCCGCGTCGATGTCGTTGAACAACTTGATTGGAAGCCGGCTCCGATCTGGGCAGGTCAAGCATTGTGGTTTCACTCACGAACTCCCCACCGAAGCGGCCCCAATACTTCGGCTCAGCCTCGTCGAGCGATCTATCCCACCTACAACGCATTGCGTGAAGGTGATCTTCGCGAGGCGTACTACGAGCAGAAGGCAAAAGAGTTTGCCTCTACTGACGGACCGCGGGTTTCGCTCATCGAGGACTTTGAAGGACACATTCTCTGATGTCGCCGGTCTCGATTGACTCAATACATTCGATGTACAGCACTTGGGGGAACGAAACCTATGACGAGGACATCACCCAACTCGCCCACGCGCTGCAATGCGCAGCCCTCGCGAATCACGAAGGATCAAGCGAGGAGTTAATTGCCGCTGCCCTCCTCCACGACATTGGTCATCTTTTTGAAATCGAACGCCGAAACGGGCCCGACTACAGCGCCGACCTCCGGCATGAACTCATCGGTTCGGACTACCTGAGCGGCCTCTTCCCGCCAGCGGTGACGGCACCGATTGCGATGCACGTCGAAGCAAAGCGTTACCTGACTGCAAATGAGGCCGGCTATTTCGACGGGCTTTCTCGAGGATCACAGCGGAGCCTCGAGGCGCAAGGCGGCCCCTTCACCGCCGCCGAAAGCGCGAGGTTTATGGGGCTCGAAGGAAGCGCAGACGCGATCAAGCTCCGCCGATGGGATGACTTCGGCAAAGTCCTCGGCTTCGACGTCCCCAACTTCGACACTTGGATTCCACTCCTACTTCGAGTGACCTCTGTGCAGTAGCTAGCCCAAACGAACTTGGGCTGCACCAGTGATGGGCGGCAGATCAACGGGGCTAAGCGCGCCGGCGGCAGCATCACACACCGCGGGAATTGCATTCACACAGCGATTTGCTGCGCTTGCATTCCCCCCACCAGCTGCACCCGGTTCACCCGGTTCATTTCCATGAATCGTGATCTCTAAATGCGGATGGCCACTCATCACGACGCGATGTTCGCCACCAGGATTCAAAGGCTGTTGCCAGTCGGGCGCACAGTCATCGTCGATTCTGGTGATGTGTTCCACCGTAAGGAGAGGTTGACCACCTACGAGTCCTGTGACTTGGAAGCGAAATGCCCCCATGGTTCCTTCTTCGAAGGTTCCCATTCCCGGAACTTCGATCGTCCGCTCAAGAGGACGGCGTTCCACAGTTGTGGTGACTTCGTCGATCTCGACCTCAAGACTGTCAGCGAGTACTCGCACCATCGGAGCCCAGACCGTCATCAACGACATCTCTTCAAGCATTTGCGGCACGACGTTCATCGGGCCGCCCAGACCGATCACGTTGCGTACGATGTCGGGTGCGTCATAAAGCGCGTAATTGAAGATCTCTTGAATACGAATCTCGGTGATTCCTGCGCCAACGCCGCTCACGAGAGCAGGCAGGATGTCGAGTGCCCAGCCGGGATCGATACCGGAAACAAAGACCGAGGAATTACCAGTTTCCATCGCTGGGGCGAGCATCCCCATCAATTCGGGAGGAGCGCTTGCGGGGTGCAGTAACGGATAGAACGCAGTCGACACGACATTTCGACCTAAGCGAAGCAGGCGTTCGAGATCCATGTACGCGTCCATCGGACGCGTATCAGCAGTTGCTGCATACACAACGCAATCGACGTCAGGCGCAAACGCGATCTCGGTGTCGTCAGTCGCAAGCACTCCGAGTGGAGCAATCCCTGCGAGTTCGCCCGCGTCTTTTCCAACTTTCGCCGGGTTCGACACGACCACACCAACAAGCTCCAGATCGCGATGCGTCGCGATTGCTCGGATTGCTGGTCGCCCAACGTTCCCTGTTCCCCATACAACGACTTGATATGTCATGGGCGGGGACCCTAGTAGCGAGAACGCTGACCGTGCCGAAACGCGCGCTAGTTCTCGAACGTCGCTTGGGTTCTCGGCCGACCGCCGGGTCCGCTGTAGGCCAGTCCAACACCGGGGGTGACCTCGAAGGTCACGGCAGCCATTGATCCGACGGCCGCTTTCCATGAAGAAATCAGCTGATCTTCTGCCCCGTAGTCAAACGGGTCGGTGAGCACGTATTCCTCGGGGGCACCCGGAGCGATCGGGTTTTCCACGAGCCACCGCGCTGTTCGGGCCACTGCCTCGCGCGCAGGCACAAGATCTCGATAGCCAAGTCGCGTTTGCAGCAGCGATGTATCAAGTACCCGATGTGTCGGCGATGGCTGGGCAAGTAGCGGTCGCGCTGGTGCAGCGAGTTCGAAGGGCATCGAAACAATCTCAAGTTCAGCGCCAAGTTCCGAAGCGATGATCTCAATGACCTGCCGAATCGTCAGGACTTCGTCATCGCCGCAATTGAATGCAAGACCAGCTGCATCATCAGGACGATCGACGCCACACAGCACCGCATGCGCGAGATTTTCTGTGTAGCCGTGATGATGCAATGTCAGACCGTCGTCGGCCACAACAATCTGCCGCCGTCCATCAAGAATGCGACGAACAACGCTCCATTCACGAGGGACAACCTGAAGCGGCCCGTAGGCGTAGGGATACCGAAAGTGTGCCGCCCTCGGCTGATTCGCGAAAACAAACTCCTCGGTACGAGCGACTCGGAAACCCTTTTCGTCTTCTTCTGGACTTGCGACCACCGGGGCCGCCTCGCTTACCGGAACAGGAAGGCCTTCGGGAGTAAAGAGCCACGGGTTCATCCAACCCCGAATCGCCGGCACGCCGCCGACCGAAACAAAGCGTTCTGTTCGGCCCACCATGAATTCCGCGATTCGACGCAGTCGCCCGTACATCACCACGGTGAGATCCCATGTGCGATCGCCGATCGCTTCGGCCAGCGACTCCATGTCATAGGGATCGGCATGGATGTGCTCAATCTCGATCGGTGTTTCAGGCCGCTCGTGGGTGCCGCGGTGAAGAATGATGACCTCATGACCGCGGTCCATGAGCCCGCGAACCAAATGGATTCCGGTAGGGCCTGTTCCGCCAATCACCAGTGTGCGTGTCATGTTTGCTCTCATCATCATGCGAGGTTCGTTCGCCGACCCTACAAGCACAGCAGTTCCCGCTTTCGAGTCACCGCACCCATCAGCGCCGTGGTAGCAATCTCTTAGCAATGCGCTGCCGCAAGGGGGAATCATGATTCTAGAAAACAAGGTCTCAATCATTTCGGGTATCGGCCCAGGGCTCGGGCAAGAACTCGCCTACGTCTTCGCTCGTGAAGGTTCCGACGTCATCCTCGTCGCCCGAACTGAGTCAAAGCTCCAAGAGGTAGCCGACGAAATCTCTCGTCAGTGGCCTGACCGACGCACACTCATTTGCCCCACCGACGTCTCAGACGCCGATCAAACCCAGCGCATGGTCGATGCGACCATTGCCGAGTTCGGCCGTATCGACTGCCTCGTCAATAGCGCGTACGTTCCGCCTCCATTCACGATGTTCGAAGATGCGAACTTCGATGATTGGCGCAAGTCATTCGATGTCACGGTGTTCGGAACGCTCCAACTCACCCAACAAGTCGTGCCGCACATGAAGTCCAACGGAGGCGGTTCGATCGTGTTCGTGAACTCAATGATCCAAAAGAAGCCACTTGCCACGCAATCGGGATACGCGACCTCGAAGGGCGCTCTCACCGTGGCGGCCCGCATGCTCGCCAAGGAACTTGGCGCACATCACATCCGCGTGAATTCAACCTTCATGGGTTGGATGTGGGGCCCTCCGGTCGAGGGCTACGTGAACTACGCCGTAAGCACAGGCCAAGACCGCGACGCCGTCATCGCTGAAATCACCAAAGACATTCCGCTAGGCATCATCCCCGACGATGCCGATTGCGCAAACGCGGTTGCGTTCCTCGCCTCTGATCTCGCCAGTGTGATCACCGGAGCGGAACTTGACGTCAATGGCGGCGAAATGATGCTCTAATCGAGCACATCAACGACCTCAACTTCTGACACAATCACCCGAAACACAATCGAGGAGGACCACGATGCCCACCGAACAGCACGCTGAAATGCTCTGGGAAACCCCCAGCCACGAAGAGATCATTGGGATCACCAAGAGCCATGTCGAGGCCATGGAAACAATGGACATCGACGAGGTTTGGGTACAAGCCGGAATGCATCACGTCATGCTTCGCACAATCGGACGCAAGTCCGGCAATGAACACAAGATCGCTCTTCCGTACTGGCGCGACCCCGACGGCGTGCGCATCGTTGTTGCGTCCTACGCCGGTCATGAAAAGCACCCGGCGTGGTTCATCAACCTTCGTGACCGAGAGGCAAACCCTGAGATCTACATCAAGGTGCAGGACGGCGAGTTTTGGTCGGTTCCGGAAATCCTTGATGAGGGCCCAGAACATGACCGCATTTGGGAACTGCTCTGCGACGATCGCGCTTGGTACCGCGACTATCAGAAAAAGTGCAACCGCACGATTCCGCTGGTTCGGCTTCCCGAAACTCGCTCAGTCTGAGAATCGCCCAGGAGATCGCTGCTAACGAAGAGCGTCAGTCACAACCTTCAGGACCGCAAGCCTCGCCCTCGATGAGCACCTCGAGGGCGGGTCCGCGTTCAGACCAAACCCGATCGAGAACCTGGAGTAGCACTTCCGGGGGCTGCGCACCGGCGACGGCGAGGCGGCGATCAAACACAAAGAACGGAACGCCAGTGACCTGCATGGATGCAGCAGTCGCTTCGTCGATCCGGACCTCATCAGCGAACGCGTCAGTCGTGAGCACCGCAGCAACTTCGTCCGCATCAAGACCTGCTTCGACCGCGAGTCGTTCGACCACCTCGGGGAGTCCGATCGCTTCACCCTCAGACAGATAACCGCGAAGGAAACGTTCCTTGACCTGTGTTTGGATGCCCCGAGCGGCACCGAGGTGAATCATCCGATGCGCATCGAACGTATTGCCAGGCTGAACCCGATCGAATTGAAACTCGACTCCGCATTCGGCTCCAGTTGCGGTCATCCGATCGATCATCCCCTGTGCTTCTTCCGGCGATGTGCCGTACTTTTTCGCCAGCATGCCGACGTAGTTGCCTTTGCGCGCTGCGGGCGCGGTTGGATCAAGCTCATAGCTATGCCAGATGATCTCGACCTTGTCCGAGTGAGCGAATTCACCAAGCGCATTATCGAGATTGGCTTTACCAATGGCACACCACGGACAGACAACGTCAGACCAAATATCGACTCGAATCGTTTCCGTTGCTGCATCCATGATTTCTCCAATGGTTTGACCAAATGAGCGTATCGGCGATCTCGACGACGGCAGTGGGCCTTCGCACCAATCCGTCCACGACTAGGTTGAGACGACACTTAGGGGGAAGCAACATGGAAGACGGCACAACGTCGCCGGAGACAACCGAGCCTGCACATCCCCTGACTCGAGCGATGGTGCTGCTATTTCTCCTCACCGCACTCATGTCCCTTGGATACGGGAGCGTCTTCACGCTCTTGGCCGACATTCGAGACAAGTATGGATTCACCGACAGCCAGGTTGGACTCATCGCCTTCGCTGGCCTGTTCACAGGAGTCCTTGGTCAGCTCTTTCTCGCTCGCTTTTCTGATCGCGGTTACGCAGTCGTCATGATGCGCGTTGGTATCGCAACCGCAGCATTCGGAATGCTTTGGATGACATTCGCAACACCGCTCTGGCAGTGGATCGCCGCTCGGCTGCTCCTCGGACTCGGTTCGGGAATGGTCGGTCCCGCCATTCGCCGAGTCATCATCGCCCGAGACCCTCAACGCGTTGGAGCAAATCTCGGTCGTCAAACCGCCTTCGATGTGGCTGGTTTTGTTCTCGGTCCAGCACTTGCAGCAGGACTCGCTCAGGTTTTTGGATTACGCGCGCCCTTCATCTTTCTAACTGTTGCCTACGTTGCAGCGATCTTCTTTGTTGGGCGAATCACGACGGCAGCCGATGCTGCCGCCTCCGAAATCACCCGAACCAAGCACCCTTCTCTGCTTCGACTTCCCGCAATGCAGTCAGCACTTTTTGCCGCTATCGCGTTTTACCTCACGATCGGAATGTTTGAGGCCCTTTGGTCGATCCTCTTACGCGACCTAGATGCCGAAACCTGGCTGATCGGTGTCACGTTGAGTGTGTTCACGATCCCGATGATTATCTTTGCACCCAAGGGCGGTGCACTCGCTCAAAAAATCGGACCAATCCGTGTTGTGACTATCAGCGTCACCGTTGCAGCGATCGCCACTTGTCTCTATGGATTCCTGCCGCTGTGGTTCCTTATTGTGATTTCGGGCGTGCACGCAATCGCTGATGCCTACACGATGCCTGCCAATCAGGTTGCAGTCGCTGTATCGACTCCGCCCGATCAACTCGCGGCCGGACAAGGTTTGCTCGGTGCAACTGGTCTCGCAGTCGCCGCAGCTTCAGCCATCATCGGGTCTGTCATTTACGACGCGTTTGGTCGCGCAACAATTTTCACCGGCACCGCAGTCCTGATGATGATCTGCCTCGGAATTGCACGCTGGCGCTGGAACGCGCAACCCGCTCTTCACGACATCACCGGCTAGCCACCGTTCGATCACTCAACACGAACCAACGATTGACATTTCCTTCCGGGCCTTTAAGTAGGACCTTTTCGAATCAATCATCGGCGACAAGCGCGTACGACTTGTTGCCAGCAGGGTCAACAGGGATATCGCCCGCAATTGTGATCCGTTCGTGACAACGATGCATACCTTTGGGGATGTCCATGGGAACGATGTGCGCAGTTGCTCGATTGTCCCAGAAGGCGATGCTTCCTGGCTCCCACCGGAAGCGGACAGTGAATTCTTGGCGCTGAAGATGCTCGTAGAGCATGGCCAGAATGTGATTGCTCTCTCGGCGTGACAACTCAACGATGTAATCGGTGAAGTTGGGCTCGACAAAAAGAACTTTCTCGCCGGTTTCAGGATGCACGCGCACCACTGGATGCACCGCACGAAGAGGCTTCGACATAAATGCCTTCGCCACTTCACCAGGAAGCTCGCCGCGATCGATCGGAAGCGCGTTGTGGTTCACCGCATGTAAGCCGTCAATGAATGTCTGAATCTCTGGCGATAGGAACTTGTAGGCCATCGCAAGATTCGACCACTGCGTGTCGCCGCCATACGGGGGAACGACAACTGCACGAAGAATCGATCCCATTGGCGGTGCTTCAATAAATTTTACATCGGTGTGCCAACGACTCTCGATGCGTGTTCCCCCCGTTCCCTTTTTCTCTTTAACGTTTGCTGTTCCTTGCTGATTATCGAGCAGCAAAATTTCCGGATAGTCAGGAAACGACGGCGGGAACGTGGGGTGACCAGGAAGCGGCTCACCAAACGCTCGAGCAAGCGCAAGGTGCTGATCCCGATCGATGAACTGATCTCGGAAGAAAACCACTTTCCACTGCAGGAGGGCGGCCCGGATCTCTGCGACAACCGCCGGATCAAGCGGCTTTGTCAGATCGACGCCGAATATTTCAGCACCGGTGTAGCCAGTCATCGGACGAATATCGAGACCGAGTTCAGTTGCGTGCGAAACCTGCTGATCCATGTTTCCCCCTTGGACTGTGTCTCCTGCACCTTACGACAGTTCGTCCGAGATGCCAGTGCCTTCAAGATGCCGCCGAATAGCTAACGGGTGCTGAGAGAGAGAATTCGCTACTCACATCGAAATCAGCCGGTTGTCTTCTTGCGGTAGTTCTTCATGTACTCACGCACCTCTGGCGCATAGTTCAGAAGATTCTGGTTACGCGCTTCGAGTGCGATGGCACTGGTGAGACTTGACGCTTCAGAGTTATGCCACAACACCTCCTTCGTGGTGCGCAGTCCGCTCGCGGTATACGAAGACATTCCGCGCGCGTAGCTCAGCGCGAGTTCTTGAAGTTCCTCGTCCGCCACAACACGCGATACCAAACCCATACGCAACGCTTCCGCTGCGTCAATGTCGCGGCCGGTAAGGATGAGGTCGAACGCGTTTGCGTTTCCAATCAATCGGGGGAGCAAGTAGGTGATTCCGATATCGGTTCCCGAGAGGCCCGTACGAATAAACGCAGAACAAAATTGCGCCGACTCAGACGCCACTCGGATATCGGCGGCACAGGCCAAGGCCAGTCCCCCACCAAATGCTGGGCCATTCACTGCAGCGATGATTACCTGTGGGAGGTCACGCATTCGGACGGTGAGGTTCGACATAAACGTTTGAGCATCGACACCCGCGGGCATATGGGGATGCTCTCCTGGGTTCGGTGGAGTACCGAAGTCCTTGAGGTCGAGGCCGGCACAGAACGCTCTGCCCTCACCGGTGAAAATCACGACTTTACAGTCGACGTCTGCTGCAATTGCATCGAACGTGTCGTGAAGCTCTGTCACGAGTTCAAACGAAATCGCATTCAGCCGATCAGGGCGGTTGAGACGAACCACAGTGATGTGCGGTTCTGGCTTCGTCACTTGGACAAGAGCACTCACTTTGGGATCTCGCTCCACGCAACATCGGTATCAACGCGTACATCGCCCGGCAGACCGAGAACTCGTTCACCGAGGATGTTGCGCATAATTTCCGAGGTTCCACCTTCAATGGTGTTGGCACGAGCTCGCAGGAACCGGCCGGTTCGAGTGGACATGCCGTCCGACGAACGAGTCATCGGATAACCGGGTTCGTGCAACATGGCGGCGGCGCCTTCAAGGTCGACGACTGCGGCCGTGACCCGCTTCGAAAGTTCGGCAGAGGCCAGTTTGCTCACTGAACCTTCAGGGCCCGGATTCCCACCGACAGCAGACTGCTTCGCACGCGCATTCGTGAGGCGAACGATTTCAGCCTCAATCCAAAGTGCCATGACTCGATCGCGCCAGATCTCGCGCTCCACCGACGAGAGTTGTGACTTTCGCGCTTCCCATAACTTCATGAGTTCCTTGATCGGGCCAGAACCTCGGGGGGCCGGGCCACCGGCAAGAGCAACGCGCTCGTTCATTAGCGTTGTAATAGCCACACGCCAACCATCGCCCTCGTCGCCAAGACGCAGCGAGTCATCGATGCGCACATCAGTGAGGAAAACCTCGTTGAATTCCGCTTCGCCTGTCATTTGATAAAGCGGACGCACCTCAACACCAGGCGCGTGCATATCGAGCACGAAATAGCTGAGTCCCTTGTGCTTTGGAACGTCAGGATTGGTGCGAGTGAGAAGCATCCCGTAATTCGAAGTGTGGGCAAGCGTTGTCCACACCTTCTGACCGTTGACGATCCATTCATCGCCGTCACGAACAGCTCGGCTCGGGATACCCGCTACATCAGATCCGTGCGTCGGTTCGGAAAACAACTGACACCACACGTCTTCACCCGTGAAGATCTTGCGGAGGTGCTTCTGCTTCAGTTCCTCGCTGCCGTAGGCAAGCACAGTGGGTGCGCCCATACCGATGCCGATCGGGTTGATGCGCAGATCTTCGTAGGTCACCCCGTGCGAGCGGAGCACATCATCGATTACCGCTTGCTGGCCGCGGTTACCGCCCAACCCGCCGTATTCCTCAGGGAAGTGCACCATCGCCAAACCAGCGTCGTACTGCTTGCCCCGAAACGCGAATTGATCGTCGAGGATGTCACGATTTTCTTCGACCAATTCTTCAGTTCGCTTCGCCAGATCCTGATCTTCGTACATGCGTCCTCGCCGCTAGTTGGGAAACAAATTCAGCAAAACCAGCAACTACCCGCCGGCCCCCTGCAGGACTGCATCGTGCCACTTCAATGCCCCTTCAACCAACCCACGAGCAGGTCCGGACCTCAATAATCACTCTGGCCGGTCGCACCGCCGAAATGCCGCTATTGACGGCGCTCTGAGGCACCTGAGCGATCTGATTCCGGACTACTTCCGTCGATTACAGAATTCGAAAGATTTCGCCCGGAGGAATTGCCGTTGTTCCCAGAATTACCGTTGTTCCCAGAATTACCGTTGTTCCCAGAATTACCGTTGTTCCCAGAATTAGCGTTGTTCCCAGAATTAGCGTTGTTCCCAGAATTACCGTTGTTCCCAGAATTACCGTTGTTCCCAGAATTACCGTTGTTCCCAGAATTACCGTTGTTCCCAGAATTACCGTTGTTCCCAGAATTACCGTTGTTCCCAGAAT
>SXGQ01583925.1_pt1 | contig 20309 bp, 21 predicted proteins | sample 3178371 | NCBI WGS metagenome assembly SXGQ01 (sample SAMN11356859, study PRJNA531348) | freshwater metagenome | isolation source: freshwater sample F1-20 | place: China: Fuxian Lake, Yuxi | collected 2017-12-25 | reverse complement strand
CGCAATCTGGAGAAAGTCGGCTGGCATGCGCAAGACACCTCCGAGCTCTTCTACAGCGATGTGAGGCTGCCGGCCGACCGACTGCTTGGCGAGGAGAACCGCGCCTTCAAATACCTCATGCAGGAACTCGCCCAGGAACGCCTGATTGTGGCCATCCGTTCCATCACTACGCTCGAAACCGCGGTGGCCAATACCGTCGCCTATACCCGTCAACGCGAAGCCTTTGGCAAGCCGCTGTTTGCCCTGCAGAACACCCGTTTCAAACTGGCCGAATGCCAGACCCAGGCGGTGGTGGCGCGGACCTTCGTTGATCGCTGCCTGGAAATGCACATGCTCGGCCAGTTGGATGCCAACGACGCGGCGATGGCCAAGTTGCATGTCACCGAGACCTTGGGCCGCGTGCTCGATGAGTGCCTGCAACTGCACGGCGGTTACGGTTATATGTGGGAATACCCCATCGCCCGAGCATTTGCTGACGCGCGGATGTGTCGCATAGGGGGCGGGACTGCCGAAGTGATGAAGCAGATCATCGCCAATTCCATTTTGCCCAAGGTCAAGAAGTCCACCCATTGACTCACTTTAAACACAAGGAGATTTCCATCATGTCCATGACCCGTCGTCAATTGATCCAGGCTGGTTTTTCAGTCGCAGCACCCATGGCGTTTGATATGTCCTATGCGCAGGAGACCCCTTGGCCGACTGCGCCGGTCAAGGTGGTTGTGCCGTTTACTGCCGGTGGAGCGTCCGATGTATTGACCCGACGCCTGGCAGAGCGACTGCAAAGTCGACTCGGGCAAAGCTGGACTGTGGAGAACCGAACCGGTGCCGGCGGCAACATTGGAATGGAAGCGGTCAAGAATGCTGCGCCCGACGGTCATACCATCTGCTCGGCAACGATTGGTACGTTGTCGATCAATCAGTTTCTCTTTGCCAAAATGCCCTATGACCCGGTGGCCGACTTTGCCTATGTTTCAACCATTTGGGAAAACTGCAATGTTTTTGTGGTGCCAGTCAGCAATCCGTCGCGATCGGTGACCGAATTTCTCGATTGGGCGCGTCGCAAACCGCAGGGGGTGAGCTTTGGCTCAGCCGGTGTGGGTACAACGCCCCACCTGGCCGGCGAGATGTTCCGTCACCGCATGGGACTGACCGCAGTTCATATTCCCTTTCGCGGTGCAGCCCAGTCCATGCCTGCGCTGATGGCTGGCGAGACCGACTTTGCGATTGACAACATTGCCAGTTACATGCCGCTGATTAAGACCGGCAAGGTCAAGGTGCTGGCCATCACAGCCAATAACCGCTGGCCCACTTTGCCTGACATCCCCACCATGGCCGAAGCGGGCATCAAAGATTTCATCATCACGTCATGGGGCGCTTTCGTGATGCCCCGCACGACGCCCGCAGGTATCGTCAACAGGTTGTCGGCGGCGATTGCGCAGATCGCTCAGGACCCAGCGGTCAAGGAGCAGTTTTTGGCTGCCGGCGCGCTGGCGGTGCATTCGACGCCCCGTGAGACAGAAATGTTTGCCGAGCGTGAGCGCGTCAAGTGGAAGGAAGTCATCCGCATTGCCGGTGTGCAGATGCAGTGAGACACTGATGGCCTTTTCCTTGCGTGACCAGGCCTGCGTGACGGGTCTTGGCGAGACGGCTTATGTGCGGGGGTCGAACCTCAGTGCATTCGAGTTGCAGCTGGAGTCCTCTCTGAAGGCCATCCATGATGCCGGCTTGAGTCCCAAGGACGTTGACGGCATCATACCGATTGGCGTCGTAAGCGGAACGGCCGATGATTTCATCGAAAACTTTGGCATTCCCGATTTGCGCTTCTCGGCGGTGATCCCTCACGGTGGCGCCAGCCCGGTGATGGCCTTGCAGTGCGCCGCTGCCGCCGTCGCCACGGGTGCATGTAACCATGTCTTGATTACTTTTGGTCGGAACGTCACGGGCGTGAGCGGCAATCGGGCGGGTGCTCGGATACACAGCATGCCGCAGTTTCATTACGTCACTGAGTTTGAATACCCCATCGGAGCAGCCGCTCCCGCGCAGCTCTATGCGCCCATGGCTCGGCGCCACATGGAGCTCTATGGAACCACCACCGACCATTTCGCCGAAGTTGCAATTGCCTGCCGTGAGCATGCCTTGCTCAACGACAACGCGATCATGAAAAAGCCAATCACGTTGGACGATCACCGAAATTCGCGCATGATTTCCGATCCGTTTCGTCTGCTCGACTGCAGTTTGGAAAGTGATGGCGGTGCTGCCATTGTGGTCAGCTCGGCCGAGCGGGCGGCTGACTTGCGGCACAAGCGGGTTTATATCTCCGGCGTGGCTGAGGGCCACCCCGATATGCCCGGCTCCATCACGCAGCGGCCCGACATGACAAGTCTGGGCATCGCAAAGGCGGCCGGGCGTGCTTTTCGCATGGCTGGCGTCAGTCATGCCGATATTGATCTGATTGAGCTCTACGACTGCTTTACCTATGTGGTGATCCGGCAGTTGGAGGACCTGGGATTTTGCAAAAAGGGAGAGGGCGGTCCGTTCATCGAGGGGGGGCGCCTGCGTTTGGGGGGTGAGCTGCCATGCAACACACATGGGGGTTTGCTCTCACAGGCCCACGTCTGGGGCCTCAATCACGTCGTGGAACTTGTTTGTCAATTGCGTGGACATGCTGGTCGGGCACAGGTTCGAAATGCCCAAGTCGGTCTGGTGACCGGTTATGGCGACATGGGTGACGGCGCGGTGGCCATTTTGCGGAGTTGATGTCCATGTCATTGAACGACAAGCCCGTGCCGACAGAAAGTCCTTTGTCCCAGCCGTATTGGGATGCAGCGCGCAGCGGCCAATTGGTGATCCAGCGCTGTACCCAATGCGGGAAGTTTCGCCATTACCCGCGATTGCTTTGTGACGCCTGTTACAGCAAATCCTGCGAATTCGTGCCGGTCAGCGGCTCGGGAGTCATACACAGTTGGACAGTGACCCACCACGTGTTTCATCGTGCATTTGCTGCCGATGTTCCGTATGTGCTTTTGACGGTCGACCTGAGTGAAGGCGTGCGGGCGTTGGGGCGCTGGGACAGTGACCATACACTGGCGATCGGCCTGCCTGTTCGTGCTTGCTTTCACCTTGACCAGGGTGCGCCCGAGTTGCGTTTTCATCCACGATGATCGGCCCAGATGCCCATCAAGGTTTGCGTGGGCCACGGTACTCGTCGATATGATGACCGGCCAAAAAGTAGCCGCTCACCCCCCAATCGGTGTTGTTGTGCTGAGTGTTCATGATGCCGGCGACCCAGCAGGCGTCCATGGTTCGGATGCGGATGGCTTTTTGTAGTTTGACCATCACGATCTGGTTGGCCGGCGGCGGAGGGCTGTGGATACAGGCGCCGAAATAGGGAACGAGCAAAAATTCACGGATTGCACCGCTGCTCAATTCCAGCGGAACCACGTAGCCCGCCAAACGAATCTGCTGTCCATCGAGGTCAGGTCTAACCGGCGCGTTGTCCCATATCTTGCGCATCTTGCGCAGCATCTCCATCTCTTGCGCGCTGCCTTCGGCGATGCTGCGTGTATCGATGCCGGCCATGGCTGCACGTGGGTTCCAGCCGTCTGGCAGCAGGTCTTCCCATTGCAAGGTGCGGTAATTGCCCTTGACTTGCGCCTGGCCTTGCCGCGGTGTCATCCCAGCGAGCACGCTGGCCCCAATTGCAGCAGCAAGCAGCTTGCGTCGGTTGATGATCACGTCGTCATCCCTTCGGTTGTAGTCCGTCGCTGATGGACAGGCGGTAGGCGCGCCAGCCGGGCACTGTGCTTGCCAACGCTCCAGCCAAGACCGTACCGATCAGTATCAGCCATTGGCTGCCTTGGGGCGCTCCCCACTGCAAGGCGATACCGTATTGGGCGCTCAGCCAGTCGCCCAGGGTGGCGATAGCCAGCGCCGTGGCCATGGCACCGAAGGCGGCCGCGGCGGCCGTGACCATCACGCCTTCGATCACCAGCAGGGCGAAAATGCGCTGCGGTCCGGCTCCCAATGATCTGAGAACGGCAAGCTCGTTGCGGCGCTGTTCCAGCCCTGTGCTGATCACGGCAATGAGTGAAAGCAGGCTCACCACGGCCACCAAAAGGACCATGACCTCGATCACCTGTTCGCCCATGGCCAGATTGCTCCAAAGTTCATCCAGGGCCACTCCTGGCAGGACAGCCATCAGAGGCTCAGCTTGAAATTGGGCGATGCTGCGTTGCATGGAAAAGACTCCGGCGCGTGACTTGAGGCCGACCAGCACCGCGGTCACCGAGTCGACGCTCAGATCCATCTGACTGACTTTTTCAGCACTGATCGGTTCGCGCGCAGGCATGCCCGCGACCCAGTCCACGTGAATCGCCTGCATGCCGTCGAGCCCGATGTGTACCGACCGGTCAACCGGGGTTGCGGTACGCGACAAGATTCCGACAACCGTAAAGGGCTTGTCGCCATGGTCCGAGGCCTGAAACACACCAGTGCCGTGGCTCAGGGCGATCTTCTGTCCCAGCTGCAGTCCCAGTCGCTTGGCCACCTCGGCACCAACGACGGCGTCAAACAGCCCTGTGAAAGCGCGCCCCTGGGCCAGTTTGAGGGCTTGCTGTTTTCCGTAGCGGAAATGATCAAAGTAGGCGGCCGTGGTGGCCACCACCGGGAAACCCGAGTAAGAGTCACCCAGGGAGATTGGCACGGTCCAGGCCACCGCCGGATCCCTGGCAATGGCCTGTGCGCTGCTCCAGCGTATGTTGTTGGTGGCGTTGCCGATACGAAATACTGAGTACATCAGCAGTGAGGTCGCGCTGGTGCGCGCACCAACGATCAGATCGGTCCCCGAGACGGATTGAGAAAAGTGCTGACGCACGTCCTGCTGCAGGCGATCGAGCGATAGCATCAGGAAGGTCGAAAGCGCGATGGACAGAGTCACCCAAGACAGCCCCAGACGTCGACTCCAGGCGCTGCGCCAGGCCAGCATCCAGAGCCCGCTCACAGCTGTGCTCCAACCGGACCGGACAAATGCACCGAGCGCTCAAAGTATGAGGCCAGGCTGCGGTCGTGGGTGACAAAGATCAAGGCGCAGCCCGAGCGCTCGCATTGACCGAGCAGCAACTTCATGAAGGCATCTCGTCGCCGCTCATCGAGCGCCGAGGTGGGCTCATCTGCAATCACCAATTCGGGCTGACCGATCAAGGCGCGGGCGGCGGCAACCCGTTGCTGCTGTCCGACCGAGAGTTGGGCAGCAGCAAGGCCCCAAAGCTCGGGAGCCAGATCAAGTGCGGCCAACAACTCGCGGGCTTGATGTGCAGGATGTCCAGATCGTTGTGCTCTGCGCTTGGAAAAGCGGCAGGGCAAGAGCACGTTGTCCATGGCGCTGAGGTAGGGCAGAAGATTGAGTTGCTGGAACAGGTAGCCGACGTGGTCGGCACGCCAGCGTTCGCGGCTGGCTGCCGAAAGATCTTGCCACGATTGCCCCATCAGGCTGACCAGCCCCTCGGTGGGCAGCAGGACGCCTGCCGCCAGCGAGAGCAGGGTGCTTTTGCCGCTGCCGCTGTCGCCATGAACGAGCATGCGCTCGCCCGCGTCTAGCGACAGATCCTGCAATTGCACGATGTCCGAGCGCTGGCCCGGCCAGCGATAGCGCAGCTGCCTGACTTGCAAAACCGGTGTTCGATCCATGCCCAGCCTATTTGCTCAGCTTCAATTGCCGCTTGTTGCGCCGCAAGGTCGATTGCGACTGACCCTGTGGACCCGCCACCTGCACTTGCACGCGGCTGATTCGCCGAGACACATCGAAAAGATTGATCTGGGCGGTTTGCAGCTTTTGAGCACCCGTGCATTCGAAACCGTATTTGGCCTGAAGATCGGAATGTGCAGCTTTTGCATCGGCCTTGCCCTCGAGCGTTGGTGCGCTGATCGTGGGTGCATCGGCTTTGCATTGCCCCTGTGAATCAAATTCGATGACTGCTGCTGCCGATCTCAGCTGCTCCAGCATTTTGGCTGCAGCGGCCTTTTCGGCGCCATCGCGTGGCGCACGCTCGTAGCCGAGCAGGCTTTCAAGCGGGGCCGTCATATCGACTTGAATCCGCTTTCCTTCAATGGCGATGTTCATATGCACGACTCCATGCTCGTGCGGGCCAGCCAGGGTGGGCATGACTGCAACAAGTCCCAGCCAAGTCATCGTGACCGATGGCCGCACTGCGTTTTTGCGCAAAAATGAAAGCATGACCTTCCTTAAAAAATTCAAGGATGTTATTGTCATGGTTTTCCAAGTCCCCGCAATCTTTCTGGTTGGCTTCTGGGACGGGGTAATTTTCTTTTACGTTCAGCCCGCTTTGGTAGAGACGCTCGATGCACCCGCTTGAACTTCCCACAGAGATCGTTGAGCGCATGCGCGTGCGTCGAGGTCGCCTGCATTTGTTTGATCGGCTCGAACACGCGCGCACGGCTCTGGTCGTCATTGACATGCAAAACGCTTTTTTGCGACCGGGCGCGCCTTCAGAGACGCCGGTTGCCCGGGAAATCGTGCCCAACATCAACCGGCTTGCACATGCGGTGCGCGCTGGTGGTGGCGTGGTTGCTTACGCGCAGGGCTCTTTCCAGCCGCAGGGGCCTGACGCATGGCCCTTGTTCTTTGATCACATGGTCAACCCGCATTTTTCGTTGGCCATCTTGCAGGCTTTGACGCCCGGCCATGCGGATCACGCGCTGTGGCCGCAACTCGATGTGCAACCGCAGGATTTGCGAGTCCGAAAAAAACGCTATAGCGCTTTTTACCCGGGAGCCTGCACGCTGCCCGAACAGTTGCGCGAGCGGGGTATCGATACGGTCATCATTACCGGGACGTTGACCAATGTGTGTTGTGAGGCTTCGGCCCGAGATGCCATGATGGGAGATTTCAAGACGGTCATGGTCAGTGATGGGAACGCGGCGCGTTCTGACGCCGAACACGTGGCCGCTTTGGCCACTCTGGTTCAGTTCTTTGCCGATGTTCGCAGCACGCGGGAGGTGCTGGAAATGTTGAGCTCAGCCCAGTGACTTCAGAGGAATCTCGATTGCAGCGTGGGGCTATGTACAAATCACGTCGAGCAGGGCCTGACGCCGATGAATCGTGACTTGTTCGATCGCTCGCTCGATCGCGCCGGGCAAGTTGTCAATGCCCTCAACCCGCTCCCCCCAGCCGCCGCAGGCCTCAATGACCCGGTCATAGCGCGGAGTGGGGGCCAGGCTGACCAGTTCCATGCCTTGGCGGGCAGCGGCCCCGTTTGGATGCAGTGAGCGTGTTGCACGGTCTACGGCGCCGTAACCTCCATTGTTAAGTACCATCGTCAACACGGCAATCCCGTGCATGGCCGATGCATGGTGACAAGCCAAGGGATTCGAAAATTCGTAGCTGCCATCCCCGACGGCGGCCACCACCAGCGCTTGAGGCTGCGCCAATTTGGCACCCATGGCCGCGGGTAGGCCCCATCCCAGGCCGCCTACTGGGCTCGACCCGAAATAGCTGCCCGGGCGCTCCAGTGAAAGAGCGGCGGGCACCAGGGAGTATTCGTTGACCACGATGGCCAAGTCGTGCGACTTGAGTGCGAGGCCCAGCGCACGGCTAACCGCCGCCATTGCCATGCGGCTGCCCATTTGGCGGCCAGACTCCAGGGTCCGATCCATTGCAATCCGAAGCTGCTGGCGATGCTTACCGATTCGTTCAAGCCGCTCCGCGCGAACGGCCTCGTCGCAAGGCTGTTTCTCCATTTCGCGCGCCAGGGCTTTCAAGAAGTCAAGAGGCGCACTTTGCAAGCTGCCATCAGATCGAAAGCTGCGATTGGGGTAGCGCGAAAACAAAGGGTCGCTGCTGACATGAAAGATCGGAATCCCGCTTGGAGGTTGACCCTGCGCCGGTATCCATGGCACGTCGCAGTCGAGCACCAAGATGGCGTCGGTCTGCTCAAGCCATGGCTGAACTTCGTAGCCTGCATGCATCGGGTGTGTGTTGGGCAGGTTCAGATAGCGGGGGCGAAATTCGACCACTGGCCAGGCCCAATCCTGAGCCAATTGAGCGAGCAGAGGCACTGCTCGGGTGTCGGATCCAGAACGCGCTGAGATGATCAGCGGGCAGCGCGCGCGGGCTAGCACACCGGCCATGTGTTCCACGATGCTCGCTGGCGGCTGGCCTGCGCTGACGCCATGTTGCGTGGTCCCGGTACATGGCGCAGGTGCTTTGTCGTTCATGACTTCACGCGGCAGGCTCAGATAGACAGGCCCCGGCGGCTGCGCGGTTGCTACTGCCAGTGCCCGGTCGATGATGGGCTCGAGTTGCGAGGCACTGCGCAGTTCGTAGTCCCACTTCGTGTGCTCTCGCACCATCCCTGCCTGATCGAACATTTCCTGCGCCCAGTGGATATTGAGCGAGCGAGCGGCAGGCGATCCTTGCTCAAGCCAAGGTGTGCGTCCCGCGCACATGAGTAGGGGGATGTTCTCGCGCGCCGCGTTGATCAGGCCACACAGTGCATTGGCGGTCCCTACGTTGACGTGGACCATCACGGCCTGTATCCTCCCAGTCACCATGGTGACCCCGTAGGCCATGCCAACCGCGAGGTTTTCGTGGGGCACCAGAAGTGTGCGCGGTCCGGGAAACCCCTCTAACCGTTGCTGCGCCAATGCCTCGACGATATCTGGAAAGTCGGTTCCGGAGTTGACAAAGAAAAATGAGATTTCACGGCTGGCCAGTAGCCTCAGGAATGCCTCACCCGCGGGCATCATGGCCTGTGTTGGGTCGGGCAGTGTCATCAGCAGTCCTCCTCTCGAAGCAAAATCACCAGTCATGACAAACAGCATTCGAGCGATCGATTGCGTGGTCAATCCGATCACGCCCGAGATCATGGCCATGAGGCCGGCCTGGTCCAAGGCATTCTGGCACGGAAAGATCGGTCGCGATTCATCGATCGCGGCCGGGTTGACCCACCGCCAGATGCTCGATCTCATGGACCGTGCGGGTATTGAGCGGTCTCTTTTGATTGCCACCAAGACGGGGCAATTGGGCATATCGGGCAGCTGGCATCTTCCCTACTCGGTGGTGGCCGATGCGGTGCAGCAGTACCCCGACCGTTTCAGTGCTTTGGCGGGCCTCGATCCGACCGAGGGCATGGCTGGGGTACGGGCGTTGCGCCATGCAATTGAAGAATATGGTTTTGTGGGGGCGCACTTTTATCCGCATTGGTTCGAATTGGCGCCAGATCACGCCCGCTGGTACCCTTTTTACGCGGCCTGTGTTGACCTGGATGTGCCGGTTCAATTGCAGGTGGGCCAGTCTCTGGTGTATGACGCTTCCCGGCCATTGCGCAGTGTCGGCCGACCCATCACGCTCGATGCCGTGGCCTGCGATTTCCCAGAACTCAAGTTGGTCGGCATCCATGTGGGCATCCCGTGGGTCGAAGAGATGATTGCCATGGCATGGAAGCACCCGAACGTCTACATTGGCTGCGATGCGCACAGCCCGCGCTATTGGCCGCAGTCGTTCGTGCACTTCATCAACAGTTATGGGCAGGATAAGGTGCTCTTTGGCACCGACTATCCGGTGCTTGACTTCGAGCGCACCCGCAGAGAGATTGAGTCTTTGGGCCTGAAGGATTCGGTGCTGGTCAAGTTGCTGCGCGAAAACGCTCGTCGCTTGTACCGTTTGCTGTGACCGATACGTGTGATAGTTTGAACAGATGGAGGATCTGAGCATGACGATAAGTTGGAAAATTCGGGCGGCAACCTGGGCCGCTGCAATGCTTTTGCCGCTGGCCGGGCAAGCACAGACTGCTGCGCCAGCCGCCAAGTTGCAGCTCGGTGTGGTGACTGCTTTGACCGGCCCGATGGCAGCTCCGGGTGTGTTCCAGATGAATGGCTTCAAGCTGGCTGTGGAAGAGGTCAACGCTGCCGGTGGCGTGACGGTCGCTGGACGCAAGTACCAGGTTGAACTCAAGGTGTATGACACGCGCGCCAATCCCGGCGACGGTGCCTCAGCCATGCAACGTCTGGCCACAGTGGATAAGGTGCCGATGGTTCTGGGAGAGCTGTCCTCTGGTGTGGCTGCTGCGATTGCTCCGATCGCCCAGGACTATGCGCTGCCCCTTATCCTGACGGTGCCTACCGGCCCGAACCTGACCGAGCAAAACAACCCGTTCCTGTTTCGTGTCAACGCCAACAACCTGCAGTTGAACCAGGCTTTGGCGGATTTTGTATCCAAGCAAGGCTGGTCGCCCATCTCATTTGTGGCATGGAACAACGATGCTGGCCGCGGCGGTGTCACTGGGATCAAAGAGTTGTTGCCCGCGGCCACCAAAGACGGCTATGTGGGTTATTTCAATGTGGGTGAGGTGGATTTCTCGAGCCATGTCTCCAACCTGCGTAACAGCAAGGCGCAGGCCGTGATGCTGTTCATGGATGAAGAGCCTGGCAGTCTTGCGATCAAGCAAATTCGTGATGCGGGCCTGAAAGTTCAGATCGTTGGTACCTTGGCTATGGGGTCAGATCGTTTTTTGAAGCGGCTTGATGCGCAGCGCCTCGATGGCATGGTGCAGTACAACGCCTTTCCACCCAATGCCGATGTGCCACGCATCAAAAATTTTAGCCAGCGCTACAAGGCCAAGTTCGGTGAAGAGGCGCATGGTTTTGCGGCCCAGTCGTACGACGGTGTGATGGTGGCCCTCGCCGCCATGCAGGCAGCCGGATCTGTGACCAACGGCAAGGCCATCCGCGATGCGTTGGCCAAAATCGACCACCAGGGTGTGATCGGGCGCATCAAGTTCGATGCCAAGGGTCAAGCCAGTCCAGCCGTTTACGTCACCCAATGGTGCACCAACGGGAGCCGACGCATCCTCTATCCCGACAGCGCCAAGGCCGGTTGCGGCGCAGGATGATGTCAAGCGCTTATTGCGGGGGCGCTGATGGGTGAAGCGCTGCTCGAGCAGGTCATCAACGGCCTGATGATGGGGTCCATCTATGTGCTGGTGGCCCTGGGGATGGTGCTCATTTACGGGGTGATGCATGTGGTCAATTTCGCCCACGGTGTGCTGTTCACCCTGGGTGGTTATTTGGGGCACTTTTTCTACTACCGGGTGGCTGAAAGCTATTTTCTGGCCATCGTGCTGGCAGTGATGTCCCTGGCGATCATCGGCGTGCTTCTGGAGCGCGGCGTTTTTCGGCCCTTGTCTGGCAACTTGAGAAATCAGGTGATTGCTTCCCTCGGGCTGATTCTTTTTTTGGAAAACCTGGTGGTGGCTCTTTGGGGCGCAAGTGCCTTGCAATGGAAGGTCGCATCGGCAGACCGATTGGTGCAGATTGGTGATTTGCGTTTCAGTCAGCATCACTTGGGCATCATCGTCATCACGATGGTGCTGGTGACTGCATTGGGACTTTTTCTCAAGTACACGCGTTTTGGTACGGCCATCCGAGCGACCAGCCAAAGTCAGGAGGCGGCGGTGGTCGTGGGTATTCCTGTGCGGCGTGTGCAATGGAGTACTTTTGCCATCGGTTGCATGCTCGCCGGTGTGGGCGGCGCCATGGTCGGGCCGCTGTTCCTGGTCTTCCCACAGATGGGTGACGTGCCGCTGATCAAGGGCCTGGCGGGGATCTTGCTCGGCGGGATGGGCAGCGTGCCCGGAGCTGTTGTTGGCGGCATGGTACTGGGTCTGACCGAGGCGATCTCGACCCTTTATCTTCCGACCGATTACCGTGATTCAATCGCTTTCATGGTGATGGTCCTCATCTTGCTGGTCAGGCCCCAGGGTTTGTTTGGCCAGCGCATGCGAGGCGAGGATTGAGGCCATGAAGCGTGTTGTTGCCAGCTTGTTTGGCTTGCTGGTCTTGGTCGCGCTGCTCTTGGCGCCACGGTTGACCGTGGACAATCCCTATCTCTTGCACATGCTTGTGCTCATGTGTGTATACGCGATACCGGCCGTGGGTCTGAACCTCATGCTCGGTTACAGCGGACTCGTTTCGCTCGGTCACATGGGTTTTGCGGGCTTGGGCGCCTACACGGCAGCGGTGCTGATGGTCGATGCACGCTGGAGTTTCTGGAGCGCGCTGGGAGCAGCCACAGTGGCCGCAGGCCTGGCCGGCGTGGTCATCGGCGTGATTTGCTTTCGCTTTCGCGGTCATTTTTTCATGATTGTGACCCTTGCCTTTGGCTTGCTGCTGCATGCGGTCATGAACAATTGGGATGCGGTGACGCGCGGGGCAGCCGGCTTTGCAGGTATTCCAAGGCCGCGTCCCATGGCCTGGGGTGACGAGCTGATCACGTTCGGGCAGTTGCCCAACTTCTACTACCTGGCCCTGGCCTTGGCCCTGCTCGTGTTCGGCGTTCAGTACTTGGTCGTGCGCTCCAATCTCGGTCGCATCCTGTCGGCGATTCGGCAGGATGAGCGCCTGGCGAGATCGCGCGGCGTCAATGTGCTGATGTACAAGACCGTGGTGTTTGCTCTGGGAACCGCGCTGGCCGGTTTGGGAGGCGTGCTGCATGTGTCATTTCTGCGGGTGGCAGCGCCGGCGAGCTTCAATATGCTCGAGAGCATCAATACCGTGCTGATCGTCATCATCGGCGGTGCCGGCTCGCTCATGGGGCCGGCGCTTGGCGCCTTGCTCTATGTGGGATTGCCTGAGTGGCTGCGGTTGGCCAATGAATGGCGATTGGTCATTTTTGGTGGCTTGCTGGTGCTGATCACTCTGTTTGCGCCGGCTGGCTTGGCCGGCTTGCTTGCCAGGCTCTGGGCCCGTATGGGTGCACAACGCCAGGGGCGCTCATGAGCATTTTGCAACTTCAGGGGCTGTGCAAAGCCTATGGTGGCATTCAGGCGCTCAACGGCGCCGAGTTCACGATTGAGCAGCCTGGGATTTATGGCTTGATTGGCCCCAATGGTGCCGGTAAGACCACGCTGTTCGATGCGATTGCTGGAACGGTCATCCCTGATTCTGGACGCGTGGTGCTCGGGGGGCGCGATGTCACGGGCTGGGCGTCACACCGCATCGCCGCTGCCGGCATCTCCCGTACTTTTCAGGAGTGCCGTGTCCTGCTGGAGGAAACCTGCCTGGATAACATTTTGTTTGCGGCTCAGCCCAAGGGTTTGGGGGCATCCATCGCTCAGGTTTTTACGCGTTCGGCGGGTCATCGACATCTCCTGCGTGATGAGGCCATGCGCCTGCTTTCGCTGGTGCGCTTGCAGGACTACGCTGGGGCGCTGGCGGCCGAACTGTCGTTTGGTCAGCGTCGCTTGCTCGAAACTGTCTCGACATTCATTACCGCCCCTGAGATTTTCCTGCTCGATGAGCCTGCTTCTGGAGTCAACCCGTCCTTGCTTGAGGTTCTGGCTGACTTCATCCGCACCATGTATGCCGAGCGGCCGAGGGTTTTTCTGCTGGTTGAACACAACATGGAATTCGTCATGTCGCTGGCGCAGGACATCATCGTTATGCACCAGGGGCGGGTTCTTGAACGCGGATCGCCCGCGCAGGTACAGGCGAGCGCGCGGGTCGTGGAGGCCTACCTCGGATGACCCCGGTTCTAAGCATTGAGGCATTGAGCGCGGGCTACGGCGGCCGCATGATCTTGCAGGATGTGAGCCTGCAGGTGCATCCGGGCGAGATCATGACCATCATTGGTCACAATGGCGCGGGCAAATCGACCCTTCTGCGCGCCATTTTCAATTTGGTGCCAGCGCGTACGGGGCGTGTTCTCCTCGCGCAGCGAGATGTCTGGGGCTTGCCCTCGGACCGTTTGCTGATGGCAGGCATCGCCTACATTCCGCAGCATCGCAGCGTCTTTCCGCGTCTGACCATCGAAGAAAACCTGCAAATGGGGGGCTATCTGGTTAGTGATCGGACCGTCTTGGCCGAGCGCATCGATCGAGTGCTTGATCTGTTCCCGATACTCAAAGCGCGTGCGGGACAGTTTGCCGGCATGATGTCTGGTGGTGAGCAGCGCATGTTGGAAATTGCACGCACACTGCTGCAGGATCCGAAGCTGATCATGCTCGATGAGCCATCCATCGGACTTGCTCCCAAGATGGTCGATGCTGTCTTTGACAATGTGCGTTTGCTGCGCGAGCAGGGCAAAGCGATCTTGATGGTGGAGCAAAACGTCAAGAAGGCCCTGTCTATTTCCGATCGGGGTGGCGTCATGGAATTGGGCACCCTGCGAATTCAGGATCGGGCCTCCCGCCTCATCGACGACGAGCGGGTGGCTCGGCTTTATTTGGGCAAGCGCTGAGCTTCGGTCCTGGCCCGCACGGGCGCTTATCGCCGATCAGTGTGCCGCGCGCAGGTCAACAAACTTTTTGGCCTTCCAGCCGCTTGCTGAGGTTGCCAGTGCGCCGGTGGCCTCGAAATGAACCTCTGGGGTGACGCCACAGGCCTGTTTGACCTGATCGGTCAGCAGTGTGGCCCGTTCGGGGTCTCGAGGCCCTTCAACTTGCAGCACCAGGCGATCGCCACTGAGGGGCTGATCGGGTGCGACGCTGCGCACGCTCAGAAGGTAAGGTGTGGCTCCGAGTTGCTGGTCCAAGCTGGTGAGTATCGCTTCGGGATGGATCAGCATCCCCTTGACTTTGACCATGGCATCGACGCGTCTGGGCGTTTGCACCAGCCGGTCTGTCACGATCCCGCAGTGCGGGCAAGGCACTTGGGTGCGCACCGAGAAATCACCGAGTGCGTAACGCAGCAATAAGGTGCCGCGCCGGTTGAGATGGGTCAGCACGACGGCACCGCTGTGTCCATCTGGCAGGCTCTGGCCGGTTTGTGCATCCACCACATCCACGAGCATTTGCGTCGGCAGTGGGTTGTGCAGGCCTGCGCCGGGTGCGCATTCAACCATGCCGCCTTGCATCTCGGTCGCTCCATACGAAATGCTGATGCGTGCTGCTTTTGCCCCCACGTGTTCCAGCGCCTGTTGCATCTGCGAGCGAGCAGTTTCGGGCAGTGCTTCACCCGTCACGAAGACCAGGCGCACTGCTGGCCAACGCTGTTTCAATTCAATCGCCCGCATCACAAGCCGCTGGATATAGCTCGGTACACCCCAGAGTATGGTGGCGGCGCTGTTGCCGATCAAGTGCACCACTTGGTCCAGTCCGTTGCCCAGGTGAAAGTAGGGTGACGGGTTACCTGGCATGGCAGAGATCACAGGAACGTTCAGGCTGGCAGCAGCATGCAGCACCCGGATCCAAGCACCGTGTGGTGTGGGCGTGATAGGAAACAGGTTGGCGATCGTATCCTGGTGGGTCACTCCGCGCAGCAGCAGCATGTTGCGCTGCAACTCAAGGATGTTGAAGAAGTCGTAGCTGGTGGAGACAAAGGGCGTGGGCCGGCCCGATGTGGAGCCGGTGGTGTACATCGTGTCCCAGACCGTCTGCATCTCCAGTGGCAGTCCCTCATTTTCAAGAACAAAGCGCTGCGGTGTGGCCATGTACTCGGCCTTGGTGGTCAGGGGCAGGCGCTGCAGGTCGGCCAGCGTGCGAAAGTCTGCCCTCTTGAGCTTCAGGTTTGCCAACCGCTCCCGGTAAAAAGGGTGGCGCTGAAAGACCAAGTCCATGGTCTGTGCGAAGGCCGCTTCTCGCGCCTCCTGAAGTTGCACCTCGTTCGGGAAATGCAGATGATCCTTGGGAGCGCAGGCTTTCATGGATGTGGACGCATGTTTTTTGATGGACGCAGGCCAATTGACAGCGTCTGAGTCCGGCAACGATCATAGGCCATGCTTATGGGAAATCGCATCGTTGTCGAGTCGATCCACCTTTTTAATCTGCGGACGGTTTGCAAGAACGATTGCTTTGTTTCGATCGTACTGGCGCGCGCGCTGTCATTTCCTGGGGCGCTCAGTGCATGGAAGCGGCGCCAGCGGGTTAGGTGGGATCCGCTGGAGTGCGCCAGCCAAAAAAGCGCCTGATCTCAGTGGCCTGTGCCCGAGCATCGCTCACGCCCAGGCCGATCAGTGCTTGGGTGTAAGACGATTCAAAGAGCAGGTAAGACAGCAGGGTACCTGCCTGGCCCTCCATCTGGCCGGGCCGGCTGCCCAGTATGCGCAGCAAGCCGCGTACGCTCAGGGGTGCCTCTCGCGCATGCACCCAGGCCAGGGTATCGAGGCGTTGCGATGGAGCGATCAGCAGCAATTCGATCGGTCGCAGGCCGCTGGCTGCGCGCTGCTCAGGCGCGATCCATTGCAAGGTCTGATTGATGCGGCGCAGCCGCTCCACATCCACTGACATTGCATCAAGAAAAATGCTTGACAGCGCATGGCCGGCCACTTGCGCGACGCTGGGGTAGGCGCTGCTGGCCGGTGCTGCCGAGGGCGGTTCGAGCATGCGGCCGGCGCCGATGACCAAGATGCGGTCGGCGCCCAGGTGTATGGCCGGGGAGATGGGTGCGATTTGTCGCATCGAACCGTCACCAAACCAACTCTGGCTCTGGCCATCGGGCAACTCGATCGCTGGAAACACGAGCGGAATCCCGGCGCTGGCCAGCAGGTGACGGTGATCGAGGTCGCAGCGCAAGGCCTTGCGCTGGTTGCGCTGCCAAGGCCGGATGGCTTGCGCGCTCTGGTAGAACGTCGTGTGCTCGCCGCTGCCGTAGTTGAATGCGCAGATGCCCAGGGCCTGCAGCGCGCCCGTCTTGAGCACCTCGGGCAGCCGCCCCATCTCGATGCGCTGTTCGAGCAGTTTGCCCAGTGGCGCGTTGTTGAGCAGGCACTGCGGCCGCAACTTTTTCTGCTTGATCAGCCAGCCCATAGAAAAAAGCGACATCCAGCGTGCCCCTGAACCGATCGCGCTGAGCAGGTCCGACTGGTAGACCTGATCGACGCTAAAACCGCTCCATACCTCGGTCATGGCCTTCACGGCCGTGGGTGTGTCGTCTGCAATGCAAGCCAGAGCCGCTGCGTTGATGGCGCCAGCCGACGTGCCGCAGATCACCGGAAACAGAGAGCGGGTGTCGCCACCACAGTCCTGACCGATGCGCACAATTTCCGAAAGCACGCCCACCTGGTAGGCGGCCCGGGCGCCGCCACCGGAGAGAATCAAGCCCGTGCAACCGATGTGTGTCACATGCCCGATTGTCGGTTGATCGGACCCTTTTGTGCTGCGTAGGAACCCGGGGGAGTTAGCCCGCGCCCGCTCTGAACCGTTGCAGCAAGCGGCTTGGGTCGATCATGCCCGTGGCCATTGCGGTGCCTAGCAAGATGATGACCGCGCTCAGGCCCATGCCTGGGGTGACTTTCTCGCCGAGCAGCACAATGCCGTAGCTCACGGCAAACAGCGGAATCAGGTAAGTGACGGCCAGCGCGCGTGATGGGGATGTCCCGCTGAGCAGGCCGAAATAGAGCAGGTAAGCCACTCCGGTGCACAGTGCCCCGAGGACCAAGAGCGACAGCCAGGCGATCTGGCCCGGTGCTTGTGCCGGCAACAGCAAAGCGGCGGGCAGGGCCATGCCCAATGTGGCGCCGATCTGACTGCCGGTGGCTGCCACCAGGGGTGGCACCCCTTGCAGGTAAACCCGCGAAAAACTCGCCGACAGCGCATAGCTGATGCATGCACCCAGGCACGCCGCAATGGCCCAGATCGGGTGAATCCCAGGGCTGCCCGATTTGACCCCGGCCTGATCCCAGGTCAGCAAGGCCACGCCAACAAAGCCCAGTATCAGTCCCGCAATCCGCCAAACGCCGGGTCGCTCGCCCAGCCAAAACCAGGCCACCAGCGCGCCGAACATGGGCACGCTGGCATTGATGATGGACGACAGTCCGGTCGTGATGGTCAGCAGTGAAAAAGCGAACAGTGCAAATGGAATCCCTGAATTGAGCAGCCCGACGAACATGACCGGCAGCCACCGCCTGCGCAGCAGACCGAACTGGCCCCGCCAGAACAGAAACGGCAATAAAAACAGGGCCCCGATGGTCACACGCAAAGTGGCGGTCGGTATCGGACCAAATTCGGTCACGGCCAGGCGCATGAACAAAAAGGAGGAACCCCAGATCGCACCCAGGGCCACGAACTGCGGGACCCAGACAGACCCTTCGGGCAGATCCGCTGATTTCAAAAAACGCCCTCGAGATGAAGCAAGGCTTGCTTGCGTGGCAAGCCGCCAGCGTAGCCCGTCAACCCCCCGTTGCGTCCGATCACGCGGTGGCAGGGCACGATGATGGACAGTCGATTTCGACCGACGGCTCCCCCGATGGCCCGCGCCGCCTGAGGTCGGCCCATGCCTGCCCCGAGTTCACCGTAGGTGCATGTTTGCCCCGGCGCAAGCCCCAGCAAGGCCCGCCACACGCTTTGCTCAAAGGCCGTGCCTGCGCTCAGATCGAGCGGTAGGTCAAATCGCTTGAGTTGCCCTGAAAAATATCGATCCAGTTGCTCGATCGCCTGTTGCAGCAGTCGGTGGTTTGAATCACTTGGCCATAGTCCGTCGAGTTCAGTGGGTCGGTGTTTCTGGTCGTCAAACCAAAGCCCGGCCAATCCTTGCGGGCTGGCCAGCAGACGCACCGGACCCAGGGGCGTGAGGTGGTGAGCCTGCACCATGGGTTCAGGGGTGACATTTTTGAGTTGATTGTGCTTGGGCGCGTTCGGCATGGGGCTGGGGGAGGAGTGCGCTCAGAAACAAAAGACCGTTGGACCGTTGTCACCTGAAGGGGTCGCCATAATACGCCGCGTGACCGGTGTACCGCGCCTGGGCCCGGTTGTGCCAGCAACACAAAAGCCGATTCAAGGGGCCGGCTGAATGCTGATGAGCCGTTCGGGCCTCCGACAGCGGCCACCTAAAATATCCCGGTTCTCATGCACCCAATCGTTGGATGCCAGATGCACCCCGCGGGTTTGGCTTGGGAGTTCAAGCCACCGGCGCCAAGGAAAACTTCATGCAATTGAACCCATCGATTTTCAAGGCATACGACATTCGTGGGGTGGTGCCCGCGACCCTCGACGAGGACGTGGCCCGTGCGCTGGGCCTGAGCTTTGGTACCCAGGCTTTGCGGCAGGGACAGACGGTGGTGGCAGTCGGGCGAGACGGGCGCTTGTCTGGGCCCGCGCTCAGTCGCGCTTTGATCGACGGATTGATCGGCGCGGGTGTTGACGTGATTGACATCGGCCCCGCGACCACGCCCATGCTCTATTTTGCAGCGAGCACCTTGTGCTCAAGTGGGATTCAGGTGACAGGCAGTCACAACCCAAAAGATTACAACGGGTTCAAGATGGTACTGGCCGGCCGGGCAATTTATGGCGATGAGATTCAAGGCTTGCGAACCATGATGCAAGACCAGGCCTGGTCCCGGGCGCTTCGACCGGGCTCGGTGCGCAGCATCGATGTGCTGCCCGCTTACCGTGAACGGATTGCCAGCGACGTGAAATTGACTCGGCCCATGAAGATCGTGATCGACTGCGGCAACGGCATTGCGGGTGCCTCGGCGCCCGGCGTTTTCAGAGCTCTGGGCTGCGAGGTGCATGAACTGTTTAGCGAGGTCGACGGGAACTTTCCCAACCACCACCCCGATCCGAGCAAGCCCGAAAACCTGCGTGACCTGATCGCGGCCTTGCAAAGCACCGATGCCGAGCTTGGCCTGGCTTTCGACGGTGATGGAGACCGTCTGGGCATCGTTACTCAGGATGGACACAATATTTTTCCCGATCGGCAGTTGATGCTGTTTGCCCGGGATGTGCTGTCCCGTGCGCCGGGCGCGTCCATCTTGTTTGATGTCAAGTGCTCGCAGCAGCTGGCGCCTGCCATCGAGGCCTCTGGCGGCAGGCCGGTGATGTACAAGACGGGCCACTCACTGATCAAGGCTCGGATGCGTGAACTCGATTCGCCCCTGGGCGGCGAGATGAGCGGTCATATCTTCTTCAAAGAGCGGTGGTATGGTTTCGATGATGGCACCTACGCCGGTGCCCGAATGCTGGAAATCTTGAGTCGCAGCGCAGATGCGTCGGCAGTTCTGCATGCTCTGCCGAGCAGCCATAGCACGCCTGAGCTCAATGTGGCCTGTGCCGAGGGCGAGCCCCACCGGCTGGTCGGCGAGCTCATTGAACTGGGGCACCGGCAATTCATGGCCCCGGCGCAGGTGTCGACCATCGACGGACTGCGGGTGGACTGGCCCGACGGTTTTGGCCTGATTCGATCGTCCAACACCACGCCGGTTCTGGTGCTGCGTTTCGAAGGGCAGACCGAACAGGCCCTGGCACGCATTGAGGCTGACATGCTGGCTCTGCTCAGGCGCGTCAAGCCCGAGGCAAAGATCCAAGGCGCAGCGCATTGACCGCGACCGCAGCATGCGCATCCTGATCGTCAAGCTGTCTTCG
>SXGQ01266075.1_pt1 | contig 20309 bp, 22 predicted proteins | sample 3178371 | NCBI WGS metagenome assembly SXGQ01 (sample SAMN11356859, study PRJNA531348) | freshwater metagenome | isolation source: freshwater sample F1-20 | place: China: Fuxian Lake, Yuxi | collected 2017-12-25 | reverse complement strand
CCGAGGCGGATCCTATAATGTCATCTTTCTTGACGAGTTCGCTTTCATCCCGAATCACATTGCTGACGACTTCTTTGCCTCTGTTTATCCTACTATTTCTTCTGGACAAAGCACGAAGGTAATTATCGTATCTACACCACGCGGTATGAACCACTTCTACCGCATGTGGCATGACTCTGAGAGGGGCAAGAACGAATATATACCTACAGATGTTCATTGGTCGGAGGTGCCTGGTAGAGACGCTGCCTGGAAGGAGCAGACGATTTCTAACACCTCAGAACAACAATTCAAGGTTGAGTTTGAGTGTGAATTTTTAGGTTCGGTCAACACACTTATCAATCCATCAAAACTTAGGAACTTCGTTTATGAAGATCCAATTAAAAGAAATGCTGGACTAGATATTTATGAGCACCCAAAGGAAGAAAATAATTACTTGATTACTGTAGACGTTGCTCGTGGTCTTGGTAACGACTATTCGGCATTTATTGTTTTTGATATTACTAACTTTCCCTATAAAGTTGTAGCAAAGTATCGAAACAATGAAATAAAACCTATGCTATTTCCAAGCATTATCTATGAGGTTGCAAAAGGATATAATGATGCTTGGTTGTTAATTGAGGTTAATGATATTGGTGATCAAGTTGCAAGCATTCTTCATTTTGATCTTGAGTATGATAATGTTTTAATGTGTGCCATGAGAGGTCGTGCTGGACAAATTGTTGGTTCTGGATTTAGTGGAAAGAAATCTCAACTGGGTGTGAGGATGACTGCAGCGGTTAAAAAGTTAGGATGCTCTAACTTGAAGACCTTAATGGAAGATGATAAGTTACTTACAGTTGATTATGAGATCATATCAGAATTGACAACATTTGCACAGCGTCATAATTCCTTTGAAGCGGAGGAAGGATGTAATGATGACCTAGCAATGTGCCTTGTTATCTTCTCTTGGTTAGTTGCTCAAGACTATTTTAAAGAAATGACGGACAACGATGTTCGTAAGAGAATTTATGAAGAACAGAAAAATCAGATTGAGCAAGATATGGCACCATTTGGATTTATTTTAGATGGATTTGATGAAAATACTTTTGTCGATACTGATGGTGATAGATGGCATTTAGATGAATACGGGGATAGATCCTATATGTGGGATTATATGTGATGGATTTTGATGATCAATTAGAAATTGAACATCTATTATTTTCAGAGAGAAAATGTAGAGTTTGTGGAGAATTGCAGGATCTTGTAGATGGGTTTTATTTGACTAGAAAGGGAAGAGGTGCATTCTTATCAGCATATTCTTATGAATGTAAAGAATGCACTAAAAAAAGAACTATTTCTACAAGAAAAAGAAGTCAAAGGAAAATTAATTGGGAATATCCTGATTGGTAGATGTTCATGGACGGCTTCCCCACTGTAAGTAGTCTTTTTAATAAATATTTCTAGAATAATTCTGGATAGCACGGAGAAAAAAGATGCCACTAAATTTAGCATCTCCTGGAATTGTAGTTAGGGAAGTTGATTTAACTGTAGGTAGAGCCGATGCCACTAGTGGTGCTGTAGGTGCTATTGTAGCGCCTTTTGCAAAGGGACCTGTAGATTCACCAACTTTAGTAGAAAATGAAGCAGATCTACTCAAGTATTTTGGTGAACCATACAACACCGACAAGCACTATGAGCACTGGATGGTTGCTTCATCATACTTAGCGTATGGTGGTAACTTAAGAGTTGTAAGAGCAGACGATGTAGATCTAACAAACTCGTTTGTTGGGTCTGCTACTAGTATTAAAATTAAGAGTTTAGATCACTACAACCAACTTGGATACGGTGAGAATACGATTAGCGGAGTTACATTTGCTGCAAGAAATCCAGGATCTTGGGCAAATGGAATTAAAGTTGCAATTATTGATGCAAAAGCAGATCAAATCCTTGCGGGCGTTTCAACCAACGCCAATTTAGCAAACATTGCAGTTGGTTATGGTGTAACCCAAGCAATTTCTTCAACATTGCCTGGAAATGGTTCAACTTCAACACTTGATGGTCATCTCAAGGGTATCATCACTCAAATAAGCGGAACTAACATTTATGTTAAAGTTCTTTCACACGTATCTGCCGCTGGAACTGAAACTGAAGTAGATTATCAACCATCTGGTGTCTATGCATTCTCATCCTCAGGCAACGTTGCTATTCACACAACAGGCACTGCAGTTGCTGCTGGATCAACTTCATACACTTCACAACTTGATTGGTTTGATCAGCAAACGATCTCATTAACTACATCAACTCTTTCTTGGAATACAATTGCAGATAGACCTGGAACTTCCGACTATGCTGAAGCAAGAAATTCAAGATTTGATGAAATTCATGTTGTCGTTATTGACGATGCTGGAGCAGTAAGCGGAAATGCTGGAACAATTCTTGAGAAGCATCTTTCACTTTCTAAGGCAAAGGATGCAGAATACTCGGTAGGAAGCACTGCATATTGGAGAAAGTATATTGCCAATGGTTCTCAATATGTATTTGGAGGATCTGCCCCTGCAGGTATTACAACCACAGGATTTAGTGCATCATTCACTCTTGAGACTGATACTGGATGGGATCAAGATGCAAGTGGAGTAACCTTCGGTGCTGCTGGATCTAGCACTTTAACTCTTGCTAATGGTAAGAATTATGATGGCACTACAGACATTGCAACGTCTGGTGCTCTAACTTCAACTCTATCTAAATTAGCGTCAGGATATGATTTATTCGAAAATACTGAAAACTATGATGTAGATTTCTTACTGATGGGATCTGCAAATTATGCTAAAGAAACCGCACAGGCACTTGCCAATAAACTGATCGCAGTTGCTGAACTGAGAAAAGATGCTCTAGCATTCATTTCACCACATCGTTTAGCATTCTTAAATGACTCTGCTGTAGGAACAGTAACGGTTAACTCGGATGCTGATATTACTAATAATCTTATCAGTTTTTATGCACCTGTAACCTCATCGACTTATGCAGTCTTTGATAGTGGTTACAAGTATATGTTCGATAGATTTAATGATACTTTCCGATATGTTCCACTCAATGGTGACATTGCTGGAACTTGTGCAAGAAATGATCTTAACAACTTCCCCTGGTTCTCACCAGCAGGAACTTCAAGAGGTGCAATTCTAAACGCTGTTAAACTTGCTTATAATCCAAGCAAGACTCAGAGAGATAAGTTGTATTCTAGCAGAATTAATCCAGTTATCTTCTCACCTGGTGATGGCATCATCCTATTTGGTGATAAGACTGGATATGCTAAAGCATCGGCATTCGATAGAATTAACGTTCGCAGACTGTTCATCTATCTTGAGGATGCTATCTCTGCTGCTGCTAAAGATCAACTCTTTGAATTTAACGATGATATTACAAGAACAAACTTCGTAAATATCATTGAACCATTCCTCCGCGATGTTCAATCCAAGAGAGGTATCTTTGATTATGTTGTTATCTGTGATGAAACAAATAACACTGCTGCCGTCATTGACAACAATGAGTTTGTAGCAGACATCTTTGTCAAACCAAACAGATCAATCAACTTTATTGGTCTGACCTTCGTTGCCACCAGAACTGGTGTCTCCTTTGAAGAAGTAATCGGTAACGTTTAATTAACTTAGAGGTATTCAAAAATGGCGACCAGAAATCAATTAAATCCACCCCCACTAAGGAAGATTACTGACTTCAAGAGTAAGCTAACTGGTGGTGGCGCACGTGCCAATCTATTTGAGGTTGAACTTTCTTTCCCAAATGCAGTAAGCGTAGACGGATTGAATGATATCCTCAACAAAGCAAGGTTCCTCGTTAAAGCAGCAAACTTACCTGCTTCTAACGTTGCTCCAATTGAAGTTCCTTTTAGAGGAAGAGTTCTCAAGATTGCTGGAGACAGAACCTTTGATACTTGGACTATTACCGTTATCAACGACACTGACTTTGCTATTCGTTCCGCTTTTGAAAAGTGGATGAATACAATTAATAGAGTGTCTGATAACACTGGAACAACTGATCCTGCATCATATCAGGCAGACGCTTATGTTTATCAATTAGATCGTAGTGGTGAAACCCTAAGAAAGTATCATTTCTATGATGTTTTCCCAACTCAAGTTGCGCCTATTGAACTTTCATATGATGCTCAAGGTATTCAAGAGTTCACTGTTGAACTTCAAGTTCAGTGGTGGGAAGCAGTCAAGGGTAGCGGCACAAATGCTGGTGGAGAAGATATCAACTAAATAGTGTATATTAACAGATAGTCAGTTTATACGATGGCAAAACTTTTTGGTTTTTCTATTGAGGATAGTGAGAAAAAACCACCTTCAGTAGTATCCCCCGTTCCTCAAACCAATGAGGACGGGGTTGATAATTATATTGCCAGTGGTTTTTATGGTCAATACGTTGATATTGAAGGAGTTTATAGAACAGAACACGATCTCATTCGTAGATATCGTGAAATGGCATTACATCCAGAATGTGATGGTGCCATTGAAGATGTTGTGAATGAAGCAATTGTTAGTGATCTTTATGATTCCCCAGTGGAAATTGAACTCTCAAATCTCAATGCTAGTGATAAACTTAAAAAAACAATCAGAGAAGAATTTAAATATCTAAAAGAAATTTTAGACTTTGATAGAAAAGCTCATGAAATGTTCAGAAGTTGGTATGTTGATGGTAGATTGTTTTATCTAAAAGTTATTGATGTTAAGAATCCTCAAGCTGGAATTCAGGATCTAAGATATATTGATCCTATGAAGATGAAATATATTCGTCAAGAAAAGAAAAAAGATCAACGAAATTTAGTTAATTTAAATAAAGCAGGTCAGGATGTTCCTGTCATTGAACCAGAAATTGAAGAGTATTTTCTTTACACATCAAAACCTAACTATCCATCAGGGATGGTTTCAGGTTCATCTGGAGGATCTGTTAAAATTGCTAAAGATTCTATAGTTTATTGCAGTTCAGGATTAGTTGATCGAAATAAAGGAACTGTTCTTTCATATCTTCATAAAGCAATCAAAGCACTTAATCAACTTCGTATGATTGAAGATAGTCTTGTTATTTACAGACTATCAAGAGCACCAGAACGTAGAATTTTCTATATCGATGTTGGTAATCTTCCAAAAGTAAAAGCAGAGCAATACCTTAAGGAGGTTATGTCTCGCTATCGCAATAAACTTGTTTATGATGCAAACACTGGAGAAATCCGTGATGATCGTAAGTTTATGAGTATGATGGAAGATTTCTGGCTTCCAAGAAGAGAAGGTGGTAGAGGAACTGAAATTACCACTCTCCCTGGTGGTCAAAATCTTGGTGAACTTACTGACGTTGAATATTTCCAGAAAAAACTTTACAGAGCACTTGGAGTTCCTGAATCAAGAATTGCATCCGATGGTGGATTTAATCTTGGTCGTTCATCAGAAATTCTGAGAGATGAACTTAAGTTTGCTAAATTTGTTGGGCGGTTGAGAAAAAGATTTGCTCAAATGTTTAATGATATGTTGAGAACTCAATTAATTCTCAAAAATATCGTAACCCCAGAAGACTGGGATGTTATGGCAGATCATATTCAATATGATTTCTTATATGATAATCAGTTTGCTGAACTTAAAGAAGCAGAACTGCTTCAAAATAGACTTGGTATTCTCGCAACAGTAGAACCCTATATTGGTAAGTATTATTCTACAGAATATGTGAGAAAGAGAATTCTTCGTCAAACTGACTCAGAGATTATTGAAATTGATGAGCAAATTGAAGATGAAATTTCAAAAGGAATTTTACAAGATCCTTCACAAATAGATCCAATTACAGGAGAACCCTTACCACAAGCGGGTGGTGAAATAGGACAAGATGTAATGGGAATGGGACAAGTTCCAACTGAACCTGATTTAGAACAACAAGCAACAGTCACTGATGCTCAAGCACAAAAAGACGCTAAGAAGGCTCAGATATAAATAAAAAATATAACTCACAATTTTTATGGACAATATTATCGATTTGATTGCAACTGACGCTCCTGCACACGAAATTAGTGATGTAATTAAAAGTGCTCTTTATGCAAAATCATCTGAAAGAATTGATGCTGCAAGACCAATTGTTGCCGCAGGTCTTTTCTCTGAAGATGAAATAGATCAAGAACAAGAGGAAGAGGATCAAGAGGAATGATTACTAAACTTTTAGCTGATGAGCTAAACTTACCAGTAACTACGGGTGCTGCAACAAGTTTTACTGAAGCAACAGTGGTTCGTCTAGTCAATACTAGTGCTACTGCAGCTATTGTAACGGTTGTGCAAACTCCAGCTGGTACTGGAGTTGGTTCAATGACAATGCCAGCAGGATCAATTGAATTTCTTGTGAAAACCCCAAGTCACTGCGTATTTGCTAGCAGTGCTGCGGTTAGAGGAACAAAAGTAGGATTTGCAAACTAAGACAATGAAACTTATCACAGAAGAAGTATCAAAAGTAGAATTCATTACAGAGGGCAAAGGTTCTTCCCAGAAATGCTATATTAAAGGCATTTTCTTACAAGCAGAACAAGTTAACCGTAATGGGAGAATGTATCCTCTTTCTATTATGGAAAGAGAGGTCAATCGTTACAATGAAAATTTTGTTTTAAAAGGTCGTGCTCTTGGAGAACTTGGTCATCCAGATGGTCCTACTGTAAATCTTGACAGAGTTTCACACAAAATTTGTGAACTTGCTAGAGATGGTAATAACTTCGTGGGTAAAGCACAACTTCTTGAAACTCCTATGGGTAAGATTGCAAAATCTCTCATTGGAGAAGGAGTGATGCTTGGGGTTTCTTCTCGTGGTGTTGGTTCGCTGAAGATGACTAACGAGGGTCATAAAGTAGTTGGTGAAGATTTTATGTTAGCAACTGCTGCTGATATTGTTGCTGATCCTTCTGCTCCTGACGCCTTTGTTCAGGGAATTATGGAAGGTAAAGAGTGGGTTTGGGAAGGTGGTATTCTTCGTGAAAGACTTGCTGAACAAGCTCAAAGAAGAATTAATACTCTTGTTGATCAAAAAAGACTTGAAGAGCATAAGTTGAATTTATTCAATGAGTTCCTTTCAAATCTTTAATTTATAAATAAATATAGATTATAACACAATCAATCTAAAATGTCCGTTGGTAGAAATTTACAAGAAATGGAAAACGTAGTAACCAAAGGGGCTGCACCTGCTGAGCCAATGTCTTCGGCTGGTATTCCAGTTGAAGATCTCGGCGGTCCTACTCCTGAAAATTATCGTCCAGATGACGATTCAGCAAAACTCAATACTCCTGGTGCAAGCTTGGCTCAGGTCAAGAATGTTGTCAATGCGAAAGCAGCGGCAGCAGATGCAATGAAGGAGGAAACTGAGGAAGAAGAAGATCTTGTCGATGAAGAAGAAGTCGATGAGGATGATGAGGTAGTTGCTGAAGCTTCTCACAAAAAAGAAGAAAAAGGTGAGAAGAAGCACAAGGAAGGTAAGAACGAGGAAGAGGATGAAATGGAAGAAGAGTTCAACATCGAAGAAGATGTTCAAGCTCTCTTTGAAGGTGAAGATCTTTCCGAAGAATTCCAAGAAAAAGCACGTACCATTTTTGAAACTGCCATTAAGACAAAGGTTGGAGAAATTCAAGAACAACTCCAATCTGCATACGAGCAATCACTTGTAGAAGAGATTGAAACTATTAAAGAAAATCTGACCGAAAGACTTGACGCATACCTTGAGTATGTTGCCGATGAGTGGATCCAAGAGAACGCTCTCGCAGTTGAGCACGGTCTTAAGACTGAAATGACCGAATCATTCCTTCAAGGAATGAAGGGTCTTTTTGAAGATCATTATGTAACAATCCCTGAAGATAGATATGATGTAATCGAGAGCATGGTAGATAAACTAGATGAAATGGAGTCAAAACTCAACGAGCAAATTCAAAGAAATGTTGCTCTGAATAGAAGATTAGCCGAGTCAGTAGCTGATGTAATCTTTGCAGATGTTGCTGAAGGTCTTGCACTTTCTCAGAAGGACAAGCTCGCTTCTCTTGCCGAAAATGTTGAGTTTGAAAGTGAAGCAGACTATCGTGAGAAGCTGGTAACGTTGAGAAATTCTTATTTCCCAGCAAATCCTGGCACTCAAAGAGATCACTCAGATAACCTGTCTGAAGGTGTAGAATCTACTCCTCAGCAAGTTTCCTCTCTAATGGAAACTTATATGCAGACTCTGAGCAGAGTTTCTAAAAAGTGATTTTTAGATCATAATCAAACAACAACACTTTTAAAAGAGGTAAAAACAAATGCAAATGTTCGATGCTGAGCATCTGCAGGAGAAGTGGTCACCCCTACTTAACTACGAAGGTCTTGATCCTATCAAAGATTCACATCGTAGAATGGTAACCGCCGTTCTTCTGGAGAACCAAGAAAAAGCACTTCGTGAAGAGCGTGAATTCCTGTACGAAGCTGCTCCAACCGTAAACACCAACACTGGATCAAATGCTGGTTTCTCAGCAGGCGCCTCCTCACCTGTTGCTGGTTTCGACCCCGTTCTGATCTCTCTGATCAGACGTGCAATGCCTAACCTGGTTGCTTATGACCTGGCTGGCGTTCAACCAATGAACGGTCCTACTGGACTGATCTTCGCAATGCGCTCACGCTATGCTAATCAGACCGGTACTGAAGCGTTCTTCAATGAGCCTAACACTGCGTTCTCTGGTCAGAACAGCAACGGCAACCTCATTGATGGTATGACCGATAGCACCGTTGGTTTCGGTACTACTGGTGGTACTCCACTGACCGGTGCAAGCAACCCTGCTGCTCTGAACCCACAAGGTTCACAAACTGCAGCAACATATCCTGTTGGTCAGGGTATGAGAACCGACGACTCTGAAGCTCTTGGAGATGCTGGAGGTAATGCTTTCAACGAGATGGCATTCTCAATCGAGAAAGTCACCGTTACTGCAAAGTCACGTGCTCTGAAAGCTGAGTACTCGTTAGAACTCGCACAAGACCTCAAGGCAATCCACGGTCTGAACGCTGAAGCGGAACTGGCAAACATTCTCTCAACTGAGATCCTTGCCGAAATCAACCGCGAAGTTATCAGAACCATCTATAAGGTTGCTGAGTCTGGTGCACAAACTAACGTTGCTACCGCTGGTGCATTCGACCTCGACGTTGACTCCAACGGTCGTTGGTCTGTTGAGAAGTTCAAGGGTCTGATCTTCCAGATCGAGCGTGATGCTAACGCTATCGCCCAAAGAACTCGTCGTGGTAAGGGCAACATGATCCTCTGCTCCGCAGACGTTGCTTCTGCTCTGACGATGGCTGGTGTACTTGATTACACCCCTGCCCTCAACGCTAACCTGAACGTTGATGACACTGGCAACACCTTCGCTGGTATTCTTGCTGGTAAGTTCCGCGTCTACATTGACCCATATGCAGCAAACCTGGCTGCTGACCAGTATTACGTTGCTGGTTATAAGGGTTCTTCACCTTATGACGCTGGTCTCTTCTACTGCCCATATGTACCCCTCCAAATGGTACGTGCCGTTGGTCAGGACACCTTCCAGCCCAAGATTGGCTTCAAGACCAGATATGGTATTGTTGCTAACCCATTCGCTGAGGGTACTACCGTTGGTAACGGTCTCCTTACCTCCAACGCTAACCGCTACTACAGAAGAGTTAAGGTTCAAAACCTCATGTGATCTCGATTCACATATCTATTCAGAGGGTCTTCGGACCCTCTTTTTTTATCTAAATAAAAATAAAAGACTCATGAAGTCGTTTAAAACTTTTTGTAAGGATGCAAATATTCAAGAATTCTTGAATCCGTTTGCACCTAAAGTAAAACCAAGTCCTCAACCAGTTCTTGCATATAAAAACTATCAACAAGGTTTTGGAGTTGGAAAGAACTGGAAATCTGGAAAATGGACTCCAGAGCAAGAAAAAAGATATGGTTGGAAACCTGTAAATGTAAGTTCTTACAGTCAAGCAGATACTCCTGGTCGTTTGACTGCAAGTGGCGAAAGATTTAATGACAAACAAAGATTAGTTGCAGTTCCATATGCATCAAGATCAACTAACAGACCATCTACTCCATTTGGAACTAGACTGCAAATGACTTCCGCACCTGGAACACAAAGACCTGTTGCAACAACTAGAGTTTCTGATACTGGAAATTTCGGACCAGCAGGAGATTATAATAAACAAACAAGTTACGATCTTGCGTTACAAACTGCTAGAGATGTTTCTGGAAATCCAAATATAACTTCACAGCAATTTGGCAAACAAAAAATCTATGTAAAGACTGCACCACCCGTGGCAAAGACAACACCTACACTTAAAAAATAACAATGGCATCAGCATTTACAAATCAGATACAGAATAGAAATTTTCTGTCTCCTGCAGGATTTAGATTTACCTTATCAAAAGAACCTAAAGCAGCGTTCTTTTGCACTAATGCCAGAATTCCAGAAATTACGTTACAGTTAGCAATTCAACCATCATATTTAAAAGATATTGATGTTCCTGGTGAAAAGTTAACCTATGGAGATTTAACTTTAAGATTTTTGGTTGATGAAGATCTAGTCAATTATATGGCAATTCATAATTGGTTGACTGGTCTTGGATTTCCAGAGTCAACACAAGATTTTACTAATCTAACGACAAATGATTCTGGTCTTAGAGATATGAAAGAACAATTTAGTGATGGTGATTTAATGATATTAAATAGCAATTACAAAACAAGTGCTATTGTAAAATTTAAAGACTTATTTCCATATTCACTTACATCTATAGATTTTGATGCTTCAGTAACTGATGTCCAGTACTTTACAGCAGAGGCAACTTTCAAGTATACTGTCTATAGTATTGTTGATTCGGATGGAAGAACTCGCTTATGAACCTTGATGAAATTCAGGAAATGTGGCAGAGAGATTCTGTCATAGACCCTGATAATTTACATGATGAATCTTTAAAAATTCCTCAACTTCATTCTAAGTATTATACAATCTATAATACAATTACTTTGTTGCGTGAAAAAGCAAGAGAAACTTATAATAGAGTTAAATTAGAAAGATACAACTACTACACTGGAAAGGCACCCATAGAGGTCTATGAGGAAGAACCTTTCCCATATAAAGTCAGAGATAAAGACGCCTTACAGAGGCATATGGACGCTGATGAGAGACTGAATAAAGTAGAACTTAAAATTAGATATTACGACATTATGCTCAAGTTTCTTGAAGAAGTAATTAAGTGCATATCAAATAGAACGTTTCAAATAAAGAATGCCCTCGAATGGCATCGATTCCAAGCAGGGTTTAACTAATGAAATAAATATTCATAAGTGATATTATGAGTATATGTCGCATTTGGTTATATCAAAAAAGAACGAAGTTTATCTTCAAGTTGAAGCAGAAGCACACGTCTATTACGAGTTAAGAGACGCATTTCAATTTGAAGTCCCAAATGCAAAGTTTGCCCCTGCTTATAAAAATAAGTGGTGGGATGGTTTTATTTACTTGTTTAATGTCAATACTGGTGAAATATATTGTGGTTTATTAGATAAACTTATTAAATTTTGTGAAAATCATAACTACACATATGAATTTAAAAATAATAAATTCTATGGACTTCCTTTTGAGGTAAATGAACATATCTCAAAAGAAGGTGTAAAAGACTACATGAATTCTATTTGTGCTTATACTCCTCGTGATTATCAAGTTGAGGGAGTATACGACGCCCTAAAACATAATAGAAAGTTGTTGATATCTCCAACTGCTTCTGGAAAGTCGTTGATGATATATGCGATTGTCCGATATTACGTTGAGAAAGGACAAAATATTCTCGTAGTTGTCCCAACGACATCCCTTGTAGAGCAGATGTATAAAGATTTTTCAAGTTATGGGTTTGACGTGGGTTCATATTGCCACAAGATATACGCAGGTAAAGAAAGAGAAACGGACTCTCAGGTGATTATCACAACCTGGCAGTCTATCTACAAACTTCCCCGTCAATACTTTTCAAGATTCAACGTAGTAGTTGGAGATGAAGCACACCAGTTTAAATCAAAGTCATTAGTATCTATAATGACAAAACTTTCTGATGCAAAATATCGTTATGGTTTCACAGGAACTCTTGACGGCACACAAACACATAAGTGGGTTCTAGAGGGTTTATTTGGTCCTTCTTATAAAATTATTAGAACAGATGAACTGATGCAGAAGGGTCATGTTGCTAAATTGGATATTAATATACTGCTATTGAAACACCCACCGAATAGATTTGAGACATTTGAGGATGAGGTTCAATACATCATCAATCACGAGAAACGCAATAAGTTTATCAAGAACCTTGCTCTAGATCTCAAAGGTAATACTCTTATTTTATTTTCTAGAGTAGAAGGTCACGGACAACCTTTATACGAACTCATAAATAGTAGCATAGTTGAACAACGCCACGTGTTCTTTGTTCACGGTGGTGTGGATACAGAAGACCGAGAAAAAGTCAGAGAAATTACTGAAAAAGAAAATAATGCAATTATCGTTGCATCTTATGGAACTTTTTCTACTGGTATTAATATTAAAAATCTACACAATGTCATCTTTGCTTCTCCTTCCAAATCAAGAATTAGAAATCTTCAATCAATCGGAAGAGTTTTAAGAAAAGGAGACAACAAGACCAAAGCAACTTTATATGATATTGCCGATGATATCAGTTATAAGTCAAGAAAAAATTATACACTCAATCACTTAATCGAAAGAATTAAAGTCTATAATGAAGAAAACTTTAATTACGATATTGTAAACATACCGCTAAAGAACTAATGGGAGAAGAGTTTTATAGTTCAATAAAATTAATCACTGGAGAAGAAATCTTTGCATTGGTTTCTGTAGATGAGAATGACGAAGATCCTGTATTAGTCATTCAAAATCCAGTGATAATGAAACTTGTCCATACTCCCAGTGGTTCTGTTCTTAAAATAAAACCCTGGATGGAAATACCTGGTGATGATTTCTTTATTGTAAAACTTGATAGAATTATTACAATGACCGAAGTTAAAGATAAAAATGTTATTAAGATGTATAATCGTTATCTAGAGGATGATGACAACGATATTGATTTGTTTTTATCAGACAGTCATGATTATAAAAGAGAACTTACAGACAAGATGGGATTTATATCAACGGTTGATGATGCTCGCAAGAATCTTGAAAGAATATTTAAAGGTATTAAAGAAAGCTAAACCCCCATCTTTCAACGGGGACAAAGGTAGTCTACACACATTTTTAAATGTTGTCAAGCCCTTAAAGTATGCTATAATAAACATAACATAAATTTATCTACAGAAACCAATGTTATGTCCAAAAAGAAATCAGAACATTATGTAAACAACAGAGAGTTACTTGAAGCACTTGTTGTTTATAGAACTAAAGTTGAAGCAGCATACTTAAAAAAGTATGATAAAGATTTAACCAAGCAACCAAAAGAAGAAAGAGCAAAGCATTGGGAAGGTAAACCACAAATCTCAAACTATTTGGGTGAGTGTTTTCTGAAGATCGCTACACACCTCTCATATAAACCGAACTTTGTAAACTATATGTTTCGGGATGATATGATTTCTGATGGGATTGAAAACTGCGTCCAGTATATTCATAACTTCGACCCTGCAAAGTCAACAAATCCTTTTGCATATTTTACTCAAATCATTCATTACGCTTTTCTCCGTCGTATTCAGAAAGAGAAGAAGCAACTTGAAATCAAGACCAAGATTATTGAACGAACTGGTTTTGATGAAGTTATGATGATTGATGATAACTTGCTTTCTGGCAGCAATTCAGACTACAACACAATTAAAGATAATATTGCTTACAAGAATCGATGAAGATTGCTATTATTACTGATACTCACTACGGGGCTAGAAAAGGGTCTAAATTTCTTCACGACTTTTTTAAAAAGTTTTACGATGATATTTTCTTTCCTACACTAGAACGTGAAAATATTAAAGCAGTCATTCATATGGGCGATGCTTTTGATAATCGTCGTTCAATCGATTTGCAAAGTTTAGAATGGGCAAAGCAAGTTGTGTTCAATCGTATTGCTGAAATGGGAATTACGATGCATATGATTGTTGGAAATCACGACACATATTTTAAAAATACTAACTCGGTCAATTCTGTAGGTCTTCTTCTCAAGGAATACGATAATATCAAAATCTATTCTGAAGTAGAGGAAGTCAAGTTAGATAAATTAAAAGTTCTTTTTGTTCCTTGGATTAACCAAGAGAATGAAGCAAACACCCGTAATGCAATTCAGAAATCAAAGTCTAAAGTTGCAATGGGTCACCTGGAACTGAATGGTTTCCGTGCTCATCGTGGTCACGTGATGGAAGATGGTATGAATACTGATATGTTCAGTAAGTTTGATCTTGTTTATTCAGGTCATTATCACACCCGTTCTAACGATGAAAAGATCTTTTATCTGGGTAATCCATATGAGATGTATTGGAATGATGTGAATGATACTCGCGGATTTCATATTTTTGATACTGAAACTCTAGAGCATACTCCCATCAATAATCCTTATAAACTGTTCTATAACATTTACTATGAGGATACCAACTATAAGTTGTTTGATGCCCGTGAATATCAAAACAAGATTGTGAAGGTCATCGTTAAGAAGAAAACCGAACCTAAAGATTTTGAAAAGTTTATAGATAAACTATATTCTGCTGGTATTCAAGAACTCAAAATTGTTGAGAACTTTGAAATTCAAGAAAGTGAAGAATTTGAAGTTGATGAAACTGAAAACACAATCACTATTCTGAATAGATACATTGATGAGGCAGAGTTCAATTGTGATAAGTCAATCATTAAAGGTCTTCTACAAAAGATATACTCACAGGCTTGCGAGGTTGAGTAATGTTTCTTCTCACTCTGAAAGATAGAAAAGACGACGGTGCTTATGCCGTTCAGAACAGACACGGTGATAAGGTATTATTTCTATTTGAAGAGGAAGATGATGCAGTCAGATATGCTCTGCAGTTGGAAGACCAAGAAGATGCAGAGATGGAAGTTGTGGAAGTTGATGGAGAACTTGCAATAAAGACGTGCAAGATTTATAATTACAAATATGCTGTGATAACACCAAACGACATTGTTATTCCCCCTAAACTGAATGATAACTTTTCAAAAAATTAGATGGAAGAATTTTCTTTCTACTGGGAACACCTTCACAGAGATTGACTTCCAAGAACATCACACAAACCTGATTATCGGGACAAATGGTGCTGGTAAATCCACAGTGCTGGATGCGCTGACGTTCGTTCTATTCAATAAACCATTCCGTAAGATTAACAAACCTCAACTGGTTAATACAACAAACGAGCGTGAGTGTTTGGTTGAGATTGAGTTTGCCATTAATACTCGGCAGTATGTTGTGCGTCGGGGTATTAAACCTGCAGTCTTTGATATTATTGTGAATGGTGTTGAGTTGCATCGTGAAGCGGATGACCGTGCGATGCAGCGTATTCTTGAAGAGAATATTCTGAAGTTAAACTATAAGTCTTTTACTCAAATTATTATTTTGGGTAGTAGCACGTTCGTGCCATTTATGCAACTGACGACTACCAATCGGCGTGAGGTCATTGAAGATCTATTAGACATTCGCATTTTCTCTGCGATGAATAATATCCTTAAGGATAAACTTCGTGAGAAAAAAGAACAAGTCAAGTCTCTTGAACTTAAGAAAGAAAATCTTAAGGATAAGATGAAGATGCAACAGAGTTTCATCGAAGAACTTGAAAATCGTGGTAATGCCAATATCAATGCCAACCAAGAAAAGATTGCCAAGTTGGATGTAGAAGTTGGCGTTTATATGACAGAGAATGCTAGAACCGAAGAAGATATTTTTAAGTTTACTAAAGAACAAGAGGAAGTCATTGGTGCTGGTGATAAGTTAGTAAAGCTTAACAATCTCAAGGGTAAAATCTCTCAGAAAGTATCTGCTATTACTAAGGAGCATAAGTTCTTTACTGAAAATACGGTATGCCCAACCTGCACTCAGACTATTGAAGAATCATTTCGGTTAAATAGAATTACAGACGCTCAAAATAAGGCAAAGGAACTCCAGAAAGGTTATCAAGACCTAGAGGATACTATAAAATTAGAACAAGAGAGAGAGCGTCAATTCATTGCACTTTCTAAGGAGATTACGAAACTCAATCATGAGATTTCTCAAAACAATACTCGGATTAGCCTCAACCAGAGACAAATCAGAGACCTTGAACATGAAATTCAAACTATTACCCAAAACCTTGCAAACCGAAATACTGAGCATGAGAAGCTAGAAGAATTTCAAACCAATCTCCAAAAAACATTCGAAGACCTTTCAACTAAAAAAGAAGAAATCGTTTATTACGATTTTGCCTACTCCTTACTCAAGGACGATGGTGTAAAAACGAAGATCATCAAGAAGTATCTTCCGTTCATAAATCAGCAGGTGAATCGTTATCTTCAAATGATGGATTTTTATATTAATTTCCATTTAGATGAAGAATTTAACGAAACGGTAAAATCACCCATTCACGAAGACTTTTCTTATAGTTCCTTCAGTGAGGGTGAAAAAATGAGAATCGACCTTGCCCTTCTCTTCACTTGGAGAGAAGTCGCCCGAGTCAAAAACTCCGTTAATACCAATCTGCTGATTATGGATGAGGTATTTGATTCCTCACTTGATGGTTTCGGCACCGATGAGTTCCTGAAGATTATCCGTTACGTCATTAAGGATGCTAATATCTTCGTGATTTCTCATAAGTCAGAGTTGCATGACAAATTTGAAAGTGTCATAAGGTTTGAGAAAGTTAAAGGTTTCTCTCGTAGAATGTCTCCATCAGCACAAGACGAATGACCACTCCAAACTGGCAACATCACAGTAAAAAAGAGCAGAAGCGGAAACTGAAACCACAAGCACTCCGACAAGCAAAGGCACGTCGCCAAGCACTCAAGAACCGCCTCTCACGGGGCGGTTCTTCGTTTTTATAAATAACTAAAAAGTATTTGTAAGGTATGGACATTCAAAAAGAATATGCAACTTTAATGGAAGCATATAATGCTGTTTATGAAAATCAAGAGCAACTTGATGAAGCTCGCACAGATCCCAGAGGTCGTCCTGCTTCTGGACCTATGAATGTTTATGGTGGTAGAGGAAGAGATGCTGGTCCTGGTGGATCTGGAAATGCAAACGTTGATAGAATGGATGCCGCTCAAAGAAGAGTAAAAGCAACTCAACCTGCTAAAAAAGGTAGAGCAGCTGATGCTTTATTTACAAAATATTCTGCTAGACAGAGAGGTGCTGGTGGTGAAGAAGGTCCTGGACCAAATGCTCCCAGAAGAGGTGGTCGTTCAGGACGTGGAGCAGAAACTGATAGAGGAAGTGGAAATGCTGCTCAACGCAGAATGAAAGAAGATTTTGACCTCTTTGACACCATCCTTGAGCACCTGGTTGCCGAAGGTTATGCTGATACCAACAAGGCAGCTCTTGCTATTATGGCAAATATGAGTGAAGATTGGAAACAGAGTATTCTTAGTGAAGACCCAGTTCAAGATTATAGAGATATGCGAAGAGCAGATCAAAATAGAGCAGGTGCTAGAGGTCCTGAGCTTAGTCATGATACAAAACCTGGACTTAAAGGCAAACCACAACCAGGAAGTGCATCTATCACTCAAAAACCCGCACCCAGGGGAAGAGAATTTACTAATCCCCCATCCTGATTCCAAAACCACTTTAAAAACTGGCACATAAGAGGGTCTCACCACCCTCTTTTTTTATATAATGGTTTCATACGCACCAGACCTATGACCGTCCGCCACGAAATCAAGTCCCAACTTGCCAAACTGCTTGCTACTGAAGACCTTGTGGTTGAGCACAAGAAGGTAGAGACTGCCCAGTTTAATGTTCATACTCGTGTGCTGACCCTGCCGATGTGGGAGAAGGCAAGTAACACCGTGTATGACCTTTTGGTGGGGCACGAAGTCGGTCACGCTCTCTATACGCCTGATGAGGATTGGATTGAAAAAGTAAAGGTTCCTCCGCAGTTTGTGAACATCGTAGAAGATGCTCGCATTGAGAAACTGATGAAACGTCGGTATCCTGGTCTTGCCAAGACCTTCTTCAACGGATACAAGGAACTTGCTGAGGATGATTTCTTCCAGATTGCTGATGAGAAAGTTGATGCGATGAACCTTGCCGACCGTGTAAACTTGTGGTTCAAGATCGGTAACTTTACCGATATTCTGATTGAGCGTGGCGAAGAGACTGAGATTATCAATCAGATTGCTGATACTGAAACCTTCTCGGAGGTTCTGATTGCTGCTGAGGCACTCTACAAGTATTGTAAGCAAAAGCAACAGGAAGAAACTAAGGTTCAACTTGACAATCTTCCGTCTCAAGATTCTGGTGCGAGTCAGCAACCTGCTTCTGATTTTTCTGACCAGCAAGAGGGTGAGAATGACCAGGAGCAACCTGGTGAGACTGATTCTTACGGCGACACTGCTGAGCAACAGCAACCTACTAACTCTCCTGTCGGTGGTGAGCAAGATGAAGAACCAGAAGTTAAGACGATGGATAATCTGGAAGAAGCACTGAAAGAACTAGTCAATCGTGATGGTTATGATAATGTGTATCTGGAACTTCCTCAAGTTGACCTGAAAAAAATTATTGTCCCTAACTCCGAGATTCATAATCGTTGTCGGAATGAGTGGAGAAACTGGTTGGAGTGTCGTGAGTATACCGAAGAGTTTATCTTTGGTAAAGTTGACTTGGAGTTCAACCAGTTCAAGCGTTCTGCTCAGAAGGAAGTCAACTATCTGGTGAAAGAATTTGAGTGTCGTAAGGCAGCAGATTCATATTCCCGTGCTTCTACTGCTCGCACAGGTGTTCTGGACTGCTCTAAACTTCACACCTACAAATATAATGAAGACCTGTTCCGCAAGGTGACGACTCTTGCCGATGGTAAGAACCACGGTCTGGTGTTTGTTCTGGATTGGTCTGGTTCAATGTGTGACGTGATGTTGGATACCGTCAAGCAACTGTTTAACCTTGTCTGGTTCTGTAAGAAAGTTGCGATTCCTTTTGAGGTTTATGCTTTTACAAATGATTATCCTCTGGTTACTTATGATGAGCAAGGTAAAGCAAATCTCCGTGAACTTGCCTATCCGAAAAGAGATGGTTTACTTCAAGTTGGTGAATGGTTCTCTATGATGAATCTGCTCACCAGTAATGTGAGTGGTAAGACTCTTGATGAGCAGATGAAGAATATCTTCCGCCTTGCTGCTTCATTTGGACGCTGGACTCAATGTTCATATCAACCACCCACTGGGTTGAGTTTGTCTGGAACTCCTCTGAATGAAGCACTGATTTCTCTTCATCAAATTCTTCCCAAGTTTCAGAAAGAGAACAAACTCCAGAAAGTCCAGTGTGTTGTTCTGACTGATGGTGAGGCGTGTATGGTTAAGTATCATCGTGAAGTTCAGCGTCACTGGGAACAGGAACCTTTTATGGGCACTGCTCACATTGGACCTAATGCTTTTCTCCGTGACCGCAGGACTGGTAACACCTATTCTTGTGATACTGAATGGCACGGATTCACTGATATTCTTCTTCGTAACTTGCGTGATAAGTTCTCTGATATCAACTTCATTGGTATCCGTGTTCTTGAAGGTCGTGACGCTGGTAATTTTATCCGCCGTTATTGTGGATACTATGGACCAGAATATTACAAGACGCTAAATGCTTGGAAAAAAGAAAAAGCATTCAGTATTAAGTCTTCTGGATATCATTCTTACTTTGGTCTTTCTGCTAATGCCCTTTCTCAAGATTCTGAATTTGAAGTTGCGGAAGATGCTACTAAGTCTCAAATTAAGTCTGCTTTTGCTAAGAGTCTGAAGTCTAAAAAGATGAACAAAAAGATTCTGGGTGAGTTTGTAGAACTCGTCGCCTGATAAATATTTCAAAGAATTAAAAAGACTAATGAGCAGATTTACTGACTTATTTTCCATCTCAGATGTTCCTCAAGAACCAGTAGCACAAGAAGTTGTTGTAGAAGAACCAAAGGTTGAACCAGTTGCAGAAGTTCTTCCACCAAAACCACTTCAGAATATTTCTAGACCACCATTGCGTAGGACACATAAGTAACTGTCACAGGGGGGCTTCACCGCCCCCTTTTTATTGCTATAATAACTTCAGTTAAACAAAACCACCTAACTACATTATGTCTCGCAAGTCTTCTGTGAACGACCAGCAACTTATTGAAAGCAT
>SXGQ01082426.1_pt1 | contig 20309 bp, 16 predicted proteins | sample 3178371 | NCBI WGS metagenome assembly SXGQ01 (sample SAMN11356859, study PRJNA531348) | freshwater metagenome | isolation source: freshwater sample F1-20 | place: China: Fuxian Lake, Yuxi | collected 2017-12-25 | reverse complement strand
GACCAGGTTTTTCCCTTGTGCGATGTTCACACCAGTTTTACCACCAATCGCCGCGTCAACCATCCCAACCAAAGTTGTTGGCACCTGAACGACCGCCGTGCCACGATGCCAACTTGCAGCGGCAAAGCCCGCGACATCGGTAACCATTCCACCACCTAGACCAATTACGACATCTGATCGCGTTAAGCCAAACATGGCAAATTGTTCTGAAATCGTCTCGATAGTTTGCAGTGATTTGAACTGTTCACCGTTGCCGATTAGCACCGTCATATGAGGCAACGAGAGTTTTACCGCGAAAGGAATATTCTCTTGGGTAACGATCACGGCGCGTTTTGCCGTTTTGGGTAGAAAGTTTTCAATTTCTTTTGAAACGCCACTACCAACGAGAACCGGGTATGACCTGTCAGCAAGACCGACGGTGATTTTATGATTCGTCATCGGATTGCACTATTTTCGGGTGCTTCTGTCAGCGAGGCAGGGCCAGTTTCTAGCGAGCACAAACTTATAATTCGTTCAACCACTTCGTCAATTGTCAGCGACTGTGTCACAAGACGATGTGTTGCCAGGCCCTGATACAACGGCTCGCGATCAAGGCGCATCTTGTTTAGCGAGCCGACCGGATCGCCGTCTAACAATGGCCGATGCTTGCCGCGACCAGTGCGTGATATCAAAGTGGGCGTTGGTGCATCCAACCAGACGATGCACTTGGAGCTTTTTTGCAGTAAATCACGATTTGATTGCGAGATGATCGCACCACCTGCTACCGCCAGAACTATTGAGGATTTTGCGTCACACAAATCGACGAGGGCCTGCGACTCAAGTTTGCGAAAAACATCTTCGCCCTGATTTTCAAAAATCTCACGCACTGATGTCTTGGCAATTTTTTCGACTGCTTCATCACTATCTCTAAAAACCAACTTCAACCGCAATGCCAATGCGCGACCAACCGACGTCTTTCCCGAACCCATAAGTCCGATCAGCACGATCATTTTCTTTGAGTCACCAACGATCATGGCATCAGAAGTCATGGCATCAGACGAAATCAGCAAATCTCAACAAAACTAGTCAAGACTCTTCGCAAAATTTTGCACATTCTGCTTGAACTCGGCAACGCTGTCACCACCAAATTTTCTTTGCGCCTCTTGAGCCAAAACGAGTGCAACCATCGTTTCGGCGACAACACCCATTGCCGGCACGGCGGTGACATCTGTTCTCTCTTTGAAACTTACCGTTTCTTGTTTGGTCACCATGTCCACTGTCTTCAAAGTCGGACGATTCAATGTTGATAGCGGCTTCATTGCAGCGCGAACCACGAGCATCTCGCCTGTGGTCATTCCGCCTTCTGTGCCACCTGCAAGTGAAGTTTCACGTTTATACGAGCTATCTTTTGCATCCCAGGTGATTGCATCGTGCGCCAGACTGCCCCGTCGCGATGCCGTTTCAAAAGCATCACCGATCTCAACGCCTTTGACGGCCTGAATGCTCATGATCGCTTGCGCCAAAAGTCCGTCAATTTTTCGATCCCAATGCACATAACTTCCTAGACCGACCGGCAAACCGTAAGCCAAAACTTCTACGATGCCACCCAAACTGTCACCATCTTTTGCTGCCGCTTCAATCTCGGCGATCATTTTTAACTCGGCAACCGCGTCAAAACAACGCACGGATGACTCATCAATTTTCTTCAAATCATGGGGTTGCGGTCTGGCTATGTTTTCGTTGCGGGCGCTTCCTAGTTGCAGGACATGCGACATAACAGAAACACCTACTTGTGCCAAGAAGACTTTGGCCAGCGCACCTGCGGCGACTCTGGCTGCGGTTTCTCGTGCGCTCGCTCGCTCAAGCACATCGCGAGCATCATCAAAACCATATTTCTGCATACCGGTGAGGTCTGCATGACCAGGTCGAGGTTGGGTCAATGGTTTTTTGGTTTTACCCGGCGCAGGCGACATTTCTTCATGCCACACATCACTGCGAAACCACTCGCTATTCTTAATTTCAATCGCAACCGGGGATCCAAGTGTTCGCCCGTGACGAATACCGCTTAGCAACACGATTTCATCTTCTTCAAATTTTTGACGCGGACCTCGTCCGTATCCAAGGCGTCTGCGAGCCAACTCATCGCTAATGTCTCTTGCGACCACAGCCATACCCGCGGGCAGACCTTCAACGATGACTACAAGTGCCTGACCGTGGCTTTCACCGGCGGTTAAGTAGCGAAGCATAAATAACAGGCTACCGCTGACACTTCACGAGAACCAGACACTTAATAAGTGCATTGACTAATTGCACAAAATAGTGCCGTAATTAGTTGGAGCGTGCCAAATGCGCCAGTGCGCTCTCGCGCATCAACTCTGTATCTCCGATCTGACCGATCCAATGTTGCTGTTGAAGTGCCGCTTGATGCACCAACATTGACAATCCATCTACGACTATCGCTCCTACTTTTTGTGCCGAAGATAGCAGACCAGTAATCAACGGTTTGTACACAGCGTCAAGCACAACATGGGATGGCTTGATCAGAGAAGCGTCAATCGGCGAAACCAGCGAACCTTGCTCTGAACCGAACCCGACTGGAGTTGTGTTGATGATGATTCGACAATTCGAAATCGTATTGCCAGTCTCATTCGAGGAAACGACTCGCGCTACACCGGCTACTTGCTTCACTAAATCTTGCGCGCGCTGCGGCGTGCGATTAATCACCGCTACATCGCTGGCTCCGCGTTGCAACAGCTCATACACAACTGCACTCGCTGTGCCACCAGCGCCAAGCACAACCACACGCTCACCTTTGATCGAAGATTTCATCGCTTCTTCGAGAGCATTGCAACAACCTTGACCATCAGTGTTGGTTGCCCATAACGATTGGTTTGGTCTAAGCACGACTGTGTTCGCCGAATTCGTAACTCGCACGACCTGATCAACTTCGCCTCGCTGAGCCACAATTTTGGCGACTGCATTTTTGTGTGGCATAGTCACCGAAAGGCCGCCAATACCAAGTGTTGTCATTGCAGTTAGTGCATCTTCAACTCGTGCTGGCAGAACATTGAATGCAACATAAAGCCAGTCGACTTTGAGCTTTTCGAATACCGCATTGTGAATTACTGGGGACAAACTTTGGGCAACTGGCGATCCGATCACGGCCGCGAGTCGCGTCGCGCTTGTTATCTGGCTAGATGTACTCAAAATTCAGTCTCGTTCTTTCGGGATCAAGGCAGAAACCCGCCCACTCTCGAATTTTCAACATTGATTGCATGATCTTGTTCGGTTGCAGCGAAAGTGTGTCCACCATCGGCATCACTTAAGACGTAATAAAGGTAAGCACAGTTTTGAGTTTTTTTGATTCCGATACACATTTTGTCACTCAAATCTGGATTCGGAGAAGGATTTAATGCCGCTCGTATTGCAGCACGACCTGGGCTGGCGATGGGGGTCGGAGGCAACCCTTTATAGAGATACGAGTTGTACGGAGAATCAATCGCCTTTAACTCGGTGAACGAAGCATTTTCTGGCGAATTGTAATAAAGAGTCGCGTCGATTTGTAATGGCATTCCGCGTTCAAGGCGATTATAAATCACGCGCGAAATTTTGCCACGATCAATGTCAAGTTTTGCTTCTCGCTCAATGATTGAAGCAATGATTAACACCTGATATGGCGACTTTCCAACTTTGGCTTGCGAGTCCGCGATTCCTTCTTGTTTACCTACTCGCTCCATAAGTCTCAACATTCTGTCCAGCACACTTGCCGCAGATTCGTTTCCTGAAACTTGATAAGTATCCGGAAACAAAACTCCTTCAAATTGATACGGAACGAGGTCAAGTGATGCCATATTTTTCGGAAAATACTCAGAGGTCAGCAGTTCGTTAGTCATCGCTTCATAAAAACTTTGCGCGGTTATTCGGGTCGTTTTTTCTTCGATTCGTTGGGCGATCTGCTTTATCGTAAAGCCCTCAGGAAACGTAACTTTTGTAAATGTAATCGAAGGACTCTTATTTAACTTCTTCATTATTTCGCCGATATGTTCGCGCTTTACCAAAGAAAAATAGCCAGGCTGAAGATCAATCCCGCCTTTGCGTTCTGCATACCAACGAAACACACTCGCGTTAACAATGAAACCCTCTTGTTCAAGTCGATTGCTCACAGAGATCAAAGAGTCGCCCTGGTTGACGGTGAAACTTGTCGCCAATGGTTTACCGGAAGACATTTCATCTGGGGGATTCACCTGCCGCAAATACCACAGTCCAGTTGCTCCAACCGACAACACGACCGTCATTACGACTGAAAGCGCAATCAGTACCGTGCGTGAATCTGGTCGCCGATCGTGTAGCAACGCTTCGAATTCGCTAGATAGCCATGCGTCTTGACCGTCCCATGGGTCTTCTCGCCAAGCACCGTTTTCACCTGAATCACGTTTCATCTGTTGGTTCGATCTACATGGTCGAGCCAACCCTGCAACATCACCGCAGCAGCGATTTTGTCGACGATTTTTCGGCGAGCCTGAGCATTCATCTTTGATTGAATCATTGACTCATTGGCTGTCTTGGTTGTCAACCTTTCATCGTGAGAATGCACTGGAACCGACAAAGATTTGGTCATTTCTTTTATTTCGTCAATCGCCAATCGTGCAGCCGGGCCCACTTCACCAGCCAACGTAAGAGGCATACCGACGACCACGCATTCGGCTTCGTATTCGTCGATGATTTCTTGAATCTTTTTATGATCTTGTGAATGACTAGACCCGCGTGCAATTACCACCAACGGAGAGGCAATAGTTCCACTTGAGTCACTGACTGCAATACCAATTCTTTTACTTCCGAGGTCGACCCCAACACTGCGCATCGCAGTTTTAGACGATCTCAGCGGCTGCGATCATCGATAGTTGCAGTGCTTCGTCGAGCGTCTCAACTATCTTTCCACCTGCAGTTGCGATGTCACCTTTGCCGCCGCCACCGCCACCCACTTTTTTCGCTGCTTGAGCTATCAACTCACCGGCCGCAGTTTTGACCCCTGCGCCAGTCGCTGCCACCAATGCAACACCACCAGTCGGTGTGATACCACCCAACACAACGGCTTTAATCGCTGCGTTCACACGCACGGCAATTGCGAGTTCTCGCAGATCGGCAGGTGCAAGTCCGTCGACACGCTCAACCACGACACCATTTTTGTTTTTTTGAATCATCTCACCTGCACGGGCTCTTGCTGACGCCGAGCGCAATGACTTGATCTCTTCGCCAAGTTCTTTCACCTCGGCAATTTTGCGTGCGAGTGTTTCAATCAATGAATCTGAGTTCGTGCTCAGCATCTCGCTGGCGACATTGACTTGACTTAGCAATGTTGAAACATATTCGACAGAATTCAACCCTGTCACTGCTTCAATTCGGCGCAAATTCGAGCCAATCGAACTTTCTTGAACAATTTTTATCAGACCAATATCTCCTGTTGCCGAAACATGGGTACCACCGCACAGTTCAACCGAGGCACCTGCCTTCAAAACTCGCACGATTTCACCGTATTTGTCGCCAAAAAATGCAATCGCTCCTGCTGCGGTGGCTTCATCTTTTGATGTTTCATAAGCATCAACCTTGGCATTTGCCAGCACCTGGGCATTGGCGATTTGTTCAATCTGATCAATTTCTTGTTTTGATAATTGCGCGTAGTGGCTGAAGTCGAACCTCAATCGTTGTGGCGAAACTAGAGAGCCTGCTTGCTTGACATGCTCGCCCAACACGAGGCGCAACGCGTGATGCAACAAGTGTGTCGCCGTATGGTTCTTGCGCGTTGCATCACGATTGACCGTATCAATGGTCGCGGTGACTGACTCACCGATCTTTATCTCACCTCGAGTTAGTTTCCCGATGTGTTTGCGCAACCCTGGCAATCCAAACACCGTGTCAGAAATTTTGATCTCGCCCGTTGGTGTGCTCAGCGTTCCGCTGTCGCCAACCTGTCCGCCGCTCTCGGCGTAAAACGGGGTGACATCAAGGAAAATTTCGAGGTCTGAATCACCGGCATCAACAATGGCCAAAACTTTTGACGAGCACGAATCTTGCGAATAGCCAACAAAATTTGTCTGTCCATTCTTGTCAAGAATCTCGCGATAAACCAATAGTTGATCGTCGACAGTTTGCGCACCCTTACGTGCCGACTTGGCACGGGTTCTTTGAGCATTCATCTCGACATCAAACCCCGCAACATCAACATCAACATTGCGCTCTGATGCGATCTCTTGGGTTAACTCAAGTGGAAACCCATAAGTGTCGTGCAACAAGAAGGCGCTCGAGCCACTTAGCGACAATGATTTTTTGGACTTCTTCGAATCCGCTTCAATTGACTCAAACTCAGTCTCGAGAATTGTCAGCCCATTCTTGAGTGTTTGCCTGAAACTTTCTTCTTCTTTTGTCAATACACCCAAAATGAAATCTTTACTGGTGAGCAATGTTGGGTGTGCCTCGCCCATTATTTCAATCGCCGTCTCTACGAGTTTTGGCATCACCAATTTTTCGGTACCGAGCAGATACGCATGACGCACCGCCCGACGAAATATTCGCCGAAGCACATATCCACGACCTTCATTAGATGGAAACACCCCGTCGTTTACCAACATCGTCGACGAACGTGCATGTTCGGCGAGCACACGCAACGAAAAACTCGCGCGATCTTGATAGTCGCCAACTCTATATTTTTGGGATGTAACAGATTGCGCTTGTTCAATTAGCGGAAACAGCACGTCTGTCTCCCAGATCGAATCTTTGCCTTGTTTAAGCGCGAGAATTCTTTCAAGTCCTGCGCCAGTATCAATCGATGGTTTTGGCAATGGCGTGCGCGAGCCATCAGCGGCCTGATTGAACTGCATGAACACGAGGTTCCAAAATTCTAAGAATCGATCACCCTTCGGATCATTGAGTGGTCCGCCATCGGGGCCGAACGCCGGTCCACGATCGATGTGAATCTCAGAACACGGACCGCATGGACCAGTGTCACCCATCTGCCAAAAATTATCTGCATCACCGAGTCGCTGAATTCGATTCATCGGCACTCCGACTTGATCGTGCCAAATCTGCTCCGCCTCGTCGTCACTCTCGTGCACCGTTATCCAAAGTTGGTCACCGTCAAAACCAAAAACTTCGGTTACCAACTCCCAACTCCATGGGATCGCATCGGATTTGAAATAATCGCCAAAACTAAAATTGCCGAGCATTTCAAAAAACACACAGTGACGTTTGGTTCGACCCACATCGTCAAGGTCGTTGTGTTTGCCGCCTGCACGAGCGCACTTTTGAACGCTCACCGCTCGTTTATAGGGCGGCGCCTCGTCGCCAACAAAGTACGGTTTGAAAGGCACCATGCCTGCAACCGTGAACAACACGGTTGGATCGTGCGGTATCAGGCTTGCTGAGTCGACTTTGGTGTGACCCCGCTCGGCGAAAAAACCGGTAAAAGCATTGCGAAGATCATTCGCACTACGAATTTCGGGCGTCATACGCCCCAAGTCTACTCTTCGTGTCTAGCCACTAACTGTCAAGATTAATTACGCGAATTATCAAAAATCTTTGCGAGTTCTTCATCATCGAGACTCTCGCCCGAAGTGACACCTTGCCACAAGGCAACGACATATTTTTTCAAAGCAGCGACCATGTCAGTCATAGTGTCTGCGATGTTTTCAGACGAAAATGCTTCTGAGTCATCTTCAACTTTTTTCTTCATGTAGTTGATACCAAACACGGCGGCGGCGGCACCCAGGCAAAACCAAAAAAGTCGCTTAGTCATTTCTTTTCCTTTTCGTTTGATGTATCAATTTGTTGTTCGATTCGCTCGGCGATCTCGGCTTCTAAGCCATGATCGCTTGGCGTGTAGTAACTAGTCTGCCTAGAAATTGAACCTTTTGCTTGATCTGGCAGGTATTGCTGCGAAACCCAACCACTTGGGTCGTCATGCGGGTAGACGTACCCGACTCCGTGACCGAACTCTTTGGCTGCCTGATAATGACCATCGCGTAAATGTGCTGGAACTTCGCTAAAAACACCCTTGCGAACATCTTCTCGTGCAGCCCAAATTGCCAGAGCAACCCGATTGCTTTTGGGAGCCGTCGCAAGATAAACGACAGCCTGGGCCAAATTCAATTGTGCCTCTGGCAAACCAACGTGCTCAAGTGCAGTTGCCGCAGCGACCGCAATCACCAACGCATTTGGATCGGCCATACCAACATCTTCGCTGGCCAAAATAACCAAACGGCGCGCGATAAATTTCGCATCATCACCAGACTCGAGCATTCGTGCCAACCAAAATAATCCAGCTTGCGGATCTGAACCACGAATGCTTTTGATGAACGCCGAGACAACGTCGTAGTGGTCATCACGACCGTAGCGCAATGCACTCACACCTAATGCTGCGTCAACATGTTTGGTCGTCAGCAACTCTTTTTTTTCAGAAGCGAGCGCGCACGCAACTTCAAGCGCAGTCAGCGCCTGTCGAGCATCGCCACCACAACGAGTCGCCAGTGCGTCAAGTGCATCGCCCTCTACTTGCACACCTTCTGCGAGTGCACCACGATCTAACAATGTTCTTACATCTTCGACCAGCAGAGGTTCGAGTCGAAATAAGGTGCTGCGACTTCGCAGTGGAGAATTAATCTCAAAATATGGGTTCTCGGTCGTTGCGCCGATCAAAGTGATCACGCCGCTCTCAACAGATGGCAAAAGGGCGTCTTGTTGCGATGTTGAAAAACGATGAATTTCATCTATGAAAACGATCGTGCCTTTGCCGAACTGTCCAAGTCGTTCGACGGCCCGTTCTATTGATTCACGGACATCTTTTACACCGGCACTCACTGCAGAAAGTCTCTCGAAATATCTTTGCGTTGTAAGCGCGACTACTTCTGCGAGGGTTGTTTTACCGGTGCCTGGAGGTCCCCAGAAAATCACCGACGAAAGCCGATCGGCCTCAATGAGCACTCGCAGCGGCGAACCTTTTGCGACTAGGTGGCGTTGACCAACGATCTCGTCAAGAGTTCGCGGACGCATTCGCGCCGCTAAGGGTGCTTGGGCTCTCAGTCGTTCAGTTGCTGCGGCACTGAACAGATCATCTTTCATTTTGCTGCTGGTGGCAACAATCTGATTCCTAAATCTTTAAGTTGAGCCGCTTCAACGATTGTCGGTGCGTTGGTCATCGGGTCTGACCCAGATTGCGTTTTTGGAAACGCAATCACTTCGCGAATATTGTCTTCACCCGCGAGTATCGCCGTGAGTCGGTCGATGCCAAAGGCGAAACCTCCGTGCGGGGGTGCACCATATTTAAATGGTTGCAAGAAAAATCCGAAGCGATGATCGGCATCTTCGTCGGAGATTCCTAAATAGCGAAATACTCGGCGCTGCAACTCTGGCTCATGAATTCGAATCGAACCCGAGCCGAGTTCCCATCCGTTGAGAACCAAGTCGTAAGCCAGCGCCCGCACCGACAATGGGTCGGTCTCGAGACGTTCAATGTCTTCAGGATGCGGGTGACAAAACGGGTGATGCCCCGGCTGCGGAAGTTTCGTTGTTGGGTTGATGCCAACGAACATCGGAAAGTCGACAACCCACACATATCGGTACGGCCCTTGATGCACAGGTGGGCGCCCTAGGTCGTTGCGCAACTGACCAAGCACTGAACAAGTAGTGGCCCAAGTATCGGCAACAACTAGAACCAGATCGCCAGCCACCGCACCAGTTTGTTTCACGATCTCGGCTTGCTCAATTGTCGAAAGAAATTTGGCAACGGGTGATTCAATCGCACCACCCTCGCCAATTTTCAACCACACCAGACCTTTGGCGCCAAGTTTTTTGGCACGCTCGGTGAGTGCATCTAACTTGTTGCGACCACTGGCTGCTTGTTGCGGATAATCAGAATGCGAAACGCAGATCGCTTTAATTGATTCTGCAGAAGCAAACGCCTTGAACTCAGTTGCAGCAAACACACTCGTAAGTTCAACCAAAGTCATCTCAAAACGCAAGTCTGGTTTATCGATACCGTAGTTGTTCATGGCTTCATCCCAGGTCATGCGTTCAATTGGAGGTGGTTCTGAGCCAGTCGCCACTTTTGCGGCCGCAACCACGGCAGTCGAGATCATTGCAATTACATCGTCTTTATCGACAAAACTCATCTCGGCATCGAGTTGCATAAATTCGTATTGTCTGTCGGCACGCAAGTCTTCATCGCGCAAGCACTTGGCGATTTGGTAATAACGATCCAACCCCGCAACCATCAATAATTGCTTCCAGAGTTGTGGCGATTGTGGCAGCGCATAAAAGGACCCGGGTTCGTTGCGAGACGGAACCAAAAACTCACGCGCACCTTCTGGTGTGCTCGGCATCAACAATGGGGTTTCGATTTCTGTGAAACCTTGTGACTCCATTGACTTTCGAATCGCAGAATTGATTGCCGCTCGTAGCCGCAAATTTTTCTGCATTCGTTCGCGACGAATATCTAGATAGCGAAACTTGAGACGCACATTCTCATCGACGTCGTCGCCCCGTTGGTCAATTGGAAACGGAGGTGGTTCGGCGCTGTTGAGCACTTCGACTTTGCACTCGGCCAACTCAACTTCACCCGTCGGAATATTCGCGTTCACCGTGCCACTTGGACGAGCTTGCACCTTGCCGGTGACACGAATTACCCATTCTGTTCGCACATCAACCGTGTTGTCGACAACACATTGCACTATTCCGCTGAAATCGCGCAAATCCAAGAATGCGAGATGTTCACCGTGTTCACGACGCCGACCTACCCAACCACATAAAGTTACGACCTGACCGATATTTAGGGTGCGCATGTCACCGCACAAATGTGTTCGTAATGCCGTGCTGTTTTTAATATTCATATTTATGGATCATTCTCAATCTTGATTCTTGTTAAGGACTTTTTTTATTTCGTTCAAAAGATCAGGGCGTGACACAACATATTGCTCGCCAGACCCCATTGGTCGCAACATTACTGTTTGGTTTTCAACTTCATTTGAGCCAATAATCAGAGCAATGCTGGCCCCACTGCGGTCAGCAGACTTCATTTGAGCTTTAATACTGCGCAAATCATACGCCCGATCGGCACTAAATCCGAGGGCACGAATCTGATCACAGAGTTCGTGCGCGTGAGTGCCATCAACAGTGTCAACGACAAAGACGTCTACATCTTTTCTCGGTGCGACGAAAACTTTTTCGGCGTCACATGCCAGCAATGTTCGATCTAGACCGAGAGCGAAACCAATACCGCTCGTCGGCGGACCACCCAAAGCTTCAACCAAACCGTCGTATCTGCCACCACCGCCAATTGCAGTGTGGGCTGCTTCAAGGGCCGTCGAGACAAACTCAAATGTGGTGCGGCGATAATAATCCAAGCCACGCACCAATCGATCATTGATTTTGTATGAGATTTTTAATGCATCAAGAGCCCGCAGCACCGCTTCAAAGTGTTCACGCGACTGACTGCTGATGCTGTCACGAATCGCCGGCGCCCCGGCGATTATTTCTTGATCGGGTTCACGCTTTGAATCCAAAACTCGCAACGGATTACGTGACAAAGTTGCCTTGCTCTCGGCAGTTAGTTTTGAATCGTGCTTCGCGAAGTACTCGGCTAGTTGCTTCGCATATTTATCGCGATCACCAGAATCACCAAGCGAATTAACTGAAAGTTCGACTCGTCGTAATCCAAGTGCCGAATAGAATTTTGCAGCAAGCGAGATTACCTCTGCGTCAAGAAACGCATCGTCAACCCCGAGTGCCTCAATGCCTACTTGGTCAAACTGTCTGTATCGCCCTTGTTGCGGTTTCTCATAACGAAAGTTTGGTCCGCTATACCAAACCTTCCAAGGCGTAGTTGGTCGATGCTCAACAAACGCTCGACAAACACTTGCAGTTTGCTCGGGACGCAACGCAATGTGTCTTCCGCCTTTGTCATGAAAGTCATACATTTCTTTGGTGACGACTTCTGTGGCTTCTCCGAGACGTAAAAAGACATCTAAGTCTTCAAACATTGGCGGAATAATGTAGAGATAGCCAGCCGCTTCTACCGTTGTTGCGAAAACTTCTTGAAAAGCACGCCAACGGGCAGAATCGGGTGACAAAATGTCACGCGTCCCGGGCGAGGTCTTAAAATCAGGCACGCACGAAGGCTAGACGCTTTGCCACAAAAAGTGCTTCATACGGTCAAACTCTTACCCCTCGCCGTCACCTCTTAGAAATGCTGTAAAAGTGATTAGGGAATTGAGGGCTATCTATCTATCAACTGGTCTAAAAAGATGTCACTTAAGCGGTGCCAAATCGATTTTAAGTGAATCAAAATACGCCAGTCGATTAGGCATTGTCTGCGTAACAGTCGAGGCATTATCCGACGTGATGCGCGCAGATCTGTGCCGAACCGCGAACCAAACCAAGAAACTTTCTGCAAGGTCTTCTCTTGTCGGATTATCACGTGCATACGTCGAAATAAAGTTGCCTTGATCATTTTTTTGTGCAGTCAGCCAACCTGTCGAAGTCGCGTAAGGATCATCAAGTGAAGTATGAACACCCTCGTGAAGAAAAATCTCTTCAAGAAATCCAGATGCAATGTACTCATCGCCACGTTCGGTGTGTATCAACAAATTCTTGTTGCCACCACCAAAATCGTAGATTCCTTTATGAATCCAAACAGTTTCCACTGACAGACGTAATCCCTTAGGCAGACGTCCGATAACGGGCGCATATTTTTCTGCTTGCAGCTGGGCGGCTGCCGAACTACCAAACTCGGGGTTCACCTGAATCTCGATGGTCAGACCATCGCTGTACTTTGCGTCAAACAAAAACGCGTTGAGCTTAATAAATGCAGCCGGTCGCCGGTCAAACATTGTTCGTTCGGCTTGCCCTTTGGCGGTTAAGGTTTGAAAAACAGTTGGATCTGAAGCCGTAATGAGGTCCGCATCAAAAAAACCAGTACCGGAAAACGGCGGGGTTCTTGGCGTGGTAGCCAAAACGGGCAGGGGAACAGTAGTCGTCGTCGTTGTAATGACGGGCGCGGCTGCCTTTGTCCAGATTTTTTTCTTGCCCGAATTAACACATGTGTAATCAACACCCTTCACCGTTTTAGTGGAATTAAGTTTCGTACAATTCGCAGATGCATTAACACCTGCCGTCAGAGGCGCTAACGGGAGAAGTGTAAACGAGAGAGTGAGGGCAACAGCCTTAGTGATTTTGAACATCCTTAACCATAGGACTAATTTGCTCAACCGTACGAACTGTAGAGTTCGAAATCGTTACGACGCGGTTTCGTCGGCCGATTCTTGATCATGTGGAGAGCCTGGCAGCACGCGATTGGCATCATAGACACCATCGATTCGCTTGATCATTCGCAATACCGACTGCAAGTGGATCGGGTCGGCGAATTCAAATTCAAAACGCATCTTGGCAACACGATCGGCGCCAGTGTGGGTGGCGCAAGCGACAATATTTACGTGTTCATCTGAAAGCGCATTTGCCACATCGCGTAACAACCGCGATCGATCGAGGGCAACAACTTCGACAGCGGCAACAAAAACGGCGTCAGAATTATCAGATGACCATTCGACTTCTACTGGACGCGCAGAATCTTGCGTAAAAAGCGATGCGGCATTGGCACAATCTGCTCGATGCACAGTCACACCTCGACCCTTGGTGACAAAACCCATGATCTCATCACCGGGTACCGGCGTGCAACAACGCGACAATCTGACCATCACATCTGGCATGCCTTCGACGTGCACTCCATTTCGCTGCGCCAAAGCCGCACTATTCGAACTCACCGCCGACATCGACAATTGATCGGGTTGAACTCCGTCACGCATTCTCTTAGACATTCGCTCGACGATCGCAACGGCATCGATTCTTTGATCGCCAATGGCGGCAAAAAACGCATCAGCATCTTCAAAATTAAGCAGCGCAACTTCATCGCTGAGAACTTGTGAAGAAAGAACTTTCTGTGCCGGAAGACCCTTTTGTCTCAGCCGCTCAATTAGCTCATCTTTGCCGTTCTCGACCAAATCTTCAAGTCGCTCACGCGATAACCATTGTTTAATTTTGCTCCGCGCCTTGGGCGAAACAACGAACTCAAGCCAATCTTGCGACGGTTCGTTAATTTCACCCTGTGAGACAAGAATCTCGCAAGTATCGCCCGAAGTGAGTTTGTAATCAAGCGGCACAAGACGACCATTGACTCGTGCCCCCATACAGCTGTGACCGACCTCAGTGTGCACTGCATATGCAAAATCAACCGGTGTCGAAAACACAGGAAGAGTTATAACTCGGCCTTTCGGCGTGAACACAAAAAGTTCATCTTGTTCGAGATCTGTTTTTAGATTTTCTAAGAACTGACTCGGATCAGAAACTTCGCCTTGCCAATCAATAATTCGGTTCAACCAATCAATATCGCCTTGAGTATTCGAGTCTTTGTAGGCCCAATGCGAAGCGACCCCCCATTCGGCTTGTCGGTGCATATCGCGCGTTCTAATTTGCACTTCAATTGGTTTGCCTCCGGAGCCAACCACTGTTGTGTGCAACGACTGGTATAAGTTAAATTTTGGCATCGCAATGTAGTCTTTGAATCTTCCAACGATTGGTTTCCAGTGACCGTGAATCGCACCCAGTGCCGTGTAACAGTCTTTTTCAGAGTCAACAACGATACGAATCGCCATCAAGTCGTAAATCTCGTCGAAATCCCTGCCTTTTTGCACCATTTTTTCGTAGATGCTCCACAAATGTTTGCCACGTGCGGTCAAGTCGGCATCTATCTTGACTTCAGCGAGCCATTGCTGCACTTGTCCGATGGTTTTTGCAAGATAGACATTGCGTTCAGGTGCTCGCGTCGCAACAAGCTGATCTAGTTCGGCATAGCGCTTCGGGTAGAGCGCCGCAAAAGCAAGATCCTCAAGTTGTTGTTTGACCTCTTGCATGCCGAGTCGATGTGCGAGTGGCGCGTAAATGTCAAGCGTCTCTTGGGCGACGCGCTGTTGCTTCTCGTGTGGCACCGCGGCGATCGTGCGCATGTTGTGCAGTCGATCGGCAAGTTTGATCATCAAGACACGCAAATCGCGTGCCATCGCCACGAGCATCTTGCGCATCGTGGCTGCTTGCTGCGCCTCTTTTGAATCAAATTGCAAGCGCTCAAGTTTTGTTACACCGTCAACAATTGTTGCGACTTCGACCCCAAAATTAGATTCGACATCGTCGAGCGTTATCTCAGTGTCTTCAACAGCATCATGCAACAGCGCCGCGACAATCGAGATTTCGTCCAAGCCGATGTCGGCAACAATGCGAGCCACGGCAATCGGGTGGTTGATATATAACTCTCCGCTCGATCTATTTTGTGAGGCATGTGCAGATCGGGCCATCTCGTAAGCAGCATTGATTTGCGATACTGAACCTTTCGGATGGCGCGCTTTATACGCCGTCAACAGTGGCGAAAGTTCTTCTGCGATTGTCGTGTTCTGGCGCCGCCACGGCAGCACCCGAGATGCGGTGCCCATAACTTAAGCGTACTAGCGGTAACGCAACTGCTTAATGCTGTATTTAGCGACGTTTCTTGCGTGGTCGAGGCGGATGAGTGAGGACGCTCGTCGCACGAAGCGCGGCCTCGGCAATCAATTCTTCGTTCATAATTGCGGGTGAATCATTTATTGCAGAACTTGAAGACTTGGATGATTTGGCGACAGCCAAACGCGATATGTCGCCGTGGCCCATCAATTCTGCCATCGCCGCACCGACGGCAATCTGTCCTTTAAATGGTCGATATTTCGATTCGTTTTGCTTAAAAACATCAAGCAATGGCACGGCGATAAAAATTGATGAATAAGTTCCGGCAATCATGCCAACCAACAACGCAACTGCAAAATCTTCGAGGCTCTTCGCCCCCAGCACAAACGAACCAACGACTAAAAGCGAAACAACTGGAAGCGAGGATGCCAGAGTTGTGTTGAGCGAACGCGCGAGAACTTCGTTGGTCGAGATGTTTGCGATATTGGCAAAGGATTGCCGAGATGTCGCAAATTTCTTAGAGTTCTCAAGCACTCGATCGAATACAACCACCGTGTCGTACAACGAGAAACCTAGAATCGTCAAAAATGCGATCACCGTGGCCGGTGTGACTTCAAAACCAAGCAGCGAATAAACACCAACGCTGATCACTACGTCGTGTGCCATCGCGATAATCGCGGTGAGTGCCATCTTCCATTCAAGACGCCAAGAGATATAGAGCGATACGACCACGAAAAACACGAGCAATGCCCGCAATGCTTTTTCTGTGATGCTACGACCCCAAGAAGAACTGACCGACGCGACGCTGACTTCTTCGACCGGCACCTTCGCCAAATCGGCGAAAGACTTTTGCACGGCAACACGAACTTGTTCTGTTTGATCGCCGACTTGCACCCGCATTATTTGCAGTTCGGTACCTGTTAGAAACTGAATTTTGGCACTAGCGGATTCAATATTGTTATCGTCTAAAACCTTGCGTGCGTCTTCGTCGGTAAGTTTGACGCCAGCACTATTGGACGGAACCTCCCATGCCACACCTCCACGAAAATCGATACCAAGTTCAAGACCTTGAACGAGTAGCGACCCCGCACCGGCTACAACTATTACGAACGAAATTGCAAAGCCGATAACTCGACGTCCGATGAAATCAAACGTGGTTTCACCACGATAAAGACGACCAAGACCATTGAAAATTTTCATCGCAACACCTCTGGCTTGATCGTTTGAATGCCAAGAACTTTTCTACCTTGAACTCGCTTCGAACGTGCAAATAACAACACCGCGCTTCGAGTGAAGAAAAAAGTTATAAAAAGATCTGTAAGCGCAGAAATGCCAAGGAAGAAAGCGAAACCGCGAACTGACCCCACAGTTAAAAACCACAAAACAGCGGCACAAAGAAACGAAACCGTGTCTGCAGCCACAACTGTTCTCCATGCCGATTCGAAACTACGAATCACGGAGTTTTTGAGGGTCTTACCGACGCGTATTTCGTCTTTAATTCGCTCGAAAAATACGATGTACGAGTCGACGGCAATACCGATTGAAACGATGATTCCTGCAATTCCCGATAACGACAACGCCAAACCGTTTGTTCGTGACAACACCGAAATCACACTCCATAACAAAGCAATAGAAATAGTTATTCCCGCAACGACAAAAAGCGCCATGAGTCGGTAGTACGCAACCAACAACATCAGAACTAGCACGATGCCAACGATTCCTGAGATCATTGCGGCTCGAAGTGAGTCTGATCCGAGGGTTGCCGAAACAGTTTGCGCTTGTGAAACATCAAAGCGCACGGGCACCGCGCCGAACTCAAGAATTTTCGCCAAATCGCGAGCCTCATCGGCTGTAAATGAACCGCTAATTTGAACGCTGCCGCCAGTGAATTCTGGTTCGTTAACGCTTGGTGCTGAAATAACCGTGCCGTCTAGAACCATCGCCAACTGACCAGTTGGGCACTGCTCGGTTTTGTTGAAGCAAGCAGCAGCCATTTTGTTCCATTGAACATCGCCGTCCGCGCCACTGCGCAAACTGACAACAACTGTCCACTCGCCTGTCTGCACGTCAGCACGAGCATCATTTTTAAATACTTTTCCAGACGCGCCAGCAGGTCCGACAACATAAGCAACGCCTTGCTTGTCGAGCAATAAGACTGTTTGAGTTGGATCATTTGGATCTTCACCAAGTTCAATTTTTGGCACAGCCGCTGCATCTGCTGGCGTGGCGATTGTCGAATCAATGACGGGCACGGTTGTGGAGGAACTATCTGGAATTGTTGTCGTAGTTACCGCCGAAGTGTTTAGGCGACGCGAGCTTCCTGGCCCGCCGGCAACCGGAACTGTGTCGACAACTGTTGTCGGTGATGAGTCATCAACGATTGTCGTAGGGCTGTTCTCATTTAACATTCCAGTTTGTAAAACCGGACGCAAAAGCAACTCTCCAGTGCGGCCAATAATGTCGAGTGCTTGTTGCTGATCTTTGACACCAGGCAAGTTGACGATCACAGTGCCACCCTGCAAGATAATTTCAGGCTCAGCCACTCCGATTGAGTCAACACGAGAGCGAATAATTTCTACTGCCACATCAAGATTGGCTGCGTCATAGGTGCCTTCTGGTTGCAAAGTTACCGAAGCACCGCCTTGAAGATCAAGACCAAGTGCAGGTTTATTGCCTGCGATCAAGTTTGCCGTGAATGAACTGGCGACGATAACGATCAGCAAAACTAGTGTGACTATGTGACGACGCTTATTCATTTAAGTTGTTCATCTTTTCGATTAGCGAGAAATAAAACCCAATTACTTATCTGATTTTTTATCGATTGCTTTATCCTCTGAAGGTATTGAAACCTTGCGAGCGATTGAGCCCTTAGTTACTCGAACTTCAACTTTTTCGGCGATTTCAATCCACAGCAGATCATCTTCGACCGCCGAAACGAAACCATAAATGCCAGAGTTCATAATCACTTCATCGCCCTCGGCAATGCTCGACTGCAATTTGATCGTCTCTTTTTGACGCTTTCGCTGGGGGCGAAGTAGCAAGAAGTACATCGCTGCAAAGATCAAGACCAATGGCAACATACCTAGGATCGGGTTGCTGTTTGTGGACGTATCAGTTGCAGCGACGAGCACTGAAATATTCGAAACGACAGTTTCGGTGAGAGTGTTATACATAGCCGACAAGTCTAGTGGCTTAAGGCTTGTCGCTAGCAGGGCTTGCCCATGTGGCTAAAACTGTCTTACGGAACTCGGCAAAATTGCCTTGCGCGATGGATGCTCGCATCTGCGCCATCAAGTTAAGTGTGAATGCAACATTATGCAGAGAAACAAGTCTTGCTGCCGTCGGCTCATTGACCTGAAATAAATGACGAATGTAACCACGAGTGTGACGCGCACAAACCGAACATGTACAAGCCGAATCAATCGGGTCTTGACTTGTTACGAACTCTGATCGGGTGATATTTAATTTACCGGCCGAAGTTAGTGCTGTGCCATGTCGGCCGATTCTTGTTTGCATTACACAATCGAATTGATCGACTCCGAGATTGACCGCTTCGACCAATGACGCAGGATCGCCTACTCCCATCAAATATCTTGGTCTGTTTTTTGGCAGATGCTCTATTGCTGCGGCTAGCGCGACCAACATTTCTTCGCGGGTCTCACCCACCGACAAGCCACCGATTCCGTAGCCATCGAAATCTAAATCGGCAGTTATCTTTGCGCTATCGCGACGCAAAATGGGGTCAATACCGCCTTGGACGATGCCGAACAAACTTTGATCTGCTCGCGTGTGAAAATCGCGTGCTTGTTTGGCCCACTGCGATGTTCGCTTAAGGGCCAGGCGAATTACCTCGTCAGACGACGGAAGTGGCGCGCAGACATCCAGAACCATCTGAATGTCGGCGCCCAACAGCTCTTGAGTTTTTACTGCCGACTCTGGGGTAAATCGATGCATCGAACCGTCGTAGGTTGAACGAAACGAGACGCCATGATCATCAACATCTGGGTTGAGCGAGAAAACCTGAAACCCACCCGAGTCTGTGAGTGTCAAACCTTTCCATCCGGCGAATTGACCAAGTCCACCGAGGTCGGCGACAACTTGTGCACCTGGTCGCAACATCAAGTGATATGTATTGCCGAGCACAATTCGCGCCCCAAGTTCTTCGTAGTCTTGGGCACTTAGATGTCGAATCGCACCACGCGTGCCAACAGGCATGAAGCATGGAGTTTCATAGTCGCCACGATGAGTCGACGCCACGCCCGTGCGGGCATCACCCTGGCGGGCTGTTTCTTTGAATTCAACGGCGAACATTGCCCCTTACGGTATCCAGCACGCAGTTATAACTGTTTGTCGCGAGCTATTTTCTGCGGTCTAGCAACATCGCATCACCGAAAGACAACATTCGATATTTCTCTTGAATTGCTGTTGCATATAAAGACTTCCAGCGCGAGCCGACAAAGGCATCAACAAGCATCAACAGAGTTGTGCGGGGCATATGAAAATTAGTCAACAAAAGATCAACAACTTTGAATTCGTAGCCTCGCGAAATAAACATATTCGTTCTGCCACTTAACACACCCGTAGATGCCGCCGATTCGAGCGCACGAGTAGCGGTTGTGCCAACCGCGATGACTCGCTTGGCGGCACGACATTGCTCAAGAATTTCAGAGCCCACACGATAACTCTCGGTGTGCATCGGATGTTCGCGTGGGTCACTATGAGTTACTGGCGCAAAAGTATCCAAGCCGACCGTTAGATCAACAGTCAATATTTTGACACCATGATCGCGTAATTCATTC
>SXGQ01003191.1_pt1 | contig 20309 bp, 20 predicted proteins | sample 3178371 | NCBI WGS metagenome assembly SXGQ01 (sample SAMN11356859, study PRJNA531348) | freshwater metagenome | isolation source: freshwater sample F1-20 | place: China: Fuxian Lake, Yuxi | collected 2017-12-25 | reverse complement strand
TGCGCAAGATCGCGGCGCACATCCGGGCGAACGGGACGCGGGATTTTTATGAGGTGTTCCGCCTGGCGGTGGCGTCGGGGCGCGGAATCGGGAAGTCGGCGCTGGTGAGCTGGCTGGTGCTTTGGATGCTCAGTACGAGGATCGGCTCGAGCGTGATCGTCTCAGCGAACAGCGAGAGTCAGTTGCGCAGCGTGACCTGGGCCGAGGTGACGAAATGGCTGGCGATGCTGATTCACTCACACTGGTGGGAAATCAGTGCGACGCGGATCGTGCCGGCGAAGTGGCTGACGGACCTGGTGGAGCGTGATCTGAAGAAGGGCACGCGGTACTGGGGCGCGGAGGGGAAGCTCTGGAGCGAGGAGAACCCGGACGGGTACGCTGGGCCTCACAACGACGACGGCATGATGGTGGTGTTTGACGAGGCGTCGGGCATCCCGGATGCGATCTGGTCGGTGGCTGCGGGGTTTTTCACGGAGAACACGCCGCACCGGTTCTGGCTGGCGTTCTCGAACCCGCGGCGGAACACGGGGTATTTCTTCGAGTGCTTCCACGCCAAGCGAGCTTTCTGGCAGAACCTGCAGGTGGACGCCAGGGCAGTGGAGGATACGGACAAGGGCGTCTACGAAGCGATCATCGCGGAATACGGCGAGGACTCACGCGAGGCCAGGGTCGAGGTGTACGGGCAGTTTCCGTCGTCGGGGGCGGACCAGTTTATTGCGCCAGCGTTGGTGGATGAGGCGGTGTCGCGACCGCCGTGGAAGGATCCCGACGCGCCGATTGTGCTGGGCGTGGACCCAGCACGCAGCGGGCTGGATTCGACGGTGATTGCCGTGCGCCGTGGGCGCGACATCGTAGCGTTGCACAGGTATCAGGGCGATGACACGATGACGGTAGTGGGGCACGTCATTGAAGCGATTGAGCGGTACGAGCCCGCGCTGACGGTGATTGACGAGGGCGGGCTTGGGTATGGAGTGCTGGACCGATTGAAAGAACAGCGGTATGCTGTGAGAGGTGTAAACTTCGGGTGGAAATCAAGCCGTCCCGTGATGTGGGGGAACAAGCGCGCCGAGATGTGGGGCGCGATGCGCGAGTGGCTGAAAACCGCAAGCATCCCTGTGGACAAAGCTCTGAAGGCAGACCTGACGGGTCCGAAGACCAAGCCTGACAGCAGCGGTACGGTGTTTCTGGAGTCGAAGAAGGACATGAGATCACGCGGCCTGGCATCGCCTGACGCAGCAGACGCTATCGCGGTGACGTTTGCGTTCCCGGTTGCGTCGCGCTTGGATAGTGGCCAGTCGTCGCGCGGAGTGTCCGTGTACGCGGTTCCGACCGTGAATTTCTGGGGGTCGTCATGCCGCGTATGAGCAACGAAGAGCGGATGCGCAGCGTCCACCAGCGGGCGCTGGACGAGTTCTCGAACATCCAGTCTGCGCTGCGCGACGAGCGCCTGCAGTGTTTGCAGGACAGGCGCTTCGCGTCGATTTCTGGGGCTCAGTGGGAGGGCCCGCTGCAGGATCAGTACGAGAATCGTCCGCGGTTCGAGGTGAACAAGATCACCTTGGCGGTGACGCGGATCATCAACGAGTACAGGAACAACCGGGTCACGGTTGATTTCATCAGCAAGGACGGCAGCAAGCGCACGAATCTTGCGGACGTCTGCAACCGCCTGTATCGCGCCGACGAGCAGGATTCTGCGGCGTCCGAGGCGTACGACAACGCCTTCGACGAAGCGGTGACGGGCGGCTTTGGTGCCTGGCGGCTGCGGGCGGTGTACGAGGACGAGTACGACTCGGAGAACGACCAGCAGCGCATTCGGATCGAGCCGATTTTCGACGCTGACAGCAGCGTGTATTTCGATCTGGATGCCAAGCGGCAGGACAAGGCAGACGCCAAGCGCTGCTATGTGCTGACGGCAGTGTCGCGCGATGCGTACACCGAGCAGTGGGGCGACGATCCGGCGTCTTGGCCAAAGGAAATCTATCAGTACGAGTTCGACTGGAGTACGCCTGACGTCGTGTTCGTGGCCGAGTATTACGAGGTCGAGGAAGTCTCGCGCGAAGTGCGGACGTATGTCGGCATTGACGGTGTCGAGGAGAAGTATCACCAGGACGAGTTCGAAAAGGACCCCGATCTGGAAAACAGGCTGCTGGCCACGGGCAATGTCGAGGTGCGTCGACGCCGCGTGAAGCAGCGCAAGGTTCACAAGTACCTGATGTCTGGCGGCAAGGTGCTGAGCGACGAAGGGTTTATTGCCGGCGATCAGATCCCCATCGTGCCGGTGTACGGCAAGCGGTGGTTCATCGACAACGTCGAGCGCTGCATGGGTGTGGTTCGTCCGGCGAAGGACGCGCAGCGGCTGAAGAACATGCAGCTGTCGAAGCTGGGCGAGATCAGCGCTCTGTCCAGCGTTGAAAAGCCGATCTTCGTGCCTGAGCAGGTTGCCGGCCACCAGATGATGTGGTCCGAGGACAACATCAGACAGTACCCGTACGTGCTGATCAACCCGGTGACGGGGCCTGACGGGTCGCAGCAGATCAGCGGCCCGGTGGGCTACACGAAGTCGGCCGCGATCCCGCCAGCAATGGCGGCGCTGTTGCAGATCACCGAACAGGACATGGCCGACCTGTTGGGCAACCAGCAGAACGGCGACAAGATCGTCTCGAACATCAGCGGCAAGGCCGTTGAGATGGTGCAGCAGCGCTTGGACATGCAGGCGTATCTGTACATGAGCAATTTCAGCGTGGCCGTTCGGCGTGGCGGCGAGATTTGGCTGTCGATGTCCAAGGACGTCTACGTTGAGCCCGGGCGCAAGATGAAGGGCGTCGGGCCTCAGAATGAGGTGGCGATGGTTGAGCTGATGAAGCCCGCCATCGGTCCTGACGGCGAAGTGATCATGGACAACGACCTGAGCGAAGCCAGGTTTGATGTCGTGTCCACTGTCGGCCCGTCGTCGCAGAGCCAGCGTGCCGCCACAGTGAGGTCGCTGCTGGGTATGCTGCAGTTGGTGCAAGACCCACAGACGCAGCAGGTGCTGCTGGCGATGGCCTTCCAGAACATGGAGGGCGAGGGCATTTCCGATGTGCGGTCGTTCTTCCGCAATCAGATGGTGAAGGCTGGCATTCTGAAGCCGACCGATGAAGAAGCCCAAGCGCTTGCCGCTGCAATGCAAAACGCGCAGCCTGACCCGCAGGCACAGTATCTGCAGGCCGCGGCGGCGGAGGCAATGGCCAAGGCGAGCAAGGCGCAGGCTGACGTCGTCAAGACCGTGGCCGACTCCGAGCTTGTGAAGGCCAAGACTGTCGAAACCCTGGCCCGACTGGAGATGGATGACCAGAAGGCCGCAATCGACGCCGCCAAGGGCGTCATCGAGGTAATTCGTGGCGGACCCGTTCCTCAATGAACTCCTGCGCCGCGCTGTCTTCGGGCAGGCGGTGCAGGGCCTCAACACCGGCTTCGCCCCGGTGCCCATCACGTTCGGCCCCACTGGCGGCACGCCTCAAGCAGGCGTCCGTGGCCAGATGGGCGGCGGTGGCGCACAGGAAATCATGGCGGACGGCAGTGACTTCGGTGCACCCGGGGGGTTCACTGGCGGCGGCATAAACTTCGGCAACGAAGCAATTGCGCAAACTCCGTTCGGCCCGATCACGCCCGCGGACATCGCTGGGTTTTTTGCAAATCTTGCGACTCCTGCTGCGATCAATCTGGCGTCGAAGTTGGCGACAGGTCGCACGGTCGGCACTGCGCTAAAGGCTTCGTTGACGCCGGTTTCGGAGGCGTCAATTGCAATGAGCCCGCAAGCGTTTGACATGGCCCAGCAAATCGGCATCACGCCGGCTGAGGCACAGGGGCTGATCAACGCAATGGGCGGATCTGAAGCGGTTGCCGGCAGGGACCCGGGTACGGTTGCTGCCCAGGCGCTTGGTTTTGATATTGGCATGGGCACGTCGTATGGCGCCGTCGGCGGCGATGGCGGCATATCCGGCGGAGGTTCGGCTGACAGTGGAGCAGCCACTGGCGGCGGAGTGATGTAGGCGCATCGCGCCAACGGCAACCACGCAGCCGGCAATGCGTGAGATGAGGTGAGCATGAACGAAGAAACAGTCCTGGACGAACTGGAGCCTGCGGCCGTAGAGCCGGAAGTCGAGCCCGAACAGCCTGACGGCGAACCTCCGGAGGCGGAAGACGAACTCGTTGTCCAGATCGGCGACGAAGAGCCAGCCCAAGAGGCAGAGCGCGCCCCCGATTGGGTACGCGACCTGCGCCGCCAGCACCGTGAACTGCAGCGGCAGAACCGAGAACTGCAGGCCAAGCTGCAGACCGTCGCGCCCCAGCAGCAATTGACGCTGGGACCGAAACCGACGCTGGAGAGCGTGGACTACGACAGTACCAAGTTCGAGCAGGAACTCGAAGCCTGGTACACCCGCAAGCGCGAAGTCGATTCTGTGCGCGAGCGCGCCAAGCGTGCGGAAGAAGAGCAGACTCAAGCCTGGCAGTCCAAACTGGAGCAGTACGGCAAGGCCAAGCAGGAACTGCGCGTCAAGGACTACGACGAAGCCGAGGCTCTGGTGCAGGAAACCATGAGCACCGTGCAGCAGGGCGTGATTCTGCAGGGCGCCGAAAACCCGGCACTGCTGGTCTATGCGCTCGGCCGCAATCCGAAACGCGCCAAGGAACTCGCGGCCATCACCGACCCTGTGAAATTCGCCGTCGCCATCGGCAAACTGGAGAAGGACATGAAGGTTACCCCGCGCAAGGCGCCACCGCCAGAATCCACCGTTCGCAGCGGTACGCCGGCCAGCGCCAACGATTCGACGCTGAATCGCCTACGTGCAGAAGCCGAGCGCACGGGTGATATGACCAAGGTCATCGCATACCGTCGCCAGATGCGCGAAAAGGAATCTGCGAGGCGCTAGACTTACCCGAGAGATGGTGTATAGTCCACGCCATCTCGGGTTTCGCCAGCCCCAAAATCGGCAGCGCAGAACAGAGCGTCCGCCCGGCTCCAACGGGGTGAGTAGCAGTCGCGGGTTACACCGCAATCGTCACTCATTTGCATCAGGAGCCTATCATGGCGAATTCGTTTTCCAAGGAAGAGCGCGTCGCGTTCGAGGACATCCTCGAGAGCTTCAACGACGCGCTCGTGCTGTCGCGCCACGTCTCGATGTACCGCACCGAAGGTACGATGATGGAGCGCACGAACAACATCATCTGGCGGCCGCAGCCCTACATCGCCCAATCCTTCTCGGGCATGGATCAGACGCTGAACTTCCAGCAGATGACCCAGCTGTCCGTGCCGGCGACGCTGGGCTTCCAGCGCTCGGTCCCGTGGATCATGGACGCGCTCGAACTGCGCGACGCGCTGCAGGAAGGCCGTCTCGGCGACGCCGCGAAGCAGAAGCTTGCCAGCGACATCAACCTCGCCATCATGTCCGTGGCCGCGAACCAGGGTTCGCTGGTCGTTACCGTTACCGGCGCTGCCGGCGACTACGACGACGTCGCCCTGTGCGACACGATCATGAACGAGCAGGGCGTGCAGGCGTTCGACCGCTACCTGGCGCTGTCTAGCCGCGACTACAACGGCATGGCCGGCAACCTGGCGGTCGCCACGCGTTCGTTCGGCAACCGCATGAGCGACGAGGCGTATCGTCGCGGCTTCGTGGGCACCGTGGCCGGCTTCGACACGTACAAGTTTGACTACGCCAACCGCATCCGTGCGGCCAGCGGGTCGGACCCGACGATGTCTACGCTGGCGGCTGCCGGCAACTACTGGGTGCCGCAGGCAACCTCGGTGGCCGCCACGGGCGAGACGGCCAACGTGGACAACCGCTTCCAGACGATCACGGTCTCCTCGACCACCGATCTGCGGGCGGGCGACGCCATCACCATCGGCGGCGTCAACGCGGTGCATCACATCACGAAGGGCGACACCGGCAACCTCAAGACCTTCCGGGTCGTGCAGGTGCTGACGTCCACGACGTGCGTGATCACCCCGCCGATCATCAGCAACCAAGGCGGCACCGACGCCGAGGCGCAGTATCAGAACGTTGTGGTTACGCCGAACGCGACGGCCACCGTGGACCGACTGAACATCGCCGCGGCGCCGATCAACTGCTTCTGGCAGAAGGACGCGCTGGAAATCCTGCCGGGCCGCTATGCGGTGCCGATGGATGCTGGTGCGGCGGTGATGCGGGCCTCGACGGACCAGGGCATCGAACTGGTGATGCAGAAGCAGTACGACGTCAACACCATGAAGACGAAGTACCGCCTCGACACGCTGTACGGCGTCGTGAACAAGCAACCCGAGATGTCGGGCATCCTGCTGTTCGGCCAGACCTGATGAACAGGGGGCTTCGGCCCCCTTCGTCAACTCATCTTCCAGGAGCACATCACCATGACCTACTCTGTCGTCGCGTCCCAAGGGACCGCAACCGTCACCCTCACCGCCAACCAGAAGATTGCCGTTCGCACGCAAGGCGAGGCGCAGGTTCTGCAGGTCGTCGGGTTCCCCAACTACCCTGAGCAGCAAGACCTGCTGCAGACCGTCACCAACACGACCTACACCTCGTCGGCGTTTGCCAACGGCGCGACGCTGGTCATCAATGCCGGCGCCTTCCCGGTGCAGTACGAGGTTGGCACCGACCCCGTCATCAGCGACGATGGCAACTGGCAGCCGCAGGGTGCGCCGACCAACATCGGTGACGGCGGCTCGATGGCCGCGACGGCTGCTGCCCTGCTCTCGGGCATCGTGACCGCCACGCCCACCACCGGCCGGAACATCCAGCTTCCGCTGGCCACCGAACTGAACGCCGCCACCAACATCGCTGTCGGTGAGTCGTTCGACTGGTCGCTGATCACGCTGGCCGCGTACGCGCTGACCATCACGGTCAACACGGGGATGACCATCGTGGGCTCGGCCGCTACCGCCGGCACCTCGGGCGCTGCGGCCCGGTTCCGCACGCGCAAGGACTCGGCCACGACGTACATCACGTACCGGATCGCCTGACCCCGGGCCGCGGGCGGTTTGGGTTGGGGGTTCCCGGCCGCCGCCCGCGTTTTCACATCTGGAGGCACCATGCCGCTGAAGAAGGGCTACTCGCAGAAGTCAATCTCGTCCAACGTCTCCAAAGAGATGAAGGCCGGCAAGCCGCAGAAGCAGGCCGTGGCGATTGCTTTGAACACCGCGCGCACTGCGGCAATGAAGGCCGGCAAGCCGAGCAAAGGCCCCGGCCCTGCGCCAATGAAGCGGGGCATGAAATGAAGGCATCGAAGCCTGGCCTGTACGCCAATATCAACGCCAAGCGCGAGCGCATCGCTGCCGGCAGCGGCGAGAAGATGCGCAAGCCTGGCGCCAAGGGTGCGCCCACGGCCGCGGCGTTTCGTGCGTCGGCCAAGACCGCCAAGAAGCCCAAGTGATGGAATTCCCGCGCTTCGTCTATCTGTCCCCTGGTACGCAGCGACACAGTAGCGGCGGCACGTACCGCTTTGTTTCTGTGAGCGACCAAGCAGAACACGACGCCTATCTCGCTCAGGGATGGGCCGTGACTGTGCGCGACGCCATCGCGCAGGCCGGCGAAGCGGCGTTTCTGTCCGGGCTGAACGACCGCCAGGCCAAGAAGATCCGCAAGCTCAAGCCGTGGCTGAAGCTGCAGGCTCAGGAAGCCGCCCAGAAGGCCGCAGGATCGCTTGCAGGCGCACCGGAGATACCCGAGGTGCCCGAGGACGACAACGCGCCTCCTACGCGGGCTGAACTGCAAGCCAAGGCCACTGAGTTGGGCATCAAGTTCGACGGGCGCACCAGCGACAAAACGCTGCTGGCCAAGATTGACGCTGCCATGAAAGGGCCTGTCTGATGGGCTACAGCAAGCGCCAGTTCGTTGAAGCCGCCTTCGAGGAAGTCGGCCTTGCGGCATATGCCTTCGACATCCAGCCCCAGCAACTGGAGTCCGCCCTGCGCCGCCTCGACGCCATGATGGCCGAGTGGAACGCCAAGGGCATCCGCCTAGCCTATCCGCTGCCGTCCAGCCCGCAGTTCAGCGACATCAACGCCGAGTCCGAGGTGCCCGACAGCGCCAACGAGGCCATCATCACCAACCTCGGCATCCGTCTGGCTGCTGGCTACGGGAAAACCCTGATGCCGCAGACCATGATGGCCGCCAAGCAGGCGTACAACACGCTCCTGTCTCGCGCCGCCATGCCGGTGGAGCAGCAGTTCCCGGGCACGCTACCAGCTGGCGCGGGCAACAAGCCCTGGCGCATCTACGACGATCCCTTCTTGCCGGCTCCGGTGGACCCGATCACGGTCGGCACGGACGGCCCGCTCGCATTCAACTGAGGCCGCACCATGCCGCAGATCTACCAACTCTCGCTGTTGTCGCAGGTCAGTGCTGGCGACCAGATCCCCGTGTACTCGCCGCAAAACGGCGACTCTCGGCGCCTGCCGATTTCGGCTCTGCTGTCGTACTTCCAGCAGCAGTTTGCCGCGCCCACGCTAGCAACGAACATCTACGTGCCGACAACGGGTTTTTCCATCGCCGCGCCCACCCCGGTTGCGCAGCAGCAGTGGATCCTGCTTCAACCTGCCGGCACGCTGGCCTCGGGTACCGTGGTGCTGCCGCTGAACACAGCCACACCCGATGGTACCGAGGTGCTGATCACCACCACCCAGCAGATCACGGCGTTCACGCTGGGGCTGAATGGCGCTGCCGCAGCATTCGGTGACCCGACCACGCTGGCTGCGGAAGATTTCTTCCGCATGCGCTTCGTGCAGGCCACGAACAGTTGGTATCGGATTGCGTGATGGTCACGAAAGATCCCCGCTTGGCGAAGGCTGGCGTTTCGGGCTACAACCAGCCGAAGCGCACGCCGTCGCACCCGACGAAATCTCACGTCGTGGTGGCCAAGTCTGGGGATCAAATCAAGACCATCCGCTTCGGTCAGCAGGGTGTTAGCGGGTCACCGCGCCGCGAAGGCGAATCTGAGGCAGACCGCGCGCGCCGAGAATCGTTCAAGGCTCGCCATGCCGGCAACATCTCCAAGGGCAAGATGTCGGCAGCGTATTGGGCCGACAAGGTCAAGTGGTGATCCATGCCCCAAATCCCCATTCTTTCCGGCGTCTTCACCGACAACGGCCCTGACGTCCGCACCTCGTACCCGGTCAACCTGGTGCCGGTGCCCAAAACCAGCGGCGTGAGCCAGGAATACCTGCGTCCCGCTGACGGCCTGGTGGCAAACGGCGGGGGGCCTGGGCCAGACAGAGGCGGGATCTTCTGGAACGGCATCCTGTACCGCGTAATGGGCAGCAAGCTCGTTACGGTCAGCGCTTCTGGCACGGTCACGGTGCTGGGCGATGTGGGCAACGACGGCAAGCGTGCGACGCTGGACTACAGCTTCGACCTGCTGGGCATCGCCTCCAACAACAACTTGTTCTTCTGGGATCCGGTTGCCGGCACACTGACGCAGAACACCGACCCTGACTTGGGAACGGTGATTGATGTCGTCTGGGTCGATGGCTACTGGATGACGACGGATGGCGAGTTCCTGATCGTCACCGACCTGACGAACCCACTGTCGGTGAACCCGCTGAAGTACGGCAGCAGCGAGGTGGACCCCGACCCCGTGGTGGCGCTGCTGAAGGTACGCAACGAGGTATATGCGTTGAACACGCACACCATCGAAGTGTTCGACAACGTGGGCGGGGATTTCTTCCCGTTCCAGCGCATCGACGGCGCCCAGATCGAAAAAGGCGCGGCCGGCACGCACGCCTGCTGTGTGTTCGCAGAGGCTGTGGCGTTTCTGGGCGCCGGCTTCAATGAGTCGCCGGGGATTTACATCGGCTCCAACGCCAACGCGCAGAAGATTTCCACGCAGGAAATCGACCAGATCCTCGAGGACTACACCGAAGCCCAGCTTTCCACTGTTCTGCTGGAGGCTCGCAACGACCGCACGCACCAGCACCTGTACGTGCACCTCCCGGATCGCACGCTGGTGTACGACTATGCCGCCAGCCAGGCCACGCAACAACAGATATGGTTCGTACTGACCAGCAGTGTGATGGGTTTTTCGCGCTACCGCGCTGCCGGCTTCGTGTGGGCCTTCGACCGCTGGAACATCGGCGATCCAACGTCAAGCGCGGTGGGCTACACCACCGACACCACGGGGCACCACTACGGCCTGCCGGTGCGGTGGGAATTCGGCACCCAGATGGTCTACAACGGCGGCAAGGGCGCCGTCATCCACGAACTGGAGCTTGTCGCACTCACCGGCCGCGTGGCGCTTGGCGTCGCGCCGCAGATTTCGACCAGCTACTCGGTTGACGGTCAGACGTGGAGCCAGGACCGCTACATCGCTGCCGGCATGATAGGCAACTCGCTCAAGCGCCTGGTGTGGTGGCAGCAGGGCTTCATGCGCAATTTCCGCATTCAACGCTTCCAGGGCGACTCGACGGCACATATCTCGTTCATGCGCCTCGAAGCCCAGATCGAACCCTTAGCGTACTGACGGCATGGCCACGCAACGCCTCAATCTCACGCGCGATCAGCTCGCCACGTTCCTCAAGGACCACGAGCAGATCAAGCAGTTCGAGGCGCTGTTCCGCGTCGCGGATCAGATCGCGCCAGACGTCGTCAACGAGGTGTCCACCGCCGCCGCCAGCGCTCAGTCCACCGCCGTGCAGGCCGTGGGCATGGCTCTGCAATTCGCGCAGGACGCCGCCGTGTGCTGCGCCGCAGCCGAGGCCAAGGCTCAAGAGGCACTGGACCGCTTGACGGCACTGGAACGCGATGCCGCCATCAACGCCGCCGAAGCCCGGGCTCAGGAGGCTATCGACCGCGTCTCCACGCTGGAGCAGGACGCCGCAACACGCATCGCCGCAGCCGAGGCACTGTCCAATCAAGCGCTCACGCTGCTGGCGAGCCTGCGTGGCGACGTCGAGGGCCTGCAGTCTGCGCCCCCCGACCGCGAGTTCAAGCGATCACGCTACGGGTCGTTCTACGACACCACCACGCAATCCGCAACGGCCATCAACACGGCCAAGGCCGTCACGTTCAACACGACGGATCTGAGCAACGGCGTGTATCTCGGCACGCCGACATCGCGCGTCTACGTTGACACTGGTGGGATCTACAACTTCCAGACCAGCATTCAACTCGACAGCACGGTTGCCACAGCGGAGGAGTTTTACCTCTGGTTCCGCTTGAATGGCGTCGACGTCACGAATTCCGCAAGTCAGATGCGAGTGCAGGGCAACAATGCCGAGATATTCGTGGCGCTGAACTACTTCTTCAATTTGAAGGCTGGCGATTACGTAGAACTGATGTTCAGCGTAAGCAATCTCGGGGTTCAACTGCTGGCCGCTGGAGCAGTCGCCCCGCACCCCGGCATCCCATCTATCATTCTCACCGTTGCCAACAACATCGAGGGCATCCAATGACTGTCACCGTCAAGGTACTGGTCCCGCCGCTGCAAATGCAGAACTCGCAGACCACGCAATACACCGCCACGGCCGCCAAGGCCATCATCGACAAGGCCACGGTGACGAACACCGATACGGTGAACCGCACGTTCAGCGTGAACCTGGTCACCTCGGGCGGCTCTGCCGGCAACTCGAACCTTGTGATCGATGACCGTACCGTCGTTCCGGGTGAAACCTACCTGTGCCCGGAATTGGTGGGCCAGGCGCTGGAGTCTGGCGGTTTCATCAGCACCATCGCCAGTGCCGCAACGGCGCTGACGCTGCGTGTTTCCGGCCGCGAAATCACCTGACGAGGCAAGCATGGAAGACGCAGAACGCCCTGATGTGATGATGCTGACTCTCGGGGGTATCCCCTACGAAGAGCCGTTCATCACCGCGTCCGAGAACAAGCGCAACACCCAGAATGCCATTCGCAACTGGATGCTCGGCCCGGAAGTGCCCAGCAACGAGCCCCGCGCGAATCGGACGTACTGGATCGCGCTTGCAAAGTCCATGCGAGTGGACGAGCGTGAGGCGCGGCGTCGTCGTTGCTCGAACTGCGAGTATTACGACAACTCCACCGACACGCAGCGCAAGATGGAGGCGATCCCGTGGAATGCGTGGGATGTCGGCGCTGGTTTCCGCGGCTACTGCGAGAAACTGGAGTTCGTCTGTCACGACCTGCGGGCATGCCAAGCGTGGGAGCCGCGAGAGGATGAAGAAGAAGACTCTGGCGGCATGTCGGATGACGAAGACTGAACGCTGCTTCACCGCTCGGCTTTTGCGTGGCACAATGCGCCCGCTGAGATTCGAGCGGCCAGCGGCTCCTGAAAGGGGACTGTGATGGCACTGGGTTGGACCGACCTACTCATTCTCGGCGGCTCGCAACTGCTCAGCGGGATCATGGGCTCGAATGCGGCCGAGGAGGCTGCGGGCCTGCAAGCCGGCGCAGCCGCTGCCGGCATCGAAGAGCAGCGTCGCCAGTTCGACCGCATCCAGGAAATCCTCAAGCCCTACGTGCAGGCGGGCCAGCAGGCGCTTCCGGGCTTCACTCCATACCAAACCCTCGGCACTGAGGCGCTCGCCCAGCAGCGAGTTATTGCGGGCCTCGCAGGCCCCGAAGCGCAAGCCGCAGCCATCCAGGGCATTGAGTCCTCGCCGCTGTACCAGGCCCAGGTTCGCCAAGGCGAGGAGGCCATGCTCGCGCGGGCCTCGGCCACAGGTGGATTGCGTGGCGGCAATCTGCAGGCGGCACTGGCTCAGTTTCGGCCGCAGATGCTCGGCCAGGCTATCGAAAGCCAGTACAACCGCTTCGGCGGCCTTGCCGGCGCGGGCTATGGTGCTACTCAGCGTCTCGCAGAACTCGGGCAGGCATCTGCAGGCGGCACCGCGGCTGCCGGCAGCACGATGGCCACGAACGTGAGCAATCTGCTCCAGCAACAGGGCGCGGCCCAAGCCGGTGGCGCACTCGGGCAGGCTGGCGCGTTCCAGGGGCTGATGAACCTGCCGGCAGGTCTGATCGGCGCCCAGATCGGCGCTGGCGGCAAGATGGGCCTCGGGTTTGGCTCGCTGTTCGGGAGGTAAGCGTGGTTCAGCCGTTCGATTACAGCATCCGAAGCACTGCGCAGGGGCCGCTGCAGGCGCTTTCGCAGGGCATGCAGCTTGGACAGCAGTTCGCGCAGATTGCGGAGCAGCGCGAGGCGCAAAGATTGGCGCAAGAGCAAGCTCGGGCGCAGGCTGAGCAGCAACTTCGCATGGATGCGGCGCTGAAGAACCTCAACGCAAAGCGTTCGGCAGGCACGGCAACGTATGACGACTTTCAGAACGTCGTTTTGGCCAATCCTGGCATGAAGTCGCTTGCAGAGAACATGACTGGGCTCTTCAATCAGTTCAGCACCGAGCGGCAGAACAACGAGAAGTCCTACTTCGGGAAGGTCATTGCTTCGTTGCAGGTTGACCCCAGTGTGGCCGTGCAGCTTTTGAACCAGCGCGCGGACGCCACGGCCGAATCCAATCCGAACGAGTCAATGGTCATGCGCACCTATGCGCGCTTGGCCAACGAGAACCCTGGGCGTGTCGCGGACACGCTGATTGCAATGAACAGCGGCCCGTTCGGCAAGGACTGGACGGAATCTGTGCTGAAAGTGCGGCAGGCAATGGTCATGGGGCCCACTGAACTGCGCGAGGCCAGTGCAAAGGCCGACAAGGCGATTGCCGACGCAAAGATCGCCCAAGTACAGGCCGGAACCGCTGAGGCCAGAGAGGCCGCCAGCAGGGACTTGGCGGTTGCTCAGGCGCGCAAGGCTCAGATTGAGGCTCAGGTTGCGGCTGCAGAACAAAAACTCACTGGCGGCATCCAGGCAACAGAAGACATTCGGGAGCAGGCCTACTTCAACAGCCTGACCCCAGAGCAACAACAACAGTGGATTGCTCGCAAAGGTGCCGGCGCGACCAAGATTGAGGTTGGCGGGCAAGCGGCACCGCCTACTCCGTTTGAACAGGCTCTTGACAAAAAAGCGGCGGACATTTACGCCGACTGGACTCTTAGTGGTGGTTCTGCAAACGCAACTGCTCGTATTGCAGCGCTGCAAGATGTTGTGACGAAACTTGAAAGATCTGCAACGGGGCGCGGCCCTACGTTGACTGGTGTTCAAGTTCAAGTCATACCAGAGGCATTGAGGCCACTCTTGGTTCCAGCGTCGCAAGAGGCAAGGCAAAACGCGGAGCGAGTGATACAAGATGGATTGAGGGCTATTCTTGGCTCCCAATTCACGCAGGTTGAAGGCGAAAACTTCCTCAAGAGGGCATTCGATCCGGCGCTTGGCCCAGATGTGAATGCTAGAAGGTTGCGATTGATTCTGCAGCAGATGAAAACCTCTGCCAAACAATCTGCTGATGTTGCGGATTATTTGGAAAAAAACAGAACGATACGAGGATTCAAGGGAAAGATACCTTCATTGGCTGACTTCGAGGCCGCCATTCAAGGAGCCCAGCCAAGCGCGGCAGCGCCCCCCACTACTGGCGCGGCCACCGCCACACCAGTGCCGGCGGGCAATGTCGCCACTCCGGTGACGACGAGCCCTGCAGCAAGGCCACCAATTCAAGTCCCGCCGTTGCCCCCGACTAGGGACTATGGTGCGGGCACTCGTGTGGCGCCGGCTGCCCCTAGCGGCAAAGACATTGGCGGCGGTTTCCGCGTACTGGACTGAACATGGCAGAGCGCGAATATCGAATCCAAGCGCCTGACGGCAGCGTTCTGCGCATCGTCGGACCTGACGACGCCACGCCTGACCAGCTTCGTGCGGCTGCAGAACGGGCATTTGCGGCTCGGGCTCAGGCGGCTCCTGCGGCACAGCCTCAGCCGGAACAGGCCGCGCCAGCCGCACAAGCCGCTGCACTGCCGGCGGCGGAGCCTTCAGTTCAGCCGTCAGCCCCCGCTATGCCGGCGCCAGCTATGCCGACGGCACCAGCTATGCCATCGCAGGCGGCCTCATCGCTTCCGCAGGCCGCTCCGCAGCAGGTCGCGCAGATGGCTCCGGAAGCGGCAGCGGAAGTACCTCAGCAGCCGCCTCCTGCCACGCAGCCGCCGGCAGTGCCAATGACCTACGAGGAGACGTTCGGCATCAAGCCAACCACGGCAGCCGGCATTGCAGGCGCCGTCACACGCGGCGCTGCCCCGGTTGCAATGGGCGCACTCGGTGGCGGCGCAGTTGCGGGTCCACCTGGCGCCGTTTTGGGTGCAGGCGTCGGAGCTTTGGCGCCACTGGTGCTTGACCCTGCCGTCGAGGCAGTGAACAGACTTTTCGGCACAAACTTGTCAACGCCTTCGCAGGCGCTGAACAACCTGCTGACGAAAATGGGTGTGGCCGTCCCAGAGACGGCTGCAGAACGAGGAACTGAAACCGTTACCCGAGGCGTGACGACTGGCATCGCCGGCCCTGCGGGTGTTGGCAGATTGTTGCAGACCGTCACTTCGCCAGGGTCCGTTGCGGCCCGAACCGGGGCAGCCATTGAAGCCGGTGGCATGGGGCCGACTGGCGCCGCGGGCCTGACGGGCCTGCGAGGCGTTGGCGTGCGCGCCGGCGCTGGCGGCACCTCTGGCTTGATTGGCGGCGTGGCGGCCGAGGGGACGCCCGCAGGGGCTACTGGTGGGGCGCTGGTGGGGTCTTTAATGCCAGTTGTTGGCGCCGGCGCAAGACTAGTTGGAAATGTTTGGAATTCAACGATTGGCCCCATTACAAAGCCAATTCAAAAGGCAGAGGATGTGCTGTTCAACGCGCTGGGCGGCACAACCGAGGCTGGAAGGGCGGCGCAGGCTGGATTTGCGCGCGGCGGTGAAACGGCAGGAACGCCGGGCATGAGGTACAACCTGCTGGAAATTCTTGACGCTGGAGGCGTAGAGCCGACGGTCGATCTGGCGGTGCTGACCAGCAGGCTTGCAAACGCCGGCAGCCCAATCTCGGATCAGGTGCTGCAGTTTCAGCGTCAGCAGGTAAGCGCACTGCGTCAGTCGCTGCTGCAGGTCAACGATCAGCTTCGCGTCCCGATGCTCACGCCCGCGCGGCGCAGTGAACTGGAAGGCGTGCGCGACACGATGCTGGCCCGCGTTGACGCGGAGGAAGCCATCCTCAATGCTGCCGCACGCGCCAAAGGCGAGGCACTGCCAGGGCCGCAGGCCGCTGGGCAGGCCATTGCTGCGCAAGCGGAAAAGTTGTCGAAGGGATTGCGCGAGACGCTGATCACGCCGGCTTACAAAGCGGCGTTTGAGTCTGCGGGAACGGCAAAGACCAATATCGATGGATTGGTTGCTGATGCAGAGCGCGTGCTCGGCCGCCCGCTGAGTGATTTTGCGCCAGACACCGCCCCCCCAATCGTGCGGCGCATTGCCGAACTAAAGAATGCGCCGGCAGACCAAGGACCTCGGTTACTTGGCCCTGACGGCAAGCCCTTTCCTCGGCCCGCCAGGGCTACGCTGGAAGAACTTGACAGTATCCGCAAGGCTATCAACGCGACCATCGCTGATGCAAGGCGAGGCACCAGCACACTGTCTGGGGTTGAGGTCAAGCAGTTGCAAGACCTGCATTCTTCCGTTGACCGCATGGTCAGGGAGTCGCCTGCGTTCTCTACCGAGACGAAGCAGCTGTACGACAAGGCGCTGGCGAACTACCGCGACATCTATGCGCCGCGTTTCCGTGAGCGCACGACGGGAGAACTCCTGAAGCCTGCGATGTTTGGCAGGATGCGGATTGAGCCAGAAAAAATTGTTGGCGCGTACCTCAAAGACGAGGGCTCTGCAGATCAATTCGTCCGCACTTTTGCTGGTGATCCTGAAGCATTTTCTGCGATGCGCGATGGTCTGGTTACGCTGGCGCGCAATGAGGCAATGTCGAACTTTCAGTTTGATCCGAGAAAACTGCAGGGTTGGTTGCAAACCAACGGCAAAGTCATACGCAAATTTGAAGACGCCGGCATGAACGTGCGCGGCGCACTGGCGCAGGTTGAAAACGAGGCGTTGCAAGCCAAGGCTGCGCTGGACAACTTGGCGACGTTCCGTGGCCCGTTTCAAGGCAAGACCGCAGACCAGATGCTGACGTACATCACGGCAGATCCCGCGCGGATGAAGTTGGCTCTGGAGCGCAGCAATGAGCAGGGCAAGGATGCCATCAGGCGCGTGACGGCAGAGAGCCTGAACCAGCTCATTGAGACGAACCCGAGCGCAGCGCTTAAAACGCTTAATGACGAGGCGCAGCGTAGGGCGTATATGGTTGCGCTGCCAGAGAACATTGTGCCAGGCCGAAACCTGATCAACGAGTTCACTGAGCGCGCGCGACTCGGCATTGCGGCAAAGCAGGCGCTGGCAGACCCAACGCTTGCCATGCCGGGCGCCGCAGATCAGGTCATTCGCCGCAGCAATCTTAGCCTGCCGGCGCTGCAGGGCTTGCTGAAGCTGGCGCAGGATGACATCGCCCGCATCAGGCGCATCGACGAATCAGCCACGCGCGGCGGCGCAACTCCACGCATTGGATCGCTTACAAAAGAAACATCAGATTCCGGACTCCCGGCGCTAACAATCCCAAGCTCTTCAATGAGCGCTACTACTCAAGCAGTTCTGCGTGCGCTGAACAGCGTAGACCAAGCTGTCAACCGCAAGGTCAACGCCGAACTCGCCCGCGTGATCTATCAGAATCCAGAGGCTGCGATGCTGTCTATTGAAAACGCCATCAAGCGTGCCCAAGCGGCCCAGCGGCCGGCCCGGGCTGCCCGTGCGGCGCCCGCTGTCGGCGGCGTGGCAGGCGCAGCGTTCACCGAAGAGCGTGCCCGTCAACTTCAACCCGAAAGATAACCATGACCGCCCTCAGCATCCAGCCCCCCTTCCCCATCATCACCGACATCGACGGCCAGCCGCTCGAAGACGGTTACATCTGGATCGGCACCGCCGGACTGAACCCCATCGGCAACCCGATCAGCGTGTACTGGGACGCCGCACTCAGCGTGCCGGCCGCGCTGCCGGTGCGAACCCGTGGCGGGTATCCCATGCGCTCTGGCACGCCCGCCAGGCTGTACGTGGACAGCGATTACAGCCTGCTGGTGCAGAACAAGAACGGCAGCACGGTGTACTCGGCGCTGACGGCGACGGAGCGCCTGAGTGGCGTGGTCGTCGAGGTGGATGCTACCGATGTGGCGTTCCTCCAAGCCGGCACCGGCGCAGTCACGCGCACGGCGCAGGCGAAGATGCGCGAGGTTGTGTCGATTACGGACTTTGGAGGCGCTTTTGGGGCCGGTGACAACACCTCGGCCATGAACGCAGCAGCAGCTTATCTAGACAGTGTTGGCGGCGGCGCTATTTTGCTGCCGACAGTTGGCGAATGGCGCATGAATTGGGTGTGTTTGTTCGACAACATTACCGTGCAAGGTGTTGGAGGCGGCGGCGAGTACAATGAGAACTGTATTCGACCGTATTCCATATCAAGTCCCGCCATTACATTTGGGGATGGCAACACAATCGTTCGGTATTGCGGACTGGACAATGTTCACATCAGCGGCGTTCCCGTTGCCGGTTCTGGTGCTGGCGGTGTCACGCAAGCTGCACTCAATGCTTCGCACGCGCTGCGCCTGCGCGGTGGAACGGTAAATTTCACCGCCAACCGTGTGGTGCTTTACAACGGTGTCCGAAGCCTTGGGCTTGAGCCAAGCTCCACGCAGCCAGTTACGGGCGTCAGGTTCAACGACGGCACGATTCGTAATGATCTGACGGATAGCGCCAACGCACGCTGCATATTTGAAGAGTATGTGAATGCCAGCGGCTACTGCACAGATAACAAGTTTAACAACTTGAAGCTCAACGGCCCGACGCTCGGTTATGCGTCGGAAAGCATTGACTGCTTGCTTGAGGTTAATGATTCTTACTGGGACATTAAGCCCGAGAAGGGCGTGTACCTCGATGGCGCATCTGGAATTGTTTGCTACAACTTGCAACTGGATCCCGGCACGAATGACGTTGTAGTCATGACTTGGTCTGATGCAACAAGTGATCCATCCAGATATGTGCGGGGAATTTTGCGCCACGGCGGTCAGCGTTTTCGCAATAGTGGCGGTACGTTGCCATTGCCGGCTGAAGCAGACAGTTTTTCGTACAAGCATCGGCTGCACACACCTTATCTGAGTAGCACAGTCTATTTTTCGCAACTCACCGACCCGTACAACGAGACGGTGTTTTTTGACCGGTCGGGATCTACTGCGGGCAGCCCACTCAGGCTGAACGGCGCAAATTATGACGTCGCAAAAGATCTGCGAATTTACGGGGGCAATGCGTCTGCCGCAGGTTATGTATCAGCCAATAGCGCTGGCGGTGGTTTGTATTTTGAAGCTATCGGAACCGATCAAAGTATTAGGTTCGTCCCTACCGGCGCCGGCTACAACATCATGGCTGGCACGGGAACTCGACCCAGTGCGGACAATACTCAGCCCATCGGCACCAGCGGCTTTCGATGGTCTGTCGTTTACGCCGGGACCGGCACGATCAACACTTCGGACGAGCGCGAGAAACAAGACATTTCCAGTCTCGACGCGGCAGAGAAGCGCGTCGCAGCAGCGCTGAAGGGGTTGGTCAAGAAGTTCAGATTCAAAGACGCGGTGCAAGCCAAAGGCGACCACGCCCGCATCCATGTCGGCGTGGTCGCTCAGGAAGTCATTGCGGCATTTCAGGCCGAAGGTTTGAATCCGAGGCGCTACGGAATCGTCTGCTACGACGAATGGGACGCACAGCCAGCGCAGCCAGAGATTCGAGACGAGGACGACAATGTCATTCGTCCTTATGAGTCGGAGCGCCCTGCGGGTAATCGCTACGGCATCCGTTACGAGCAACTGCTGGCGTTCATCATCGCCGCGCTATGACCCCCCGCCCCGCGCCCCACCTCATCCGCTGGTTCCTGCGCACGACCGGCTACGCAGGCATCTGCCTCGCGCCGTGGGGCATCTTCATCCTGGCCGAGCACCTGCACAGCCAGCGCCTGATCCGGCATGAGCAGGCGCACTGGCGGCAGTACGAGCGCATGGGCGTAGTGCGATACTATGTTACGTACTTGTGGGGCCTCGTCCGCCACGGGTACGCCGATCATCCGATGGAGCGCGAGCCTCGCGCTGCAGAAACCGACGAGCGATTGACATGAGCCTGACGATGCAACAGAAAGCCGACCTCGCCACCGAAGCCGCAAAGGCTTCGCCGCCAGTCGCCGTCGCTGGCGCAACTATTGCCGGCATGCCCGTCAATGACTTGGTGCTGTGGGTCACGCTGATCTACCTGGTGCTGCAGATCGGCTTCCTGCTCTACCGCTGGGGCAAGATGTATTTCCGGGGCGGG
>SXGQ01536539.1_pt1 | contig 20312 bp, 24 predicted proteins | sample 3178371 | NCBI WGS metagenome assembly SXGQ01 (sample SAMN11356859, study PRJNA531348) | freshwater metagenome | isolation source: freshwater sample F1-20 | place: China: Fuxian Lake, Yuxi | collected 2017-12-25 | reverse complement strand
TCCCAGTCTTCAGCAGATAGCTTAACTGTTGGAGCAAAACTACCAGATGAAGTTAATGCTGGACTATAAAATGTACTATTATAATAATGCCAACATACCATCAAACTAGTAGTTTCTGCGCTACCATATCTAAATCCTTTTATATTAATTGTGAAATCTGCTGCGCCTGATGCAAAAGGAATCTTTGTTCTTATCTTTATGAAGTTTGGTGTAACGCCACTATTGATATCTAAACCAATTAGTGTAAGTTTACTTCCATCACCAAAACTAGCTTCACCATCAACGGCTAATTTTACAGAAGGACTTGTTGTACCAATACCAACACCACCACCATCAGCTTTGATGGTCATGCGGGTAGTCATTGCACTGCTTACGTTTTGTCTAAAATAAATATCACCATATACTTGACCAGAAGTAACGGGATAAGTATTATCTATAAAAGATAAAGCGCTACCTGGTTGATAAATTAAATGCAATCCATGTGTATCAGAGGTAGTATAAGATATTTTTATACCATGATTTTCAGCAGCACTATTGCTAATTCTAACGAATGGACTTGCTCCGTGAACTTGCAATAATGAGCCGGGGCTAGTTGTACCAATACCAACATTACCCGAAGAGCTTATTGATAATCTATCTGTACCTCCTGTAGTATCAAATATGCTAAAATAAGCTGATGTTGTAGATAATATTTCCCAAGTTCTACCAGAAGACTGCAATTTTATATTAGCATGACCAGATGAACTATTAATATGCAACCCTCTACCAGAACTAAGAGTTGGGCTACCTGTTCCTATACCAACATTACCATTAACATCAATTAATAATCTGTAAAGTTCTTGTGTTCTATCAAATACAAACCATTGATTTGAATTATTTGCTTGCAATTCCCAACTATTACCAGATGATGGTTTAAATTCAATGCCCGCAGAAGAAGCGTTTGATTGAAGTTTAATTTGTGTATAACCCGCATTTACTACATTTAAACCGATATATCCTGATATCAAAGAAGGTGAAGTAGTGCCAATGCCAACGGCACCAGTATTGAGTATGCGAACTCTTTCTCCTAAATTTCCACCATCAGTCGTTGCAAACACTAAACCACCAGCTGTTCCACCGCCCAATCTAATACCAGAAATACGAGCAGCCATGGATGCTTCATCACCAATAGTACCAGCTGAAGTTTCAAAATCAATTGAAACGGTAGATCCAACAGTACCATCACCATTTCTTAATATTAAAGATTTAAAATTTGTTGCGGATGATCCAGCAATAGATAATTTAGATGCGGGACTTGTTGTGCCTATGCCAATATTGCCATTATCAAAAACACTGCTATTAGCTACTGTAGAAGAAGAATTAAACTTAACTAAATAATTGGTAGTGCCAGAAACGGTCACGCTTGTTCCCGAAGATCCACTCGACCCAGATGTTCCAGAAGAACCACCTGATCCAGAAGTACCAGATGATCCAGATGTGCCTGATGAACCGGACGTTCCTGACGAACCAGAAGTTCCGTCAGATCCAGTTGAACCTATGCCACCAGTTCCGCCAGTGCCACCAGTTACGCCAGATGACCCAGATGTTCCTGATGAACCAGAGGTTCCTGACGAGCCTGATGTACCAGAAGACCCATCTCCACCACTAGCTCCATCTAAATTTACCAGCCAACTAGAGTAAGTGCCAGACCCTACTGTTCTTGTCGGGGCTCCAAAAGATAAATTTCCAGAATTAGAATCATATGATATTACTTCGCACTCTTGAAAATTACTTGTGTTATAAACAATAATTATAGACTGAGCTGCATTATATCCATAATTAGATCCAATATTTAATATTCCAGAATTTCCTAAAGTAAAAGAAGTATTTGAAGTTGTTCTATACCTATCTCCACTAGACCCCGATGTTCCGCTTGTTCCCGAAATACCAGAGCTTCCTGAAGTTCCTGACGATCCGCTTGTCCCTGCGCTTCCTGACGTTCCAGAAGTCCCTGAAGACCCTCCAGAACCACTAGTTCCTGAAGTTCCAGAAGTTCCATTTGAACCTGAAGTTCCTGACGTTCCATTCGAACCAGAAGTTCCGCTAGATCCGTTAATTCCAGAGGTTCCGCTTGAGCCCGAGCTGCCAGAAACCCCAGATGTCCCTGATGAGCCAGAAGAGCCTGAAGTTCCTGATGTGCCTCCAGATCCGCTTGATCCAGAAGTTCCTGACGTACCGTTTGAGCCCGAAGTTCCTGATGTTCCGTTAGATCCAGATGTTCCACTAGAACCATTTATTCCCGATGTTCCGCTTGAGCCAGATGTTCCAGAAGATCCTGAAGTTCCAGATGACCCTGAAGTTCCAGAGGTTCCAGATGTCCCGCCTGACCCGCTTGTTCCTGAAGTTCCAGAAGTTCCATTTGATCCCGAAGTCCCAGAAGTTCCATTTGATCCCGAAGTTCCAGAAGTTCCATTAGAACCAGATGTCCCGCTAGAACCAGATGTTCCAGAAGATCCAGAAAGGCCAGACGATCCAGATGACCCTGAAGTTCCAGAAGACCCAGCGGGGCCTTGCAAACCTCTAGAAACTATAATAGTATCTTCTAATTGATTGTTGCTAGGAGCAACGCTGATGGAAGTTTCTTTCGCTGGAACAACTATTGTCTGACCGGGAGAATCAGAATCTGTTATAACAACAGTAATTCCAGAAGATCCTTGTATTATGACATTATCTGATGCCATAAAATTACCTTGTTACTTCTGGACTTATTGAGAAAATTCCATTTAGCACTCTATTAACTGTGCCATCTCCAGAAACATAACTTTCTATATCATAAACAGCTATTGTTATTGGCAGCCCCGCTGTTTGAGTAGGAGTTAAACTCACGTTTATTGCTCCTCCAGTCGCATTTGTAATTGTCGGCCCTAAATCTAGCAGTACTCCAGTTGAACCATAAGAGTAACGAACTTGGCCTCTTAAATAATACCCACTTAAATTAACACTTGTACCTGACGAGCTTATTAAAGCAGCATCTAAATTATAACTTTCTCCCTGATTGATAGATATGTTGTAGACAGCCATGCCATAGATTACACTCTAATTATATAATTCCTACACCTTTTTGGCCTACAACTTTACTTGCGCATTGATTAGCAAAGATTATTGCTTTTTCAATATCATTAGTTTTACTAAATTCCACCACTAAACCAGCTAAGAAAGAATCCCCTGCGCCAGAGACATCAATCACTTCTTGCTGAGCTACAGGATAGTTCTTGTCTAGATAATAGCACCCTTCTTCTCCTGCTGTTTTAATTATTTTATCTTTAAGGATATTTGGTATAGAATGTTTAGATCTATCGTATTCAAAATTATTAATCTTCACGAACCTTACCTTTGCAGCCCAATCTCCTAGGATTCTTTTGCTATCAAGAAATACTGAATTATGATTAGAGGATATAGTTAAAATATCTTCTTCTGTTAAAAAACCCTTGTTATAATCAGATATTACTATATGATCATAGTCGTAGTTTATCTTTTTGATATTAAATCTCTTAATGTTTTCAGCAGAGTCTAATCTAAAAAACATGTGATTAGTACTCTTGTGAATGTATCTTGTTTTAGTAACGTCGGCCCAGTTACAATTAGTAACAATATCGCAAGAGTCTTCTATAGATTTAATATTTCTATACACATTCTTAGCCATACCCGGATTATCATTTTGGTCGATAATCTTTAATACAGGCACAGGTTTGTCTGGACTCATTCTGTCGCAAGAGCAATAAACATGAACGTCTCTGCAACTATCTCCTATTACTAAAATTTTCTTTTTCATTAGAATTTGCTTTTTCTTTCTACAATCATTGATGGCCTCTTAGAATACAAAGCTTTTCTATAAGCATCTAATGCCTCTGCTCCAGTGTCAGGAACATAAATCGGGAAAGAAACCATATTTCTAAATCCTTCTGTAAAATTTTGAGAATGAGTTGGCCCAGAATAGAAAGGCCCACTATCAGCAACTACTGTTCTAAATATTACTGGACACTCATATTCTCCATGAGAAATTCTCTCAATATGATTAGCGTGGTTAATAATAGCGTCTGCCGCTACCAACATGAAATCGTGGCGTTCATAATAGACTACTGGACGAAAACCTTCGAAAGACATACCAATAGCAAGCCCAGCCATGAGATTCTCAGCAACAGGAGTTTCAATTTTTTTGCTGTCTTCTACATTTACAAGGTTACCCATTGCGTTTCCATGCTTTACATTATATCCAATAAATACAGAATTAGCTTGCCCGATCTCAGTCATGGCTTGAGTAACGGCATTCTTAAAAGAAATACTTTGATCAATATCAAAATGCGGCAAAGCTTCAGGCAGCAAAGGAGGGAAATATTCAGCATCAGTTTTTTGCTTTGTTTTCTTTAAATCAATAGGGGCATCAATTCTAGCATGAGGATAAGTAATATCGTAATGGTATCTCATTACCGATGGAGGCATATCTGGATAGCTCGCCATTCCCCACCGCTCATCTTTCGGAGTGCAGACAGATCTATTGTTATCTTCGACAATAAAAGTGCATGGCAAGTCAAATCCATGAACATACCTAGCAGCCTCGAAAAGATGCCCAGAATCTTCTGTCCCATCTCCAACAAAGCACCACACCTTTTGAGAAGATCCTTTGCGCTTTAGAGCCAGAGCAATTCCAGCAGCAATAGCTGGAGTCCCCCCAATGATTGCTGACGTAAAGAAATTGCGCTTTCTATCGTAAATAAACATACTTCTGCCATCGACAATTTTTTGGCGCAACTCTTCTGCCGGAATTCCAGCGAGCAAAGCGTGGTAGTGGTTTCTGTGATTTGAAATCACATAATCTCCATCTTTGATATCTTTAAATATTTCTACCAATTCATTCTCATTGCCACCTGAAAGATGGAACAAGAATGGCAGCTTGCAGTCTTTATATAGATCAATGATTGAGTTCTCAAAATTAATTAGATCTTGCTTAGTGGCGTAGTTCATTTTAAAAATTTATTATTATTCTTCCAGACTTTCCAGACTTTAATTTGTCTACTGCTTCATTTATGTTAGCCAAATCGTAGCGGTCAGTCACTAATGATTGTATGTTTATTTGCTTGTTTTTATAAACTTTTATATAGCGAGGAATATCTACGTCTGGATCAAAGTTTCCAGCTTGAGTAGACCTGATAGTTTGACCACTAGTAGAAAAGAATTTTATTGGGTCAGAGATTGTGATTTGTGAGTCTGGCTTTGGTTGAGAAACTAAGATGCATCTTCCTTGCTCAGACATAATAGGAAGAAATCTAGAAACGAAACTCAATATTCCAGTAGTATCTATAATGCAGTCGAATTTAATTTTAAGATTTAAAATTTTTTCCGCATCAACTGGGCTATAAAAAGTTGCCCCAAGATTTTCTACCATCATTCTTTTTGTTTCATTGATGTCTATTCCTACAATTGTTGACGCAAGAGATAGTTTTGATGCTTGCAAACAGCTAAGGCCAACGCCTCCGCATCCAATGATAAGGACTGTCTCTCCAAATTTTATGTTTGCGTCTTTATTTACTACGCTAAAACCAGTTGACAATCCACACCCAAGAAGAGCGCAGAATTCATCATCAACATCTTTGTCTACCGGAGTGACGCGATTTTCGGAAACAATTGCTTTTTCAGCCAATGTCGTGACCTTGCCTCCAGAAATTTCTTTATCATTCCACTCGTATTTAGCAAAATCTGCCTCAATTCCGCATCCTTTTCTCCAATGAAGCACAACTTTATCTCCTTTTTTTACTTTGCTAACATTTTCGCCAACATCTTCAACTATTCCACATCCTTCATGCCCAATTAAATGAGGCATAAACTTTTCGTTATTTTTAAGACCAGCGATTTCTTGGAGCTGAGCGCCGCATAAACCGCTTGTCAAAATCTTTACTTTTACTTGACCAAAAGATAATTTTTTTGGCAACTCAATATTGCTTACATATAGAGGTTTATTTTTTTCTATTAAGATTGCTGCTTTCATTTGTTTAATTTTAATATTCTATCCTAACTATAATTCCTATGCAAAATTTTATAAAAATTCAACCACTAAAGTTCCCCTAATCGAACTTAATATATAAATTGATTTTATTTTATTTCTATTGGCGCTAGTCCACTCGTTAGCTGCTCTTGCTATTTGAGGCCCAGAAAAATAGTCGTCCACAATAAGAACTTTGCAATGATCTAATGCTAAGTTGAGATCTTTAATTTTTCCCTCATAAGAATGATCGCCATCAATATGAATCAAGTCGTACTTCCGGTCCAGCTTTTCAATCGAATGAGAATTCTGCCTTAAAAATTCACATTTAATATTTGGATTTATGTATTTTTTAATGTTCTCTTCTGCCGTTTTTAACGTGTTGACTCCATAAAACGGCTCTTCACAATCAATGCCTTTTACGAATTCAATTTTATCGCTTCCTTTGATCATGCTGCCAAGACTATATCCAAACCTAACTCCTATTTCGAGTATGCTAGAAGGCTGATAGTACTTAGAGATCGCGTAATAATATTCATAATATATTTTGCAATCTAAATAATCATTCTCAGTATTTCGCTCAAAGAAGAAATCTTCAGAAATTATTTCGTATATTGAATTTGGCTTTAGTTTATTTATTTGTTCCATGCTCATCTGTTGGGTTCTCCTATTCGCTTTGGCAATTTATTTCTTTATTCTATCAAATTGTATTGAACTAATATAAAAAGATTGCGTCTTTGTCATCATTACTACAAATTCAGCAATTTCATCTGGGCTCATAAGTTCATGAAAGTCTGCTCTTCCTAAATTCATACCAGTAGCCATTGCTCTAGGATATAAGTTTATTATTCTTATATTTGTTAAGAAGGCTTCGTGAGCTATAGAATCAGAGTAACCTTTTAAACCGCTCTTAGCTGCCGCATAATCTGGATCTTTAGGATCAGGAGAAATGCCGCAGATAGAATTAACATTAATGATTGTGCCTTTGTTTTTAGATTTGAAATACTCAAAGGCCGTTTTTAAAACAAGCAAAGAACCTTGGTATGATTTTAAATAATCTTTCTTATCGAAGGCATTATTTATTATGATATTTGGTTTATTTTGTTTAAAAATATCTTCAGTAATATCTACCATGTCGCACACCATGCTATTAAAAGAGTTTATCTTTTTTCTGCCGCAAACAGTTACTTCATGGTCAATATGGAATTTTTTAGCCAGAGATAGCCCAAATCCAGATGTTCCCCCAACAATAAAAACTTTTTTCATAGGTTATTAGGATCTAAACCCAACTCTAATTTTTTTATAATAGAATCTATCTTTTCTTTTACCATGCTGAATGATATCTCTTTTGTGCATTCGAAATCTTTTTTCTTTGGGCAAAAAGTCCAATCATACTTATCAAATATAAAATCTGGCTCAGAAGCGCATCCATGGCAAAGATTTGGATTAGTATTTGTTACTCTGTATGGAGTATGGAAGTCTGTTCTTGGCAAAGAGATTCCAGATATAAAAACAACTGGTTTATTTAATGACCATGCCAACCAAGATAGTCCAGAAGTTAAGCCTATGAAGAACTCGCAGTGAATTAAGTCATTTATTCTGTCAGCAAATGGCAGCTCTCCCGTTTTGTCTATGCAATTTTGCGGAATACTATTCATGTAATTAGTTACTCCAAAATTTGGATGTTTGTCTATGCAAACAACTTCATATCCTAAGCTCTTTAAGTAATCCACGGTTTCTTGCCAGCCAGTTGGATTATTCCAATATTTAAATTGAGCTGTAGATTGAGTAGCTATGCAAACATATTTTTTATTGAAATTTCTTTTTGGCCTGTTTGGACCGGCTATTTTGCATCTTGTTGGAACATATTGTATTCCCAACAATTTTGCGGCTAATTCTTGAAGATTAAATTCGCTCCACTTCTTATCTCCTATGTCGTAAGTTCCAATTTTTATCAAGTTCGGAATGTCTTTCGGCTGAGCATTATAGTAATCAAAATGAATGTTTGGATACATTGATTGAAAAAGTTCGCCGTATGGAGTATATAAATTTACTCTCTGTCCCTTTTCTTTCTGAAGTTTGTCCACCATTGGAACCCAAGCGATAATATCTCCTAAAGAAGGAGATTCGTTTACAATATAATAAGCTCCATTGTCTATCATGCCATTTGGCTGGAACGCAAAGTTTTCATGTCTGCTATTTTTTCTTACGACTCCAGAAATAATTATTTGATGGTAAGGCTCTGGATTGCTCCAAAAATAAAAATCTATATCTGCACCGTCAGTACTAAAAATCTTACAGAATATATCTGGATCATTTTGCAGCTTCTTTATAAAGTTATGGCATTGCTGTCTAGTTATGCAAGTCCCGACTAAATGCATTTCTCCAGAAAACTTTTCAACTTTTTGTTTAAATAAATTATAACATTCATCATTGTCTAAAAATTCTTTTTCTCCCCCTTCTATATCAAATTTTAAGAAGTTGATTTTTTCAGGCATCAATTTCATCAAATTTTTAAAAGACAATGTAGAAACTAATTTTTCTTCTGTATCGTGGAAAAATGGCTTTACCAATCGCACTGCCTTCTCATTATCCAACATTGCATTTATTACAATTGGATCGTCTTCTGCGTTTAGAATAGAATAAAAATCTCTAATGCATTCTGAACTTGCATCAACACCATAGTATTTGATATTTTTTTCTTTATGCTTGAAATAGAAATAGCCCTTAGAACATCCCAAGTCTAACACAACGTCTTTCTCTTCTACTTTTGCTGCCCAAAAATTTTCGTAAGTATTATAATCGAAAATTTCTTTGTAAGTTTCAAATCCGCTTATTTTTATTTTATTTCTTTGATTGTCGTCGAGTTTATTTTTTTTGTTTTGCGATTGCACTTCCTCAAGTAATTTAATAGCTATTTTTGCAGAATTGTCCCAAGTAAATACTGATCTAATAATCTCTGAATCTTCTAAAGCTTTGCTTTTATAGTATTCATAATTATTATAAACTTCTATCATCTTTTCTTCTAAATCCTTAAAGTCTGGCTCGTACCAGTTTCCTTGGCAAATTTCATTTGGTTTATAAAATAGTCTGCTTTCTATTTCTCCTTTAATTTTAATAGGAACGCCTTTGCCCTGAGCGAATTCTAATTGCCCGCTACAATTCGAATATATACTAGGAGTGCCACAAGCCATTGCCTCGATAAGAGGAAGATTCCAACCTTCTGACCTTGAGCAAGATAAGAATACGTTACCAGCTTTTAAAAATTTTGCATAATCTTCTCTACTCAAAAAATCTAATGCAATTATATTTTTCGATTCTAATCCATAGTGTTTGAGTCTATTGGAAGTAGAATTTAAGCCATCGTGATTAAACTTGTCTTCTACGCAAATAACTAATTCGACCTTATCGTTATTTTCAAATACATTTTTAAAAGCTTGGATTATTTCTTTAGTGCTTTTTCTGGAATCCCATCTTCCAAAAATCAAAAATCTAAATTTATCTGTTTTTGTTTTGTAGTTTTCTGGGAAGAATACTGAAGAATCAACGCCTTCTGGGACAACCTTAACTTTTTTAGGGTCCATTCCTTGATTTATTGTGATCTGAGCTTGCCATTCGGTTGGAACCCAAACTTGATCGTATTCTTTAAGTTTATTAAAAAAAGGCTTATAATACTCTGTAGTTTCCCATACTGTGTACGCAATCTTTGGTCCAATATAAGGATCATAAAAATAATAGTGATTAGACTCTGACAATATTAAATTTATATCATATTTAAAGTTGTGTATATTTTTTTCGTAAATTGGATAGTCTTGTAATTTTCCTTGCTCGTTCCACAAAGTTTGCAAACTCAAGAATTGCTTGTCTTGATCTATAACATCTCTACCATGACAATCGTAACCAGCCGATAATCCTTTCCAATCTGGCCCAACTGTATAGTTTCTTAGCTTTAAATTACAATACTTGCTTAAACTTCTAAAAAAACCTTTGGCATGACCGTTATAGCCAGTGTCGCCAACGTAAGTAGCGTGTCCATAGATATTCATTTTACTTCTAGTATTCTTTATTTCAAAGCAAGATTTTCAATAAAAACTCTTGACTTTTTGAGGCTTACGCGCATCTTAGATTGGTGAAATCAAGGGTTTTCCAGAAGGCTTTAAAGATTGCTTATTGCCTTTGCCCAACCAACAGAGATATTCGAAGCAGCCACGTTGCCTTTCTAATTAAATCTAATATAATAGAAAAGATAGGTATAAATAAAAGAAGAACCCATCCAGAGATATCTAAGCACCCATATCACGATGGCCACGTTGGAATACATGCAGAACTAGATTGTATTTTAAAAATTGACAAAGAAGACTTACGAGACTATAAAATGTTAGTCCTTAGAGTAGATAGAAAAAATAAGTTAAACATGAGCAAACCTTGCCCCGGATGCTTGAGTTTAATTAATCAATTTAACGTTGGAGAAGTGTGGTACAGTGATAATAACGGGCAAATTGTAAAGCATAATGAAAATAAACAGCAAAGGAAATAAAATTTTAATCTTTTCGGATGTTCACCAAGACATCGACAAGCTTACTAAGATTATTTCTCATGAGTCGGCAGATATTAATATTTGCCTTGGAGATTGGTTTGATAGTTTTTTCTTTGATCTTGATGTTGATTATGTTTCTACTGCTGTAGAGCTTAAAGAAACTTTCTTATCCAAACCTAATAATATAACTCTTTTTGGTAATCATGATTTGCATTATCTTTTTGATAACAAATATACTCTATGCAGCGGATACAAGCCAGACAATCATCGTCTAATCAACGAAGCTTTAGGAAAAGCGAAGGCTGATATTGTTAATAAGTTTAATTGGTTTTTATTTGTTGATGAGTATCTTTGCTCTCATGCTGGTTTGAGCAATAATTTCTTGTCTCCAATAATAAAAAACAATGAAAACATTTATGAATACTTGACAAATCAAGCTAATGACGCTAACATAAAGATAAGAACTAATCAGCCCCATTGGTTTTACGGCGCTGGAGCGGCGAGAGGAGGCCCCGAAAGAAAAGGAGGCTTAGTTTGGCTTGACTTTGACAGGGAGTTCGCTCCTATTGAGGGTGTCCAACAAATAGTTGGTCATACATATCGTAAAAACGCTAAGGTCACAGAATGGAGAAATACAAAAAACTACTGCATTGATACTAATCTTAGCGAATGGGTGACTATAACTAACGGCAGATTAGAAATTAAAAACTATAAAGACCTATAAAAACATATGCCTTTCGAATATCACGCAAAAGTAAATAAAGTTGTAGACGGGGATACTATCAATGTTGATCTTGATCTTGGCTTTAACGTAGTATTATCAAATCAAAGCGTTCGTCTTCTTGGAATAGATACTCCAGAAAGTCGGACCTCAGATAAGGTAGAAAAAGTTTTTGGCACTCTCAGCAAAGACAAGGTTAAAGAATTCATTGACAGGTGCGAAGGGCGTGTTATTCTTCAGACTGTATTGAGCGACAGTGAAGAAAAGTTTGGCCGCTTACTTGGCAAAGTAATTAATCCAAAAGATAATACCGTGCTTAATGAGTGGTTAATTTGGCATAATTACGCTGCAGCTTACAATGGAGAAAATAAAGATAAAGTTGCAGAATTTCATCTATTTAATCGAAAAATTCTTATTGACAAAAAAGAAGTAAAAATGTCCTATTCTGAAGCAGGAGTGAAATAATATGAGACAACAACTAGAATTTGATTTTAGATCTCCAGAAGAGGTCGCCAGACAAAGAAAGATAGCAGAAGAAAACGCAAAAGCCTTCGACATTATGTTTTCTGATGATGGATACATTTATAATAAGTATGTAGATTTTTTGCTTGATCTCGTTCCGTTCAGGTTGGCATGGAAAGCCAGATACTGGCCGGGAAACGTTAGGTGGTGGATTAAATGCAAGTATCAGAAATTTCGCTATGGAGTTTCTGATGATGATGTTTATTCTCTAGGATACACCATTGCGCTGTTTGCCTTGCCTCGTCTTAAGTATTTCAAGGAAAAGGGAAAGGCTGGAATTCCAGTTTGTTTTTTGCCAAGCAATTTTCATCTCCTTGAGGGAGAAGAGCAGACAGCCGCTGAAGAAAAGGGTGTCAAAGAAATGGAAGCCGCTCTTGATGAAATGATTTTTGCTTTTGAGTATATTGTTAATGGCGATAAAATGTGCGAATTTCCAGAAAGCCTTTCTTTCAAAGGTAAGGATTTCGACTTCAATTCTGAGGAGAGTATAGAAGAAAAGGAAGATTGGAAGCGTTACATGGAAAAGTCTAATAAGCTTAACGATAGGAAAAACAATGGACTTGCTCTTTTTGCCAAATACTACGACACTCTTTGGATATGAAATTCACACCTGAACAACGCGCTTTAATTGAAGAGACTCGGGATAAAATAGATAAACTAGAAACTGAGCAGGCTAACCTATATAGGAATTTGCTAGATCAACTAGACATGACACAACAATCCGAAGAGTGGATGTTTGATTATGTCTATAATTTTTATGGCTCCATAGAAGATGTGGAAAAAAGAAATCAAAAACCTTAATATGGATAACAAACCAATCAATATGACAAAAATTTCCGCCAAAGAAGAAAAGAATTACAAACTGCTAAAAGAAGGCCAAGACTTCCAAGTTGGCGATTTGATTCATTTAGTTGATGATGAATACGTTAAGCTTAACGAAAACAATCAACTTCTAAAGACCAAAGTAACAAAATATAATAAAGCTCTAAGAAAGGCTAAGTAATGCAAGAAAAGCTTCACGTTGTTCCCAAGGGCTGGGGTTTCGAAAAATGGATCGTTAATAATGAAAAGTATTGCGGCAAATTGCTTTATTTTGTTAAAGATCGCAAGTGTAGCTGGCATTACCATAAGATTAAAGACGAGACTTTCTATATCCAAAGTGGAAAACTTTTGTTATATTATGGATGGCATGAAGAGATGTCTCTTTGCTCCAGCATAGTTCTTAAAAAAGGAGATTATTTTCATATACCAGTCGGTTTGAAGCATCAAATGCAAGCTCTAGAAGACACTGAATTATTTGAATTTAGCACTCAACATTTCGATGATGATAGCTACAGAATAGAAAAGGGAGATTAAAAATATAATGGCTCAAAAAAATTGGCTAGATAACCACGAATTATTCTATAAAGAACTTCAAACTGGTTTAAAATTTCAATCAATCTTAGCGAAAAGACTAAAAGAAGAGGGCATTCCTATCTTTTTTGAGTCTATTGGGCTAGAGCTTAATCCTGACGACTGTTCTAAGGAACAATACGACGAGTGGCTTTCTACCCGCAAAGATGTGAAAGCTTCTCGTAAAAAGTATGGCGCACAAGATAAAGACATCTTAATTGGCGAAAGTAAAATTCCATGCGAGTGCAAGAGTAGAGATGTTTCCTTTTCTGGCGTAGACTCTTTCCCTTACCCAGACATCTTTATTGATACAGTATCTGGCTACGAGAAGAAGCAAGTTAAGCCAGCCTACACTTTTTGCATTAGCCAAAAATCTGAAGCTATTATTTATACCGACTCTTCCCCTGAGAACGCCTCAAAGTGGCTCAAGAAATTCATCTACGACAAGAAGAGAGGAATTAAAGAACTAAACTACTCTGCTCCAAAGGCTTTGTGGAAAGATTTTTCTCAATTTAAAAACGACTTTTTTGCTAAATATCAAAATGGAAAGTAAAAAACTACTGTTAGTAAATTTAAGTAATGAAATACTAAAGATAGATTGTCATCAATCAACAAGTAAAATAATAAAAGAATTAGACAAGATAGTTCAGGAGTCTTATTTGCACTTCTATAAATTAGATAATATAAAGTGTAATAAAGAAATAGATCAAAAAAAGAATGGACACTGCTGCTAAAATATCTACCCCTTGCACCAGATACTGCAAGTTGAAAGACGGGATTTGCGAGGGGTGCGGCAGAACTTGGGAGCAAATTAGGGATTGGACCTCTTATTGCGAAAAAACAAGATTAGAGGTCATGAAAAGCCTGATTCCAAATCCTAAAATAAAAAGTAGATTTGATTAATATTTTGTGTAAGTAAGGCTGTATGTCCAGCTTTACTTTAGATCAGCCAGAACACATTGGGTGTCATACAATTTATGATGCTCTTATTGACAAATATAGGCCACTACAAGCCTCAGACTTCGTAGGAGGAGGCGCAGGAGCGGATGCCTTTGGAAGACAAAGGGTTTCTAATCCCGAGACGGTATTCAATAGCAAGCAAATTTTTGACAATCAGCCTTTGTACTGGGACGATATCCAAGAAAGCGGTTCTGGCACAAATTCTACTTATTCTAGCTATACAGCTTCTACTACTCTTAGCGTGTCTTCAAATACTGCTGGCAAGAGAACTCGCCAGACTTATATGAGGATTAATTATCAACCTTCTAAGAGCCAATTAATATTCATAACTGGCGTACTTAAGAATTCTGGAGGTGGAGCTGGTATTATCTCAAGGATGGGCTATTTTGACGATAATAATGGTTTATTTCTTGAGTCTAACGCTGATGTAATTAATTTGGTAAGAAGAACTTCTACTGGAGGCAGTGCATCAGATGTTCCACACCCGCAATCATCTTGGAATTTGGACAAGATGGACGGCACTGGAGCTAGTAAAATAACTTTAGATTTCACAAAGACTCAAATTTTAATAATAGATTTTGAGTGGTTAGGAGTAGGCCGAGTAAGGTTTGGTTTTAATGTGAATGGAGTAACATATTATGTCCATGAATTATTGAATGCTAATAATTTGGCAACTGTTTATATGTCAACGCCAAACTTACCGTTAAGATATCAAATAATAAATGATGGCGCAGGAGCTGGTTCTAGCATTAATTGTATATGTTCTGCGGTAATTAGTGAAGGAGGCAAGGAAGAAGTGGCGACAAACGCTTATGTTTCCACTGGCGGGACAACAGTTACTGCTACAAAAAATTTTACAAATGCAATATTAGCTGCTAGATTAAAGACTGGATATTTAGCAGCAACTATTGATGTCATCGACCTCAGCCTTTTGACAGTAAGTAATGATGACTATGAATGGCAGTTGTATTTAAATCCTTCTGGAATTAATGGCTTAACTTTTTCTGGAGTTAATAGCTCTTCTTTAGAGTACGCCGTAGCCCCTAATGGAACACTTATATCTGGAGGATTCCCCATCGCTGGGGGGTATGCTCAGGCTAAAACTGACATACAAGCTGAATCTTTGAAGTCTTTATTAAAACTTGGATCTTCTATAACAGGTAAAAAAGATGTGCTAGTATTATCCTGTAGACCTTTAGGGGCTTCTGATTCTGTTGTTTACGGAGGAATTAATTATAGAGAATTTAATTAACTTTTCATTATTTTAGATGATATATAATCACCTATAATTCCTGCTACAACCCCTCCTGCCGCTACAATGCCCGCTAGATAATATCTAAAAAATTCTAGCGCGGCAACTCTTTTCTCTACTTCTTTGTTATTGTCTTTTAATTCGGAGATATCAGAAGAAATTTTATCCAATTTAGCCTCCATCCGAGAGAAGACTGCATCATAACTATTTTGGCGATATTCTTCTGACATAAGTATATCTATTTACACTTTTTTTTTCTTCTTAGAAGCTTTTTTTGGGACTTCATTTTTTTCTGCTTTTTTGACTCTGGAAGATGGAAAATCTTTGTTACCAAAGTCACTTCCATGTAAACTATAGAGTCTCATAATTACTCCATGTTTAACTACAACATCCCCTAAATCTTGCACTAAAACATAAGCTGGTCTGTCATATTTTAACATTACATTTGAGCTTACTAGTAAATGATTAGTTTCGCCTGCATCCATTACTCTTTGAGCGTAGTTAATTCCGTCGCCGCTAATATTCAAATTACCATTTATATCTTCCATTGGAATAACAGAGCCGCAGTGGACTCCCATTCTCATTTGCAAGTCTGGTCTGTCCTTCACCGCTTTAGCTATAGCAATAGCGCAATTCATTGCGTCTTCTAAATAAGTAAAGAAACCCATTACCATACCATCACCAGTGGGTAATATAATTAACTTCTCAAGAGCATTAGCAGTTTTGTATTGCATTGTGCTTTTGATTAATGCTCCTAAGTCTTTGCAGGCTTTCTTTTGCTCGTCTGTAGTCTTTTTGCTATAAGCTACAATATCCATAAAGAATATATAGCCTTCTTGCTCTACGTCTAGTTGCAATCTACTAGACTTGACCTCTAGTTCAACTTGCTCGACTTTTTTAACTATTTGTTTTACTAGTTTTGGGGCTTCTATTTTCTTTTCTTCTTTCTTTTCTACAACTGGAATTTCTTTAAGCTTTAAGAAGTCTTTCCAGTTAATCTTCTTGGCTGGGGCATCTTTCTTTTTTGGTTCTTTTGCAGTTTGCTCTTCTTCGTGCTTCTTTATTGCGGCTTCTTCTTTATTACGTTTTTCAATAAATAAGGCTATTTGTTTCTTTACTTCGTCAGTGATGTAAATGTTAACATCTTTGCCGCCACCACCAATGTCATGTTTTTTCTTTCTTTGAGCGCCTTTAGATTGTAGATATGTTTGCATTTCTACGTTTCCAGTTTTGAATGCTAAATCCAATGGAGCAATTTCACCTTTAAAATCTGCCCCGTTGACATTCGCACCTAAATGAACCAGAAACTCCACCATATCGACATCGTTAGCGTTAACGGCGTAGTGTAAAGGCATCCAGCCATTCTTTTCATCTCTGCCATTAACTTTGCCGTCTTTATCAAAAAAAGATTGTACTCCTTCAAAATCCCCAGTCTCGGCGCAAAAGTGAATGCTAATGCCACCAGAAGACTTGGCTCCATAGTTATTTAATATTTTTACTATTTCTCCTCTATTAGTATTAGATAATACATCAATAGGATTATTTTTGCCTAAGAAGTCTTTTTTGTTTACGTCTGCGCCTTTGATTATTAAATATTCTACTAAGTGCTTTTGCCCATAGTTAACGGCGTAATGCAAAGCTGTCCATCCTTTTCCGGCGTCGACTTCATTTATGTCAATTCCCTTCTCTAGCATCTCTTCTATAGAAACAATATCTCCATTCTTTGCTGCTAAATGAAAGCTACTACCACTACTATACTTTGCACCTCTTTGTTGCAACACTTCTACAATAGGCTTGAAGCCTTTTTGCTCTGCTATATCAAGAGCTGTGTTTTTGCTTGTCCAGTCTTTAATGTTTGCATCTGCGCCATGATTAAGTAACAGTCTTACTATTTCTATTTGGTTTTCTTCTACCGCGACCACTAAAGGAGGGTTTCCAGTATCGTCATCTCTTTGGTTGACATTTACTTTTTCTTTATCTATACAATTGTAAACGTTGTCGTATAAACCCCTCCTGATGTGAGTGAAAATATTAACTGCCATATTATTCGTGTTTTTTGAATCTGCTAAGATCTAAGTTAGCAAGGGGCTTTTCTACATTTAAGCTGGCTAATCTTTCATTTTGAACAACCAGCTTGCTGCCACCGACTACTTTGCCGTCTACAACGTCATAAATAAAGAACACTGTTTTAGTTAATCCAACTCTAACTATTCTCCCCGGCTTGCCATCTACATAAACCACATCGTCTTCTTTGTAGTCAGAGCCCACGAACATAAACAAAGCTGCCGCAAGCTTTTCTATGCTTGATTTAAACATCAAAGCTATAAGGCCAACAATAAACAACCAAACATATTTACCAGTTAAGTCTTGTCCGGTTGCCTCAAGAGCTTGCTGTGGTATAGCGTTAGTAATATTGGAATCCATAAGTGTTTAAGATTACACTTTATTTTATCCACTTCTGTTCTCTCAGTATGTCGTCTATTAGATCTTTTTCATCACTGTCCATTTCTTTCTCGAAACGCTTTAGTAATTCATTTAATGGATATACTCTATCAGGAGATTCTTTTTGTTTTACTTTAAGCTCTTGAATAACGTCTACGATTTTAACAAGAGGAGATTTAAATTGTTCTACTTTGTCGTTCGTGGCGAAATTGGCTAGTTCAAAAGCTTTAGGAGTAAGAGCTTTAAGAATAGAAATCACTGCTGATCCCAACATATTAAATATCGAGAACGCAGCGGCAGCAGCAGGGTGAACTGTAGCCAATAAACGAAGAAGAACAAATACTATAACAAATACTACTATTGTAGTTAATGCACTAACAACAAACTTCTTTAAGCCCCAAAACACGGCGTTTAATCCGAACATTCCGCTCATTGAATCTAATACTGCTTTATTTTGATCCGCCTCTTTGGCGACTTCTTTAGCTTTGTCGGTTAATTGCCAGAGTTGGTCATCATATTTTTGATTAAGCTCTGATTTTTCTTTTTGAAGTTTATTAATTAAATCGTCACGTTGAGCGAGAAGCTCTTCGCCTTTCTTACGCTCTTCAACTAAAGCAGAATTTAATAAATCTACTGTAGCTTTAATTCTTTTTGTTTCGTCTATGTGAGGCGAACCTACAATAGAAATAACTCTTTCATTTAATTTTAAAGCCGTGTCTACTTGTACAGGAGCATTAGTGACTTGATTTAAAGAATGCTGAATGCCGACAGAAAGGCCAGAGGTTTGTATTTTTTTATTTTTGTCGTTCTTCTCTATCTCAACTAAAGTAGTATCTACTTTCTTTTCTTCTTTAGCGATGACTTTTTGATTGTCATCTATCTGTTTTGCCGGTTTGATTGTTGAAAAACAACCAGATAGCAATAATGCCATAAATAAAATCAAAAGCTTTTTCATCAAAAATCATTACACCTACAAAAAATTCCTTGACTTTATCGCGGTTCACGCCATATTCACAGAAATGCGCATTCTTCCCCTTCCGGATTTAAATTTTTTAAAAGAATGTTTTGAATTAGACCCATCTTCTCCTAGTTATTTAAAATGGAATCCCAATAGACCAAGGAATCATTTTAAAAATCTTCAATCATTTGAATCTTGGAAAACTCAATTTGCTAACAAATATATTTCTAATGAAACCAGCGATAAAAATTATTATTATTTGCACGTTATTTTAATAAACGGCAAAAGATATAATCTTAAAGCTCATAGGGTGGTTTATGCAATCTATAACAACACAACAAATCTAGAAAACAAAGACGTAGACCATATAAATAGAAATGGCAAAGATAATAATCCTCAAAATTTAAGACTTGCTACTCGTAATCAAAACCAACTAAATAGAACAAAACAAAAAAACAATAAGATAGGCCATAAAAATATTAGATATCATGAGTCTTGCAAAAAATTCACAGTACAAGTAGGTCACAAAGGAAAAACAATTTATTTTGGATCTTATTCTACAATAGAAGAAGCAATACAAGTTAGAGATCAAAAAATTAAAGAAATAGCTGGAGAATTTTACAGAACAACATGAAAGCCATCCTAGAATTTAATCTGCCTGAAGACCAAAGATCGTTTGAAATGGCAAATCAAGCGCCCGACATGGTTGCTGCTATTGGTCATTTTGAAGACAGGTTGCGGAGCTACATAAAATACGGTCACGAATTTAAATCTGCAAATGAAGCTCTTGAAGCTATTCGCGCCCTTTTGCATGAAGAAATTAACCTTCGACGCATAAATATTCACGATTAAATTTGTAAAAACTAAAGACTTGTTTTATAATCTTGCATGGATTCTCCATCTATCGCAATTTCTATAAATCTCAAGATAAAGGACAAAGAAATCACTCTTTCTATGGAAGAAGCAAGGGATCTTTATTCTCAACTTAGAGCTATTTTAGGTTATAATAATCAGCCATTTGTTTTACCTTATTCTTGGGGAACTGCTACTCCTTATGTAAATTATACTCTTAGTTGTTCTGATAGTACTAACTCTAACTGGAAAATTTCTTAATTTATGCTAAAGATTCAAATCTGGATGCGCGGCACTATGGAATACAGCCGCGACACAATCGCTGGGCCAGAGTCAGATCAAACTCAAGAAATGTTTGAAGAAGCGTTTCTTGAAAGCGACGAATGTTATAGCGGCGGCGATGTTTATGAGACTTGTCCTTATTTTGATTTCGAAGATGGAAGAGATGATATAAAAGTATACTTAGGTGGTGACGAATATATCCAAAATCATGAAGAACCCATCTTTGAAACGTCAGATTGGAATCAATTTCAATTTGAAGAAGGCGGTGGTTGCAACTATATACCTCAAGAGCCTGATAACGTAGGCGAAGTAAATATTTGGTGGTCTCATGATATGAAATTTAATTATATTTATTATTGGAGTGAGATTAATGAATTT
>SXGQ01363747.1_pt1 | contig 20316 bp, 11 predicted proteins | sample 3178371 | NCBI WGS metagenome assembly SXGQ01 (sample SAMN11356859, study PRJNA531348) | freshwater metagenome | isolation source: freshwater sample F1-20 | place: China: Fuxian Lake, Yuxi | collected 2017-12-25 | reverse complement strand
TCGTCTTTCTCGATGGTTGTCTTTAGCTTAGCCTTTTGGCTTTGCCCTACTGCAGAGCTATAGTACCAGACGTAGGTTACGTCGTAGGAACGGATTTGGATCTGTTCCAGGGTGCATAACAGCGTGCGCGTAGAACACTTTTCCACCTTTTGTGTACTTGAGTACACTTTTTCTGTCTGGCCTGATCAGATGTGGCCTGGTGCCTTGGTGGTGCGGCCAGGCGTAGTTCAGCGGTGAGCCAATGCGTAGAAACTGTCCTCGGGCGTCTCTGCGGTGCTGCATGTGTATAGACGCTCTAAGTGCTCCCGTGTTTACGCCCACTTGTGTTTTAGCCGCGGTGACTATTAGCTGACCACGACGCCTCAGGTATCTTCCTACGTCACCGGTTGGGTTGTTTAGCATCTTGTCCATCTCAGCTTTTCTGGCGACAAAGTACGTTGACATTTTTTATGGCACCGAGGCAGTGCAGCTTAGGGTAACGACTTGAAAACCACCTTCTGGCTGCAGAGTGTCTACGGTGGCGATTACTCCCATGCCGTAGCCGCCTTCTTCCCACTGGTCCAGCGCGGCCGCCGACTCCAGTAGAATCCAGGCGTCGTACGCCGCCACTGTCGCCGCCTTTATCAAGCTAGGTACGCCGGGCGCGGCGCCGTTTTGTCCGCCGGACGGAACCGGACGTGCAACTGAGACGCTGAAGGTGGCCGTTCGTGGAGCCTCGCACTTTTGCGGCGCAGAAGCCTGTGCGCCAGGTGCGCCCAAGTACATCTGCTGAAACGAGACTACGAGCTGCTCGCAGTCGACCGGCGGCAGTCCAATTGCCCAGTACCTGCGCAGTGGAACTGGCATGCCGTAGGCCTCGTACTGTGCGACGACTGTCTCCAGCACTCTCTCTAAAAATACTTTTAGGTGCTTTGCGTCCTCCGAGACTTCTTCGTCAAAGGCGGGAACTGATCCAAGACCGTACGTCATGGCGACTCTGTCTCTGGTGAACTAAGAAGCAAATTTGCTTCTGTGTCCGCCGCAATCTGCTCTGGCGTTCTGCCGCTCCTCGGCGCCTGCGCGGCGCGTATAGCGCGTAGCACTCTCATCTGCTCTAATGGCGCTAAGTTGGCGTACTCGTCTGGTATGTCTCTGTGTATTTTTCCCACGGCTACTCCTTATCCGTGTCTTGCTCTAGAGCTTCTGTCGTCTCTGGCTCTACGTAAGTTCTAACAACTACCGGAGCGGCTTGTGCCTTCTTTGCTCTTTCTCTTCCTGCCTTAACGTTTTTAGCAAGTTTCATGTCTGCTGCTCTAAAGTTTCTCATCTTTTTCCTCTTTCGTTGTTGTTGTTTCAGTCTACAGGGTGTAGACCGGTTCGGTAGGCTCGGCCAGTTGGACAGAGAGATTACCGGAAACCAGGTTGATTACCTCGTCTACACTCGGGTTGTCTGGCGTCGGACGAGACACGTACAGGTCCCACGTGCCCGGGTCGTGCAGTCCTAGGGTAGACTTTGCGTCTGCGTAGGAGACAGCAACAGTTACTCGCTCGCCGGCTGTGTCTAGTGTCGCGGCGTTTGCTATGGTGGTTGTAGACGTGCCGGCCCAGTTAGTTACGCGAACTTCTAGGTCCCAGCCGTTGTCGTCCAGCAGGAACTGTCCGCTCACGTCTTCTAGCTGTATTACTCGTGCGCCGACTTGGCTAGGCTTCGTGGCGATGTCAAAGACACTCTGAGGTAGCACGAATGGTTTTGGATTTACTCGGCGTGCCCTAGGTACGTCTGGTGAAAATACTCTGGCGCGTGCTCTGGCTCTGTCTGGGTTGGTGGCGCGCAGGAACAGGTCCACTGCGTAGATACCGGAGCGCAGCTCGTCGATGAAGTCCTGGTTGTCTAGTACGGTGTACGTTACGCCCTGGCGTGCGATCGACGTGACACGGTTTGGCAGTGCGCAGTCGTCGGAGTTTTCGTACAGCTTGACCAGCTCCAGGGCGAGAGTCCTAGCGGCCAGACGACCGGCTGCCGGAGGCGGAGCCCCGTATGTGTAGGTTACCTCTACGTTGCATGGAAAAAAGTTTTTACCGTACGTAGCCTCGAGAGTAGAGTGCTCTACCAGCCTGTAGTTCATCGGGTCTACCAGGTCGCCCTTTAGGGTTCGTACGTTGTGCACCTCGACCACTCTGCGGCCACGCAGGCGAAGCCTGGACCTGGCGGAGTTTGCCTCAGAGGAGAACTCAGTACCGAATCGGTCTATGTCTCCTACTGGAATGTTAAATATGGTGCCTTCGAGCAGAGCTGGAGTAAAAGTCTGAGCCGACGCTCCGAGCAGACGAATGTTGCTGGCGCACACGTATCTCTCTGTGACCGTAGTTATGCCTGTGAACTTTCGACCAGACAACGCCCACAACATGTAGGATGCTGTCTTGCACGCCTCGTAGGAGTGCGTAGAACCGGCGTACTCGCCTAGCTCCTCGACGTTAGTCCATAAGTTTGTTGCCATGTCTGTGTCCTTTGCTTAGCCTACTTTACCGATAAAAGAGGGCGACGTACCTGTGTCTACAATTTGACACAGTTGGTACGTCGCCCCGTTCTTTAACCTATTAAGGTGTTGGGTCTTCGGTAGAAGAAACGATGTAGTCGACCGGTGCCTCTGGGTTGAAGTATTCATTGCCCGGAATGTTGTAGGCTGTTGTTGATCCCGTGTCCTCAAAGGCGGTAACTGCGCGTCCGGCAGCTGAGACGACTGCGGCTCCGTTATCTGCAGTAGAAGGAATGTTTGCTCCTGTCTTGCTGTAGGTAAACGTCGTAGTGGTCGGCGCGGCCGTGATGGTGTACGTACCGTCGATAGCTGGATCCAAGTTGCTCACTGTTACGCGGTCGCCGGCTAGGTAGTTGTGCGCGGCGGCGGTAGTCAGGGTGACTACGTTGCTTGTAAGCTGCTTGTTGTTGATTGAGGCAGATAGCTGTGGGTGCCACTTGTGGAAGCCCTTGTATCCGGTAGGTGCCCAAGTCGTACGCGCGTAGGCGTAAGGACGATCGGACGCCACTGGGAACTCCCAGCGCTCGTCTAGACCAGAACCGAATGTAACGTTTCCAAGTCCGTAGCCTTCAAACGTGTTTGCTAGCAGGCCGTTCTCAATTACACGGTCGCCGGACTGACGTAGCTTGACGTACGGGAAAATCCAGTGGAAGTAAGGCAGCGTTAGCGCCTTCTTTCCGTCTTTGATTGCTAGTGACCAGACCTCTACGGCTACACCGTTGGACTGTGGGTCGTCACCGACTGCCGGTGCTGCCCAACCTACGCTCTTCACGTTAGGTGACTCGTATGTACCGAGGTTCTTGCGTAGCAGCAAGCCGCCGGACAGCAGCTGTGAAAGCTCTGGGTCTGGCTCGCAGATCGCAATTTCCATGGTGACGCGCTTTAGCGTGTCTGGCGCCTGGTAGGCTACGCATACTGTGCCGTCTGCGGCTTTTTCAGTGATTTCGTCGCCTGCTTCGTATTCCGGCGTGAATGACGCGCGGATGAAGGCTGAAGTTGTGTATACGTCGTTTTCACCATTTAAGAGAGCTCCGTTTGCGTCTAAGCGGGTTACCCGTATAGACACACCTTGGATGCTCGCTGCGTAGTCCTGGGTAGCCATTTAGCTGTCTCCTTGATTTTGGTTGTTTTTGACCTGGGGTTATCTTACGCCGTTAAATCTACCCTGATAGCTTGGTAGATAGAGGTATCCACGTAGATACCGGCGGCACGTGTTGCCTTGATTCGCATGTCGTTGACACTGGCGGCAACACCTTGGGCCAGTGATTCGTTTATTACTTCTGATTTGCCGAGGTGCACCTCGACGGTGCCGGTGGCGTACATCCACTTGAACTGGTCGGTTGCTGCTGCATTTTCGTTTCCGATAGGACCGGCTCCGGTGTACCCTGAGCCGAGTGATACCGGCGTGCCCAGTCTTGTTTGGATTTGATTCTTTACTAGTACTAGCTTATTTCCCAGCATAGAAGCAACGTCACGAGTCATGTGAATTACTGCTGTTTCACCGCACGGGGAGCTGCTAATACTCTGCTCTAGCTTGGCCAGGCCTAATGACGGCGAGTTTGCCGAGCCAGAGAGCACTGTTGCCCCTCCGGACTTGACTAGGTATGTAGTTCCGTTTGCGACGACGTCTGCCTGAACTGCGGCTCCTAGCCACAGCTCTCTTTCTACTGCCTTCTGTGTGGCGGCTTCCAGCTGGCGCAGGACACGCGCGAAGCGGTCCTCACCGAGCACACCGAAGGTCGAGATGAAGTCTTCTGCCTCGATGTAGAACGGAATTATGCGCTGAAAACGTGTCGTGCTGACCTGGCTCGCCAGTTCAGCTCCAGTGACGGCCTCATCGTTCTTAGTGAGAATACGGATCGTCGGGTTTGACTCGTCTTCCTGGTCAAATCCACGAATCCAGCGTTCTCCGTCTTCTGAGGTGCTGTGGTTGTGTACCTTGGCGACACTCAGAAGCCCATAGGGGTTCGGAATCAGCTCTGGAGCTTTTACTACTCCTGTGAACGGCATCTTTATGTTTCTCCTTTGTGCTTCTGAGTGTTCGCTTAAGTTACTACTTAACTAGCTGAGTTCTATCTTAGAGCTCAACTGTTGATGCTGCTACGCCGCCCAGAGTGTCACGGAGAGCTGCTGCTGCACCGTTGATCTGGATTGTGGACGTAACTGAGAGGCTCTCGATACCAACCTTGGCGATACCCTCGAAGGTCTCAACGAACATCTTGTAGTCGTTGGTTCCAACAAGCGTGGAGTCGCGGATGATACCTAGGTCCAGAGTTCCGCCGTCTAGGAACAAGAATGTTCCCTCTGAGAAGATTCGCCAGACGAATGTGTCTGGGAACTCTAGCATTGCGGCTGCGGACTGTGCACCGAACACGCCTTGGTCAACCGTGAACGTGATGTTCACGCCACGGCTTGCAAGGTAGCCTTCGATCTCAGCGTATGTTGCGCCGAGCTTGTCGTCGCCAGGCATGTTTAGTGCCAGGTCAGCGATCATGGCGTCGCGTACCCATGCAGGAACAATCGCTGCAAGTGGTGCGTCTGCCTCTAGGCGGTTACGTGAGCGGTAAGCGGCTGCGGCGCGACCAACCTGTACAAGGAAGTCACGTGCTACACCGATTACGTTGGTAGATGTCACAGCTGTTGAAGCTGTGTCGATCTTGCCAAGCAGGTACTGCTCTGCAGCACGAGCGTGCTGGATCAGACCTAGCTCGTTGTGTCGAGCTACAAGCTCTGGGTACGCACGAGACATTAGGTTACCAAACTGCATCTGCATTGTGATCGCGTCAGTTGCAACGGTGTTTTCACCGGCTGCTGCTACGGTCAAGCTTGCCTTTGTGGCTCCCTCTGGAGTGGTGTCTACTGCGTTTGTCCAAGTTCCTACAGCGTTAGCTGCGCCAGATAGTGTTGGAGGCGTGATGAAGCGGATACCGCCACGGTCTGCCTGGAACTTAGGAAGTGAGTCACGCACCGGACGGCCCGTTGTACCGAAGCCGAAGATGTCGTAACGTACCTCGAATGGTGCAGCGTGGCCGCCGGAAGCAACGAGTGCCTCAGGACCGGCTACTGCCTGTACCTTTGCCCAGTTTGCTTCTGCATCCTGAGTTAATTGACGATCCTCTGGGTATGTTGTTGCCAGAGATGCGACGATGTGCTGTTCTCCGTCGCCACCGTTTACACGGCGTAGGCCGTGTAGGCGCTTGACGAAAGCGTCTGCTACATCTGTCATGGTGTTCATTGGTGCTCCCGCTGTGTAGCCAGGAATGTCAGCGCCTGCCGTGATTGCCACGGGTGCGGCTTCTGTCGTCCTGTCTGTAGGGCGGCGGTCAGCTGGTGCCTGGATTTCCAAGCTGTCTGACTCGTTTACGGCGGCTGTCACTGTTGTTGCCTCCTGGGTTTCTACTGCGGTTTCTGCCACAGTCTCGTTGCTGGTTGCTGCGGCTTCGGCTTCTTTTGCCGGTTCTGCTACTGCTTCCGCAGTTGCAGCTGTCGCTAGCTCCGTGACCTCGGTCGAGGCCTCGGTTTTCTCTTTTTCTTCTTCTTTTGCCTCTTCAGCTGGAGCTTCCTCCGCCGGAGCTGCTTCTTCAGTCTTCTCTTCAGCTGCTGCCGCTTCCGTGGCTGGTGCTGCTTCGACTACTGGTTCAGTTACTGTTGCTGGTTGTTCTGGTTGTTCGGATGAAAGCTCTGCGGCCTTCTCTGTTGCAGTTGACGCTTCGGTCATTGCCGGTTCTTCTTTCTCTTTGTCGGTCTCTTCCTCGGCTGGCATCTCTGCTTCGCCTTCGGCTTTGGCCGGTTCTTTTCCTTCGTGAACGGCTTGTTCCGTGTCGTCGGCGTTACCACGCACTCTTGCGGCAGCTTCTGCTGCGCGTGTGGCTAGCTCTGAAATCTCTGCCTCGCGGCGAGTTACTTCTGAGCGAACCGTGTCGAGCATGTCGGCAAGCGACGTCATCGCGTCGACTGTTTGTGGAGATGGATCTTCGCTTTCAACCGACTCAAACTCGCTAACAATTTCGCTCTGTAGCTCTGTAAGTTGTTCCTCACTTAGCTCAGACAGCTTGTCTAGCATTTCTTTGATACGGTCCACTTACTGTCCCTCCTCCGGGCCAGTCACGACAGACTAATTGTTAGCCTGTCTCGCTGATCAGTCGAGGTGGAGGGACTCTTAAAAACCACTTGGGCCAGAGGCACTCTACCTGATCTGTATATTACTTTGGGTTTATCAGGTCAATCTGTGAGATTTTGCGCACTCAGGTCAGTAACCTTAGCAGCTTGCTCATCTCGGAAGAGACTTCGCCCTGTGTGAGCACGTCTCCTCCTGACATGAAAGACTCTAGTCCGGCGATTGCCTCGCTGGCGTCTTCCTTGCCAATTTTTTCTACCACCCGGTCGATCATCTCTTTGACCAGGTCTCTCAGGGCTGGTGGCAGCTCCGAGTACTTTAACTTCATTGTTTCGTTGCCGAACGGTAGCGGCAGGTTGGCCAGGACCTCGCCCAGCTGTCTGGCGCCCTCGCGGACGTTCTCCAGCGCCTTGGAGTTTAGAGCCCCCGTGTCGATACGTTCTACTACGTTTATCAGCTTACCTGCAGCTTTGGCCGCCTCGTCGTAGTCTCCGGCCTGTGCCAGGCGGTCTGCCTCTTTAATCTCGTCTACTACTCCCTGGTTTCCACTGTCGCCCAGGTCTTCTCGCAGGCGGGCAAGCACGTCTCTGAACTTTCCCACTTCGTCGCGCGGTTGTGTGTCTGGCGTGTACTTTCCACCCTCGTACTTCAACGGTGCGGCAGCGGCTGCCACTCGAGCCTTTAGGTCCGCGGTCTCTGCGGCCAGCTCGACCGAGTTGCTCGTCCACTTGTCTGGGATTAGGTCTGGGCGGTCAAGTCCCCTGGCGCGGCGCATGATGTGTCGTTTTACTGCGGCTTTTCTGCTGTCCTTGGCCAGTCCGTAGGACGATATGGCGTTCTTTAGGTCTTGTATGTTTCTAATCGGAAACGAGCCGTCCGGCATTGCTTTTTTCTCGGCGGCTAGTTTCTTTCTGACCCTGCGTGAGATGAACCCGAACTCGTTCATGTTGTCGTCCCAGACAGCTTCCTCGCCGTCTACTCGCAGTGCTAGTTCTGCCGCGCGGACTCTTAGTCGCTCGTTTCGCTCGGCTCTGGCTGAGGCCATTCTCTCCGACGCGGCTGCACTTGCTGCTAGGAGCGGTTGTTTTTCTAACTGTTCCAACTTTTCAATTCTTTGTGCCAGTTCGGTCACCGGGTCTGACTTTAGACGCGCCAAAACTCCGGCGCCAGCGGCAACCAGTGCCATAACCTGGCCAGACGCGACTCTCGCTCTGGCAATAGGAAATCCTGGTACGTTTACTTGGCATACAGCCACTAGTTCTAGTCCACCCTTGATTGGTCGCCAGTCGCCGGACGGTGCCGAAGCACGGAGGGCCCTGACCTGCTCCGGAGTGGTGCCCGGGCGCACTGCGCCTGCTACCCAGATACCGAAGGCGTCTTCTCCCGCGTGTACGTCTGCAACCGCGGAAGCGGTGTCGTCGTAGTGGCGGGCTGCCTCTGCGGCCGTGGCGCTCAGTGAGGCGTGTCCACCGGCCAGTGTTAGCTGCCCGACGGCAACATCTTTGCTGTCGTCCGTGCGTACTACACCGGTGTGGAAATATGCGTACTTGCTCTTGCTCTTCGGTGGCTTAGTGCCGTAGGACATGCCTATGTGGTCAACGTGCCAGGCTGCAATGTGTCCAAACACCTGCCCCTCGTCGGTCACTGTAAGTGGGGTCGGCTTGGACAGGTTTTGGTTAGAAAACCATGTCGCAGGTGGGACTACCGGTATTGAACCGGCGATTAGACCGCACGCGACTAACGCGGACGCCTCCATCGGATCCATTTCTTCTGCGTACACTCCGTCTGGTATGCTCACTTGGCTCTCCTGCTCTGTCTCGACTTGGCCGTCGAGGTAAATACGGCATTCTTGGAACGCCGGCTTTGACACTAACGTAACTGCCATAACTCTAGCTTTGTTGATCGTAATTTTACCCCCACCGAGGTCTTGGCTTGCCTCTTCCGGGTCATCTTTTTTCTGCTTTTCTTCCTTTGCTTCAAACTGGTCTAAGTCTGCAGAGACGCCCCTGATGAAGCCACTGCGTACCAGTCTCTCTGCTTCCGCACCGTAGGCACCCTTGTCGAACACGCCCACTGCGTTGCCAATTCCGTTTTCTACCCGCTCCATTTGGTCGATCCGACCAACTACTACTGAACCGGCATGGCCTTCGCCAGTCTTTATCTGCCATAGCAACGGGAGAGGCAGTTCTCGCATCTCTATCGCGCCCTGCTCAAAAATTCTTCCGTCGCCGGACTCGATACCTTCCGGTATTACCAGAGGTATCCTAAAGGCACCAGGCTCGGTCGGTTCTAGCTCGATCGTGCCAGATGCAACTAAGTTAGCGGTGAACCTTTGAACTGCTTCTTTATGTCTAGCGGCGAGCACGCTTGCAGCCATGTAGGCTTCACTGTCTATCAAAAAGTCAGTAGTAGAAAAAGACTTTCCACCCTTTCTTCCGTGTAGCTGGCGGTGACGTTTGTCTCCCGTCCACATTCCGGTTGCCTCTTTGTGTCGTAGGGCGCAGTAGCCTTTTGCGCGGGGACCCATGTACTTTGACAGTTGTCTGAAGCACCTGGTCCAGTCGCCAGGGGTGTTCCAACGAATCTTTGCGGCGCCCTTGCCGTACAGCCAGTAGCGACGTAGTTTCTCGGCGTTGCCCCTGTTGCGGTCTAGTCCACCTGCAGCTGCCATCGCAACTAGGTCACCGGTGCTAGAGCTATAGATTGCGGTCAACCGACAGTCTACCGGCTCCACCCACGAGTACGCCGCTGCGGACATTGCTGCGCCGTCTATCTGCTCCAGTACTTCGGTCAACGACTGGTCGTCTAGCACTACCAGGGGAGGAGGTGTAGGTGAGTTTAGATCGGCAAGTATGCGCTCGTTTTTCTCCCACTTGCCGGGCTTGCGTGTAAAGGTGGTTGGCTTGGTGGAGTCAGAGGAGGCTGGAATAAGTGCTACTAGGTCGAGAACCGCCAACGGGTCGTCAGGGGCGACTATCGCCATGTACACGGCGGCCATGTCTGAAGTCTCTGGTGTTAATTCTTTTTTGCTCATCATTTACCCTTAGGCACTACTGAGGGAGTGGCAGTTGGAATCTGGTTTGGTTGGTAGTAGACGTTAGGTCCTTTTCCAACCGCGGCTCGCTGCTCTCCTGGTCTGTCGCGCCTTGCAGTAATCTTAGACGCGTCTTCCTCTGGCTTTTGAATCATTCCTTCTAGGCCCGGCCTTACTATAGGGTTGTACCAGCCTCTATTTACAAATCGTTCTACGCCGTCTTTGCCCTTGTACTTTTGGTCCAGCCAGTCGCGTAGCATGGGGTCGTTGTAGGCGTTAGGCGCGGACTGCACTATTCCATAGGTTACTGGTTTAGCCGGTGTGGGCGCCGCTGTCGGCGTCTGCACGGAGTCTGTGTTTCCAATCTTTAAGTTGCTGCCCTGGCCAGGTGTCGCCGTTACGTTGGGCGCTACCTCTGGGCTTACGCGCTGAGCGGCTGCCCAGGCTCCCCAGTCTCTCATCAACAGCGAGACGTCGTTCTGCGTCAGTGCCGGCAGCAGTCCTGGCAGTGTTGCCGTCGCGCTCCCCTGCGGTACTCTAGGTTTGGCCAGTAGACCAGTGGTGTCTAGTCTGCCTCCGTCAAATCTTTCAGTCGGACTTTGTACCTTTGTCTGATCGTCTACGCCCTGCGTAAACTGCGCTCCGACGGTGACCAGCTTGCCGTCCGACAGCTCTACGCTGACTTGGCCGGTCTTGCTGTCTACCGACTTGACAGTACCGACGGCCGCTCTATCGCCGCCTATGAATACTTTTGTGCCGGCAGCCGCGAACTTTCCGGCCGCGTCTCTGACCTGTCCACTCGCGTTTTCTGAGCGCTCCTCGGGAGTGTACACTCCGGGAGTGCTGTCCTTGGTTAGGCCCTCTTCGCCTGCTGCGGTGACTGCGGCTCTGTCTATGAGCTCCCAGTCTATCTCGTCGGCAGCGTCCGCCATCAGCATAGCTTCCTCAGGCTCTAGCATAGACGGTCCAATGCTCGAGTACGGATTTTGTTGCAAAAATGCAGAAACCTTCATGGCAGACGTTGCGTCTATCGAAACGTGCATTCTAGGCGCCTTGTCGTACGGTTCGTCGAGGGACTTGTCGTACGTGCCGAAGTCGTGCGCGGTGTGCCCTAAGTCTTCCCACCCGCTGCCGTCCCAGACAAAAACTTCTCCCTCTGGCTGTACCTTGTACAGACGGTCTATGCCGCCGTCTTCTAGGTTTACGCGGACCACGAACTCTGCGGCCTGCTCTACGTCTAGCAGCTCGGCGTCAAAAAAGTCTCTCAGGTCTTCGGTGTTGTCTCCGTACAAATCGTACTCCGCGTCGAGCATGCCGGAGTAGGCGTCAGCACGGACGCTCTTCTTTTTCTTGTTTTCTCTCTCGACAATTGCTCTCGCCCAGCGCCAAGCAGGATCTCCGCCCCAGAGTGCCCAAGCAATACGGCCTCTGCTAGGATAGCCGTCTTCTCCTGGACCCCAGCCCTTGCCCTTTTTATCTATCTCGTGGCGTGGAAAGTACTTTGCAATGTGTCTAATTTTTCTAATTCCAATTTGACCGCCGCGGGCCAGTGTTCTTGCGCTGTTCACACCCACGGGAGTTCCGCCACGGTTGTGCTTAGCGCGCCACTCTAGTCCCCGCTTTGCCTCTGCCTGTGCTGCCTTAGGTACGGTGTACATACGGTCACCGCTTGCAACTATTCTAATGTCTAGGTCGGTCAGGGCACCGAGTGCCAGGTCTGTCATAGCTCTAGTTGGCTTGGTGTGCGGCTTCTGCCACTTTGCGCTCGCTAGTAGGGCGCTGCTGCCTCCAGTGCGTACAATTGTATTAGTTTCTGCGTCTAGAACAGCTGCACGACTTTCTTCTATGAACAGATACAGACTTCCGTACTGACCTGCTGTTCTCACTGGGACTCTCCAGTCTGACTCTCGTCTGTAATTGGTCCACCTGAAATCCATGCGTCGCACGTACGAGCAGACGCGCACTTGAAGTCTAACGACTCACAATACCCTAAGTCAGCGGCGTCGACAGTATCCCAGCCAGCAGAGGCCGCTAGTCCGTTTGCTATGCACTCCTGCATCTTCGAGGTTTTAATGAAGGCCGCGCAGTTGCCGCAGCGACTGGTCTTTGCCTCTTCTATAGAGACTGACCACTTGTCAGCCTTCTTCTGCCAGAACTCCTCGTTCGGCTCGTCTGGGTTCATCGGACCGTACCCGATGTCGTCGATGGCGTTCTGACGGTTCTCTAGGTTCAGTGCTACGTCTTGTGTTGCCGGTGGGCAGACAAACTCTCCGGCGGCTTTAATTGCTTTTTCTTTTGTAGGACGTTCTGCGTCCTCGCGAGAAAGCGGCTTTCCACTCTTCTCTGCCTTGTCAAATATCTCTATGAAGTCCGGAGAGACTTCTACAATAATCATGTCGTCAAACTCGGTGTGCTCTGGCGGTACTCTGAACCAGGCCATGTTGTTACGGCTAAACATTCCGGCGTCGGAGGTGTAGACCAGTTCTTGCACGTCCTGCGCGCTCACGTCTAGTAGGGCGATTAGTGACTCTCCGTCACCCGGGTCTCCTGGGCTAAACGCCATATTAGTCTCCCTCATGTACATACCCTCTAGCGCCTCGGCTGGAACTGACGTGCGGAGGAAGGATGCCCAAGACCCGTCTGAGTCTTGAAACGCCCTAACAGTGTACGCCTTGCCGTAGCTATTGAACGTTATTGTGCCGCTATTTTTATCTACTGTTACGTCTTTTTTATCTGCAAGTGGATATTCTAGCACCTCAGACAGGGTGAACAGCGCCATTGTGGGGCCGTCCTCTTCGTGGTCAAACCAGGCAACTTCGTACACGGCAAACGTCTCTCTTGGCTTGTCTAGGGTTTCGACCACGGCTGGGCCGAAGTAGCCGGTATTTATGTCCTCCGGTATGGTGAGTTTTCTCTGCTCGGTCATGGCTGCCTCTGTCTCTCTACTTCTTCACCGGTATAAGGTCGTCCCACGATGAGGCGCCAAACTTCTCTGGTGGTACTCCGTTTTCGAGCAGTAGTTCAACCAGGCGCTCTCGCACCTTCGGGGAGACGCTTATGATGGAGAGGTCTGCCCACGAGATTCCGTTCTTGAACATCAGTTCGTAGGTCCCGCTCACCGAGGTTGGCTTGGCCGGTTTTATCTCGTTGATCGGATCGACCCCCTTCATGCGCTTTCCAAACTGGTCCTTGAAGTTGGCCCAGAAGTCAAGCCGTGAGTACAGCTTCATCGGGTCAAAGTGAAAGTACGCGTGGTTGTCTGAGGATACGCTGTAGGGCTTCATGGTTGCCTTTGGCTTTGTAAACATGTAGTCTGCTCCGCCGGTTTTTATGTCCGACTCGCTGGACTCGCCGTGACCGCCTATGCCCTCTGTCCAACGAATAGCCGTGGCCTTCAGGCCGTCTTCTGACATGAGCAGGTTGAACATCGCCTGAGCCGAAGTCTCCGGGCCATTTCCGCTTTTAATTCCAAACGAGTGGGTTATCGCGCCGGTCTCTGTCTTTTTGGTTATGTACTCCGCTACTGCCTTGCTGGCTCTGTACGACAGTCTGTCGTTTAGGTCGTAGGCGGGAGTGTCTAGGTTTGTCCACATCTGCTCGAACGGAAGGCCTAGTAGTTTTTCTACTGCCTTTAGCTTCTGCGCACGGGCTGCTCCAACTAGGTTTTTAGCCGGGTCTGTTTCCCTACCAAAGATGCTCAGCAGCCTGTTTTCAGCCAGCACTCTTACGTCTTCTTTCTTTGCCGGTCTAGGGACTCGCACGCCGGCTAGCTTCATGCCTCTTCCAATTACGTTAGCGGTGGAGTTGGCGTCCGGCTGCGACGGCACCAGTATCTCTACCCTGTTGTGAAACGCTAGTCCAGCCATTTCTGCGTTCATGGTGTTCACTGGCTTTGCGGTCTTGTTTGCCCTGTACACCCTGATAACTGTACCGGTGACCTTGTCTGTTATTACGTACGTCGTCGGCTCACCGTAGTTGGTGGCGTACTCCCACTCTGTCTGACTGCCAGATTTTTGTATTGCCATGTTGCCGTCTGCGTCTCTTCTTATCTTTGGCATTCTTATGCCCTGCTGTATCATCAGGTCGTACTCGGCCGTGTTTGGTACCTTCTTGAGCAGCTCCTCTACTGCAGCGTCTCCGGCCCAGGACGTTAGTTTGAAGCTCGCGCGTGTAAAGCTCTTGTCACCGTCTAGTATAACCATCGTGTGCAAGTCTAGGTCCTCTACGTCTCCCGCGTCTATCGCGGCTGATCGTCCGCGTGCGCCGGCGGCTGGACTGCTCTGCAGGTGAGTGATCACGTCCGTCAGAGACTTGACGCCGGCAGCAGTGAGTTCACTCTGCGACCAGTCTACGCTGCTCAGGTCTGGGTCTTCCATCTCTGACACGTTTACTCCAGGACCTGCTTCTGTCAGTTTTGTCTGGTCAAAGAGTATGCCGCCCGTTACTTTGTCGACAGAGCGAACTTTTTTAGTTCCGTCTAGGAACTGCACCTGTACGTAGTTCTCGTAGCCCTTTGCACCTGGAAAACCGTAGATCACACCCTGTTCACCGTTGGCGTCGGTCACGGTCACGCCTTTGTACAGCCAGTTGCCAAACCTGTCTTTCTTAAACTTCTGGTTTGCGCCTGGTGGCGGCGCAACTTGGTCTTTTACCGGGGCAAGCTCGTCTTTCTCAAAAACCACGCCTAGCCAGTCAGCGTGTGGACTGTCTACCTGCACCTGCTCGAGGCTGGGGTTGTCTTTGTAGTATTCGTTAGTTTCTGGCGCCAGCGTTACTTTGCCGTCGCTCAGGATCATCTGTGGCTTTGGTTCGCCTTTTATGCCGACTATAAAAGTACCACTGTACTGAGCGTAGGCTATGTAGTCTACCTCTGACTTTTCTGGAGTATTTGCGTTTGAGTTATTAAAATTCTGTATCCAATTTTTTGTGGCAAGAGCGCCCTTCTTGAGCGACGAGTTCTTGTCAAACGGACCAAAGTCAATTTCGTTGTTGGCTATTGTTTTCTTGGTGGCGTCTGCCCACTCTTCTGGAGTGTACGCCTTTGGCTCAGAACTTGGAGCGCTTGACGACGACGGCGGCGGTGGTGGATTGGACACGGTGGGTGGCGGCGTGTTTACGCCGGTGCCGCTCTTTGGCTTGCGAGTGCTCTTTATTACTGTCTTTCCGCTGTACTCTACGTACTGCTCTTTTCCGTTGGTGTGCTGCAGCAGCATGCGAAACTTGTGAGTCTTCTTTCCCTTGTTGTAGACCGTAGTGTGCGACGAGACGCGCGCCCAGCCGGAGCCGTACGGGATGTAGTCACCAATCTGTAGGTCTTCTACCTTGACGTCTTTCTTCTCGTATAGGTCTGGGTTGTCGAGGTCTTTCTTGTCGAGGGCCAGCGCTGGGTTGCCGACCGGCGGCGTGGGAGCTGTGCTCTTTGGCTCGGGCGTGCTGGCCTTTTCTTTCTTCTTGGTTTCGAGTAGGTTCTGGATCAGGGGCACTATCTTCGGGTTGTTTCCACCGATGTGCCAGTCGTACTTCTTGTCCGGGTCGAGCGCGTCTGGAGTTTTCCAGTCGTAGATTCTGCCAAACAGCGCCGAGCCGTCGGGACTCTCGAACCGCACCGACCACTCCTGCTGCACCTTGTCGCCGGTGCCGTACTCGTACGGCTTGCCTAGGAGCTCTGCCAGCTCCTTCGGGGTGTACTCCACGGTTTCGTTTAGAAAATAACTGCCGTCGACAAACGTGGACACGTTGTTTATGTCTGTAAGCTTGTACGAGTCTGTCTCGCCGAATACCGGGTCCTGTGGCGCAACATACTTTTGCTCAACTGTCAGGTCATCAGGCATTGGTTTGACCGGGTCAGACGACACGTTTCCGCTAGGCTCGATCAGGTGCGTAGAAAAGTTTTTCTTCTTGCCGTTGTCGCCCAGGTCCTCCGCGACTAAGTTTTTAGTCTTTGTCTTTGGGTTGTCCCAGGTATTCAGCGGACGTACGGTGCGTTCCTTGCCGTTGTACACGAACTTCAACAGCTTTTTGTCCGCGATGGCTTTGCTTATCTGCTCGTGCAGTTTGTCGAGCGTTCCAGACGTGTCCAGCGCGTCCGCGTCGTCCGCTACCGTCGGCGCGGTGTCTTTGGCCGGCTCTGGCTCAGGGGATAAAGGGACGGCAGGCTCACTGCTCGGTGCTGGCTCTGTCGGAGCCGGTGTGTCTGGTTCACCGCCTCCAGGTCCCCCCTCTGGGAAACCTCCGTCGTCTACAATCTGCAGCGTCTTTGTCGTCTTCAGCTGCTTGTCTTTCTTGCCCTCAAACTTTACCCAGGCGTAGTCGGGAAACACGACGCCTTTCTTCTTGTACACGTCTAGCTTGGAGACTATGCCGACCTCACCAGTCTTTACAGACTTTACTTTCATGCCAGCCGCCAGCGGTGTCACACCGTCTGCGGAGAGGCTGTTGCCCACGGAAGTTGGAGCCTTACCAACTAAATCTTTTGGTAGGTCTGATCCGTCTTGATCGGGCTTAGGTCCATAGAAGTTTGATTTAATCATGTCAATTTGATCGACAAGATCATCAACGTTTGACTGCGTCTTCTCATCCTCAGACCAACTGTACGTTTGAATAAAGTTCTTCAGCTCGTCAAGCACCTGAGGCATGCCCTCGTCTGTAATTTCTTTGTTGCGATAGTCAACAAGCGCGTTGTCAATCTGAGTTGCAACTTCCTTGAAGTATTCTTGATCTTGCTTGTTCTCGGTGTAGTTGTCATCAGCGCCCGAGTATGAGTCAGCCCAGTCGTACAAAGTTTCCATACGTGACTCTACTGAGTCAGTCGCAGACGTCGGTGTCTCTTCTTTTTTGCCGCCCTTGTAGTCTTTGTAGACGTCGCCGAAGAAGTTCTCTGGTGATTCGTAGTAGCCAGTTGGCGCGTTTATGTACGGACCTAGGTCAGCCTCCTTTAGCTTGTTCCAGGTCTCGGTAAACTCGTCCATCTTGTCCAGCGGCACGCGGAGTTGTACGTCGTAGGTGTTGTCTGCTGCCACTCCCTCTTTAACGATGTATGGCACGCCGAGCTCGGCTAAGTCTACTGGTCCCTCGTCGCCGCCAAACCTAGGCATGTCGCCGCCCATGTCGTTCAGCGTTACCTCTACAAAGTCACCGTCTTCTGACACCTTAGGTGGGTTGGCGTCGTCAAACCACTGTGTCTTTCCTACGTTCTTTTGAAAGTCACCAGAGTCAACTTCACCAGGCGTGATAGGTGTCTGCACTACGTCGATGCTGTCTGGCTCGGCTACGTTTGCCGCTATGTTTAAGTTTTCTGCAATGCGCTCAAACTCACCGCCCTTGCCGTAGTTCTTGCTCATGTATTCTGCAACCTCGTTCACGTCGTCGCGCAGCTCGGCGATGTCGTTCGGGTTGTCGATCGGCTGTCTTGCTTTTACCTTCTTCTCCAGCTCGTCTAGCTTTTCCTTAAGTTCTACGTCTTTTGCCGGTAGGTCTGTTTTCTCCCTGTACAGTTCGATAGACTCGAGCGTCTCGTCTGCAAAGTCATTAGCTATGTTGTACGCGTCGTCTGGCGTTAGCTCATCTGAATCGTCAGCGGGCGGCTCTTTAACTTCAATTATTTCTGGTTCTGGGATTTCTCCAACAGGTTTAATTTTTTCTGGAAGCTCTCCAACAGGTTTAATTTTTTCTGGAAGCTCTTTTAGATTGTTTACGGTTACCGTGGTGTCCTTGTCGGTGAGCCCTGCGCGCTCGAGGATGTCCTGTCTGCGTAGCTCCAGCCTGTCCGCTACGGTCTTCTGCAACACTGGATCGTCTGGGAACGCGGCGCCCACGAGGCTGTCGATGTCCGCCCTGGTGATGTCGAGCAGCTTGGACGCGCTGGTCTTGAGCTCTGCGTCGGTCATGTCTCCAAAAATCTTTGCAGACTGTGGATTCATGTCTGGGTCACGCAGTGTCTCCCACTCGTCTGCCTTGTCGCCGAACAACTCGCCCTTAGGCTTGCCCATGGCGCGCATGAGCAGTGCGCCGCCGGTGTCTACGCGGTTTGGCTTGTTGTCTACCGAGACTACGTTGTCCATGGCGAGACCTGCTACGTCCCAGTTGGCTAACCAGGCGTCAATTGCAAATCCGTCTTGTAGTGCTTTTTTGTAGCTAGGCTCTTCAATTTTCTGCGCCATGTCTGGTTTTGCGTCCGGCAGTATAGGCGAGACGGTGACCATGTTGTCTGCCTCGTCTACGCCGAAGAACGTGTCCGCGCCTTCTACGCCGGCACGGCGGTAGAGCGCCGAGGCAAGTACCTCGTTGCCGGCGTGCAGCGGACTCTGTGGTCTCTTTACGTAGTACTTGTTGCCGTCTGGGGCCTCGTACGTACCGCCCTCGTTGGAGCCGAGCTGGTTGCCGATCTTCTTCCACTCTGTGATGTCGAACGAGTTGCCGATGCTGGTTCCGATTGCGTCTGTTGGGTTCTGGGACTTGCTGAGCGCAGACTTGTTCTGCTGCGCTACTTCTGCCTCGGACGGAGGAACTGTCTCGTCCTTGCTCTCTGCCAGGTCTCGGAAAAATAGGTTTGTGTTGACGCCCTGTATCTGCAGCGCGTCGCGGATAGCTTGGCCACTGACTAGAATGTCGGTGCCGCCGTCCAGTGGGTACTCGAGTATTGCGTACCCTGCGCTCTCCTCGTCTAGGTCCGGCTCCACCGCGCTCTGCAGCGACTCCACCAGCGCTTCGGTGTCCCAGTTCTCCGCGATGTACAGCGGACTGTCGGTGAAGCCCTCTGGGAAGCCGGCTGCGACCTCGTTGCCGTCTGCTCCGTTGTACTCCGAGGCGTAGGCGTCGGTGTCAGGTAGGTTGTAGCCCTCTGGCAGTTCTATGTTTTCGTTTCCTACTAAGTACGGCGTGTAGTTGCCCTCTTCGTTGATACTGATGTTTTCTGCCGGTGTGAGTTTGCGCAGCTTTACGATTCTGTTGCCGTCTTTGTCGGTGACGTCTTCGACCACGTACTGACCCCAGACCAGCTCTCGACCCTCTCCGATCGGCGAGGTGGTGCCGTTGCCCTCGTCTAGAACTACTACAAACGTACCGTCTCCGCTCTTGCCCTCTAGCACGTCGTCGATGTCTCCAGTGGCTTTCTTCCACGAGTCAGGCGGGAGCGAGACTACGTTGCCTTCCTCGGACAGCGCGTCTGCAAAGTCTTGGTCTCCTGACAGGTCGTACGACTTCCAAACTTTGGTGGCGTTGGTGCCGGAGTTTACTGCGGACATCTTCAGCAGCGCCTGTGCTGTCGCGTACTTAGGGTCCTCGGAGTTGAACAGCTCTGGTTCTGCCTCTATCGCGACTACCGCCTCCTCCAGTTCTGCAGGATTGCCGTAGGTGTCTACGATGTTTTCTGAGAACTTGCCGGCTTCCTCGTCGTCCATGCCGAGGGTGTCCTGCGCGTACTGGTACAGCGCGGGTGTTACGTTCTTTTGTCCGTTGTCCGGACCCTCCATCATCCAAGAGCCCCACAGCGCGCGGAACGGATCGTCGGCCGTGCCAAACTTTTCCTGGTCAAAGTGTTTCTCTACCAAGGACAGGTAGTCCTGGTCGCCGGAGCCGGCGCCTATGGCGTCGTTGTAGACTGACTCAGTCGCCTCGTCTACGCTGCCGTCGGCGATGTTTTTGTCGTACTGCTTCTTGTAGTCGTCCATCGCCTTGGCGAGCTGGAACGTCTTGGCCTGTTCCTCGTTCGTCTCGTCTATCTGCAGCTTGTCCGTGCCCTCGGCCGGAACTTCGATGTCGTCCATCTCGTCTAGCTCTGACTGCGTTGGGAACACGTCTGCGAGGTCTGGAGTCTCTGCGGTTACGCTCTCCTCGCCCTTGCGAGAGTCTAGCAGCGCCTGTACGTTCTTGTCCTCTCCGAGCTTTGCGTCGTACAGCTGCGCAGTGTACAGCTCTGCGTCTACGCCCTGCTCTTCGAGCGCCTTGTACAGCGCCTCGGCCGGTACGAACTCCGAGCCTGCGTTGAACTCGAGCATGCCAAACCCGGAGGCGGCGGCGGTCTCCTTGTCCATGGTCTTGACGCCGGAGTCGGCTGATTGCTTCTTTGTGCTCTTTGGTTTTGGACCAGTCTTCTTGGGAGCGTCTTCGTCGACGATCTCGTCTGGGTCAAAGTCGTCTATCTCGGAGTCAAAGTCTTCGTCTACGACCGCGTCGTACGCGCTCTGCTTGTTTATGAGCGCCTTGGCCAGACTCTCGCGCAGCTCTGCCTCTGAGTAGCGGTTGCCCAGCTCGACCGGGTCGTCAGTGTAGTCGGAGCTCTCCTGTCCCTCTACTGGTCCCTCTGGAGAAAACGAGTCTAGGTCCATCTTGTAGGCGCTGCTAGGTGCGCTGTACGTGAACGGTTTGGCCTCGCTCGGTGGCGCTGCCTTCTTTTGCTGCGGCTCGGGCGTCGGACTGTCAACGTCGACGTCGTCTAGTCTTGCCTTGCTCTCGGTCTTGCCGGCGACCATCTCATCGAGCTCTGCCGGGCTCCACACGTTTCCTGCGTAGAGTCTCTCTGAAAGCTTTACTACTGCTTTTTCTGCAGGACTCTGCATGTCCGCCCAGGCTGCGTCTGACGCTCGCTCCCTGACTGACTTGACCGCTTCGTCCTTGTCCAGCGCCGCCGCTATGTCTGCTCGCTTGGCACC
>SXGQ01217706.1_pt1 | contig 20318 bp, 18 predicted proteins | sample 3178371 | NCBI WGS metagenome assembly SXGQ01 (sample SAMN11356859, study PRJNA531348) | freshwater metagenome | isolation source: freshwater sample F1-20 | place: China: Fuxian Lake, Yuxi | collected 2017-12-25 | reverse complement strand
TAGTGAATACACACCTGTTGACCTGTTTTCTTTAGTTACATCTTGAATATATACTTCAACATTGTGTCCTTTTAGATGTATATCATGTTCATCATTCCATTTTGATTTAAGCGCATTGACTAATTTTTCAACAAGCTCTACATTTTCATCTACATCTTTGAAATCAATAACTACATGCACATCAAAGTCACTGGTATCTGACCAATTATAATTTGCTAAGCTACCCACAAACAATATATCTTTTAAAGGCGCATCTGTTTCTGTGTCTGCATAGAAATCTTTGCCTATTTGCAGTAGCTTTTCTTTAATTTTTGGGTTAAGTTTATTATTATCCCAGATAGCTGGATTTAATATTTCGTTGTAAATTCTAACCTTCATATTTTTATTTTAGCCTTTAGTTCATCTATGGCTTGATGTGCGTCTGTAAAAATAATACCATTACCACCAGAAGCAATAAATGCTTCTACATTAGGAGATAAATCGTCTATTAAGATACTATTTGGTGTTGCGTGTTTGGCCTTACTTTTACCAGAATCACTGAATATAATTGATACTGGACCTGTCCAATGTGTTCTTAACCAGGCTCTTTTACCAAATTCTATATTTTTGATATAGTCTACTGCTTCTTGACGGGGATATGTTCTTAATATTTGTCCTGCGCTTGTACTTGTTAAGAATTTTAATTTAAATCTACCATCTGTTGATAGTGAAATTAGTTCTTTTTTGAAATAATTAAAATCTGGCATTGGTTGCATAGTTGTCCAGAATTCTTCACCTTTTTTTAAAATGACATTCCAAAATTCTTTTGTACCGTTGGATGATTCAAATTCGCTTGGTGGTGTATTTGTTAAAGTTTCAAATTGTCTTTCAAAGTCACATAATACGCCGTCCATATCACAATAAATTGTTATTTCAACATTATTTTCTAATAAATTTGCGTCAAAAAGTTCTTTAATAATGGACTTTAACTTTATCATATATTATAATAAATAGTAAGATTAAATCAATATGTCAACGATTTAATTTTTTACTAACTTATGTCTTCATACGAACAAACAACTGTTAAATAAGAAGCCGAATTTGTTGTGGCACCTATTGATTTGTTTTCTTCTAAATAAATAGATGTATTTTTATCTAAAATTGTAAGATTACTTCTCAACGGAACTGTAATTGAACCTGCTAAAGAACCAGATGTAGATGCTAAAGTTATTGATGAACTATCATAATAATTTATATTTATTAAGCTCGCACTATTAGTATTACTCACTAATAAATTATTAATTTTATATACTCTACCACTTCCATTTGGATTGCTTATGATGGAAGTAGAACCAGTAGTATTTAAATTTACATAAGTGGTTTTACCTATTAAAGATGATATATTTACAATATTTGGTGCTGGCATAAATTTTCTTATATATAATTATCCAAATATAAACGATAACGCAATTGATTTTCCATTTGGAGTATTTTGTGCATAACTTGATGTAATAGAATAACTTGCACTGTTCGCAATAGATGCATACACTGCGGTTGATGATTGAACTAATGCTTTAGTATTATCTATTACATTAACATAAACTCTATCGGTAATTGGATTTAAATATCCAGATCCACTTAAAGGTTGTGTTGTTCTTAATAATTTTTTTATTTTAAATGAAGAATCACTTAATTTTTCTACACCATAATCTGCATAATTGTCATTTACACCCGCAACCGATGCAAAATATTTTGTGGCAGATTGAGATACAGTAGTTGTATTTGGAAATTCAATGTCAGAAACAGTAAAACTTGATGAATATCTAGCACTATTAGTTATTCTAAATTCATCAATATAACCATTAAAATATTGACTTCCGAGTATATAATTATTTCCTATAATAAAAGCTGCAGTTTCTAATGTAGAAATTGAACTTGTATTTGTTAATGTTCCATCTATAAATAAATATTGTGTACTTGATGATTTTACAAAAGTAATATTTGTCCATTTACTCAATGGTATTAATAATGATGATGTAATAATATTAGACGCACCATATTGTACAATTACATTACCAAATGTATTTAAATAAAGTTGTAATCTGTTTGGACCAACAGGATATCCATTACCTTGTGACCAAATTGCAGGTTGATTGACATAACTTGTAGGATAAACCCAAGATTCTACTGTGAAATTGCTTGACAAAGGTAATAAACTTTGTGAATAATATAAGAAAGAATTATTTGATAACAATAAACTTGAATTCTTAAATTTACTTTCATTTGTTGATATTACAGGAGAACCACTAATTGATGCGGTATAGTTATTTAAACTATTGTCAATAAATTGACGACTTTGATTTGACCCACTAAAATGTAAAAGCAATTTTACATTCGAATAATTTGAATCTAAGATAAAAGATCCTGAATCCCATTCTTCAATTATATTTACTGACCAATAATTGTCTGTTAGTTGTGTAGTATTAACAATGAATTCTTGACTTTGACTTATATTATATGCAATTGATTGTGTAACATTACTTGCAGTAAAATATATGTCTGCATTTAATGCGTAACTTGCAGTAGTTGAAAAACTTGAAGTTAATGTTGAATATGGTGACGCATATTGTATTTTTCTGATTTCAATAATACTTCCAGATGCTGGAGATTCATCCAACACAACCGAATCATAAATTGAAGCACTGTTTACATAATAATGTAAAGACGGTGTTTGTAATATTCCATTGACACTAACAAGCAAAGAATTTACATTGTTTAAACTAGAAGACAGTGAATAACTTGAAGAGATGCCATTTGCAACATATTTTTGTGAAAAAATATCAGCATTAGCAACAGTATTAATATATCTAATATTTACTTTATCTAAATCATTAGGAGGAGTGGTTAGTACTAAAAATCTACTACCAGATATTGTATAATCTTCGTTTAGGTTTTTAATTAAACCATTAATGCTAACAATTAAATTATTCGGAACAGTTACATTTTGTGTTAGTGTTAAAACAGATTGACTTAAAGTAGTAGAAATGTTCTGATAGTCAATTACAGAAGTGTTTGGATTTGACTCTGCTGCAAGAGAAGTAAATTTAACTAAACTTATTTTTTGATTTGTTGGTGGTGGAACAGTAAATGATAGATTTCCATCGTTGATGTTAAAATCAACATCAGATACCAAAGACGATCCACTTATGAAAACTAACGTATTTGTATTATTAAACGTCGAATCTGATACTATAAAGCTACTAGATATACCATTCCCAGAAGAAGTTAAATATGATATTCCTACTTGTCCCACTGTTGGTAATATAGTATTTCTTAAACTTTTACTTCCCACTACACCAACTGCATATATTCTTACGGGAGAAACAGATGAACTAAATGATACTCCTATTACACTTCCCGATGATCCAATTGGAAAAGTTTTATTTGTTTTATATACATTTATACTTGAACTATATACCGATCCTGTAGCTAATGGGGATTCAAAATAAGAACTGCCACTATCTCTTGTTATAAAAAGTTTAAAATTATTATTTAATGAAAAAGATGCAGAAAGCGGTTCTGCTAAAACTATTGCGGTAACGTTTTCAACGTCTAAATCACACTGAACATAATTAGTAAATAGTGAACTGGAAAGTACAGGTCCAACAGATGGTTGATTAGTAAAATATCCTTTGCTACCATAATCTCCACTGGAACTAAAAAAGAATGATGATGATTTAAAAATTCCACTTGAATTATTGAAATCATCAATAAAACCATTGATGACATCATATCTTGATAATCCTTCACCCTCTTGTGATTTTAATGTAGTAATAATTGTATTATATGTACTTTGTACATTAATATCATCAAACGCATCGGTAGTTACTATACCACTGCCAGTAATTATAGTAATTGGTATATTTGAAATATAACTGGAAGTCAACGAATAACTAGAACTTACAGATATAATTGAATAAGATGCTGTATTAGAATTACTAGAAGAAACAATAAAATCAATATAAGAAGCAGTAAGTGCATAACTTGAACTTACTGCGTTTGATGCCACTCCAAGTAAACTGCCGGTAAAACTGCCGAGAAAACTTCCGCTTTTTATTAAATCTGTAGATAATTTTCTCATTTATTTATGTATTTTTTCCAATAGTTTATTCTATTTTCCACTTCCTCCCAAGATGACGGCATTCTAATATATTCAATATCTGAATTAATAGTAATTAAATTACCATCATTATCAGTCTTTGTATATTCTGGTGTAGGTATAATCACCGTAGGAAATGCACTAATATACGGAAATCTTTTTCTCACTTCATTTCCATCATCTATTAAAACAATAACATCAGTTTTAGTTCCGTATTTTTCTACGAAATCTCTACTGTCTTTATTGTGTATACAATGTAATATAATATACTCATTCATAAACTTATATATAAGTATGTTACGGAATTACTTTTAAAACAGTTATCGCACCAGCTCCTCCATTACCGCCAGGAGTAGCGTTAATACCTAATACTCTACCTCCTATACCACCCGCAGCAGTTGTTGTACCTACGTTTGTATAGGTTCCACCGTATAATATAATTATTCTACCACCACCAGAACCCCCTCCACCGGCTCCCCAATTAAACGAACTACTTCCGCCATTAGATCCTTCTGATGAAATTTTACCTGTCAAATTTAAATCTCCTTTAACAACTAATATTAATAACCCCCCAACACCAAATGTTGATTTAAATGAAAAATTAGGGAATGATATATTATCACCTGCTGGATTACCAGCACCTGCTCCGCCTAAATTAATACTATTTCCACCTATTTCATAATTAGCATATGCACTTGATGAATATAATGTATTTGCATATGATCCTGCACCTCCGCCTCCTCCACAAAATAATGATCCACTTCCTCCGTATGCACCCGATTGTGTCGGAGATGTATTAAAATTATGATTTCCACCTGCTCCTCCGCCTCCACACGAAAATATACCTGCTTGTCCAGTACTACCTGTAGATGGATATTGCGTTTGTGCCCCTCCAGATGCAAGTCCTTTTAACGGAATTTCAGTTTTATAATTATTTAACCAAATGCTTCCTGTTTTTGCCCAATTCCACGGTGTAACACTCCCAGTATTTACATATAAAGATGCATTTAAATCAACAATAGATGCACTCCAAAAAGGATTTAATGCGGTTGCTACACCCCCTCCTTTAGCAGTCATTGTTAAAAGTCCATTGATTGTACAACTGCCTGTACAAAATATTATTAGTCCTCTACATGGATTAATAACTGAACAAGTTACTCCAGATTGAACCGTAAAATCAGTGAACTGTTTTATTAAAAAATCACCATTATAACTGGAACTAAATGAACTAGATGTTTGAACACTGCTACTAAGTGTTAAAGAACCATCTTTTCCTGTACCAAAATAATTTAAAGAACTATCTTGATTATTGTTTAATAAATTATTTGATAAATTTTTATATAATTTGAAAAATGATATTTTTTTATTTTGATTTATTAACGAAGATTCATTTGAATCAAATATAGGAATTATATTATTCAATAACGTATATCGACTCGATGTTAATTCTGGTAGTTCTGAAATGTTTAGTCCCATATATGTTTAAATAAAATTTATGTTTGTTAATGTGAATAATCCCGAATTACCAGCATTACCACTACTACCGAGCGGAACTGTGCCTGATCCGCCGCCTCCTCCATTGGTATTTATTGTACCGCCAATATATCCGCCGCCATATATAATTGTTATAGATCCTCCGCCTGATCCTCCACCACCACCACCACCAGCTCCTCCGCCTTGGCCGCCATTAGATCCCTGTGATGAAATTGTACCTAAATTATAAAAATTTCCTTTTACAATTATACATATAGATCCACCTACTCCAAAACTACCAGTTGTAGCTTGTACACTTGCTAATGGACCTGATGCGCCTCTTGCTCCTCCAGGAATACCTGCACCACCACCGCCACCACCTTCATCTCCAAAGTAATTAGGTCCAGAATTTGCACCATTTCCACCTGAAATTCCTACTGCCGTGCCTCCACTTGATCCTCTTGGCGTAGCTGGATTTGGACTGAATCCAGTACTAGCACCACCACCACCACCGCCGCCGCCAAACATACTACCCTGTCCGCCTGAACCACCACTTTTATACTGTGAATTACCACCATTACCACCATTACCACATAAACCAAATAGAGTTAGTGAATATTTTGATGGTGGTGATATTATATTGGTCCAAATAGATCCTGATTTAGCAAATCTAAAATTGTTTGATTGATTTGCTACGGGATTGTCCAGTGATAATTGCCAAGGATTTCCATATAATTGATTTAATACATTATATGGATAAGAACTGGATGTATTGGCTCCTTTTCCCGTCATAGTAACTGATCCACTATTAATAAAATTTCCTGTACAAATAAACAATAGACCTCGACAAGCTACATTAGGCGTAACTGTAACACCACTATTAATTGTTAAATTTCTATATACTTTTACTTTAGTATCTACACTAATATCGCTCGCAGGAAATATTTGTAAACTGCTTGATACTATCAAATCATTATTTGGGTTATTATCAAAATTTTCTACAAAAAGTTTTAAAAAGTTATCAAATGTTATTTTTTTATTTTGGTTTGTAGAATTTGATTCTGTGTTATCTACAAAAGAAAATACACTGCTAGAATTATTTATACTAGCAGTAAGTTCTGTCATATCTGAAATTCTTTTTGCCATAGTAAATAATTAATATTATTGCCACACTTCAATACTTTTTACTGTTGTTGATCCTGCACCATATCCACTCACCGTAATACTACCGTTATTTGTATAGTTTCTATTATATAATACTACTACCCTTCCTCCACCAGATATTGAAGATCCATTGGAAGAAATAATTCCGGTTGAACCAATAGTTAAATTTCCTTTAACAATCAACATTAACAATCCTCCGCCTAAAACACCTAAATAACTTCCTCCTGACCAACTAGTACCAGTATTTCCTCCTGGAAATGCACCTCCTGTTTGACCATTTACACCTGCAGATCCAGGTACAGCACCAACTGCAGGTATTCTAATATATCCAATATCTGTGTTTGTATCAAAAAACCAAATTGGAAAAAAGTCCCCTAAATAATCTCTGTTTTGATAAACATAATGCGCTTCTACACCAGATACTGAAACAGGATCTGCTCCTTTTTCATTCATTGTTAATGTACCATTAATAATACAATCTCCTCCGACATAGATTAATAATCCTTTACAACTATTTGAAACTGTCATTGTATGCCCAGTATTAATAATCAATGATTTATAGTTTTTAATTAAAACATCTTGATTAGTTGTAGTTGTAAAAGATACACTTGATGTTGTATATAAATCACCATCTACACCTGTTCCAAACCAAGTCATTGCTGATTGTGATGGAACTGATATAAAATCACTAAAACGTATTTTTTTATCATTATCAATATAACCGTCGGCATCAGTATCCAAATTTGCATCAGGATCATACACAGGTATATAAAAACTACTTGATATATAAGTTACCGCTGTTAAATCTGTAATTCTTCTATTTGACATATTAATAAATTATTGGAAATGCATTGAATAAATTTTGTACTATGAGACTTCCTGATCCGCCATCTCCACCTTTAAATCCTGAACCAGATCCTGATCCGCCTATTCCACCTGTTACTGTTATCGTTGACGCAATAGAACTACTAAATAAGTTATTTGCATAATATACATATACAATTCCACCGCCCGATCCACCACCACCTGAACAACTTGCTGATGTTGCTGATCCTCCATTTGATCCATTTGATTGAATACTTCCGCTTGGACCAATATATAAATTTCCTTTTACTATCAATATTAACAATCCTCCTGTTCCTTCACCACCATTAGGACTACCACCAGGATTACCTGCACCTCCACCTCCGCCTGTACCACCTGCGCCACCTGCGCCGCCATTAACGGTTGATGCTCCAGCAGCAGTAGAACCTCTTCCTCCACCACCACTACCACCTGAAAAAGAGGTTCCCGCACTACCTGAAGTGCCAGTATTGGATGTATTACTTCCTCCTGTACCACCACCACCACTATATCCTGTTCCTAATGATAATCCATTTGAACCTGTTTGATTTATAGGTGTAGGATTTCCAAATAAAGATCCAGTAGAACTTACCAAACTTCTATATGATGCAGAGGGAAATACTATATCATTCCAATAATATCCCAAATAAGGAGGATTTATTGGGTAAAAAGAACAATCTTGACCAGTCGCATTTGCACCTTTAGCTGTCATACTAACTGTGCCGCTTATTGTACAATCTCCATCTACAAATATTAACATTCCTTTACATCTATAAGGAGGAGAAAATAATAAACTTTCTGAAATGAATAAAGATTTAAAATTAAAAATTATAGGATTGCCATCTTGCGAAACTGATGAAAAAGAACTGGATACTTGAATACTACTGGAAAAATTGCCATTATCATTAGATCCATTTCCAAAATAACCAAATCCTGGTGTTCTATTAATGTAAGACGTAGAAGAACTTGGATAATATTTCATTAATTCATCTATCTTCATTTTTTTATTTCTTATTGAAGAAGACGCATTCAAATCCACTACTGGAACATACATTGAACCACTAACAACTCTATATTCAGGTAAATCTGATATTCTTTTTGGCATAATTAATTAATAACTCTTGACCAATTAAATGATTGAGATATACTTAATAAGTATCCGTTTTGTTTATTTTGAGATGTATCAATTATAAATGATAATAAGTTTTTATTAGTATTTACTCCAACTCCTATAGTTCTTAAATCGGAATTAATTGATTCAACGTCGCTAAATGTAGCTACCTTTTTAAGACTGTATGTAGATGATGTATATGGTGAAATATAATCTATTGATTTTGTTATCAGATTAGATGTTCTAGATATACTATTCCCCCAAGATGAAAATGAAGAAGAATCTGAAGATGTATAAATAAATAATCTTCCATAAGATGACGTTGGCAATCCAAACATACCTATTTGATTATTAAAATATGGTTCATTTCCATGATATCCATCATCATAATAACTTGTTAAACCGTTTGAATTTATTTTTGATATACCATATGATTCCATCTGGGTTAATCCTGAAACAACACTCGAACTTAAATTCAAACTTGAACTAGTTGCAGTATAAGGCGACATTCCAATATCTAATTGATATAAAACTACTAAACTTTGTCCTGTAAATAAATTTATCGCATCACCACTCGGTCCTTCAGTTAATCTTATTCTGCTAAATAATTTATTAACATTTGATAGTGGTGACCATGAAAATCCAACTTCTCTAACAACAATATCATACGGTAAAATATTTAAAATAAATGCTCTAGTATGTGATACGGTTCCATTATTAATTGTAGTACCATTTGAATAATTATAATAATTACCATTTGATGATGACGGAAAAGAATATATATCAGTAGATTTACCAATTCTGAATAATTCGGCAGACATTGATATTTGTTCTACAAAGTGAATTGAATAATTATTGTTATAAGATGAACCTGTTGGAACTGTACCATCTATATTTAGAACGCTACATGTTAGACTATTGGTTCTACTTGATATTAAATAATTTCCATCATTTTCTATTTTAATGATTCTACCAATATCATTTGTAGTAATTATACTTGCTGTAGGATTTACATCTGCAAAACTTACAAAAGAACCTACTCTATAAGTCAATGTATTGTATAAATTTGAATCGTAACCATTACCAGAAGTATACGATATTATATCTGGATTGGAAACTTTTTTAGTTTCAGCAGATCCAGTGCCTATTACACAACAAGAAAACAAATCGGTTATTGGACGATTTACAAATTCATCCATACCAGTGTTTAAAATTAAATTTTTTACAAAACCAGTATCTTTTATGATTTTGTCATTTTCTTTTACAAAAAGTCTAACTTTTCCTTGTAATGTATATTTAATTTCATTTTTCATTAATCAAGCAATAAATATGAATTGTCTTCTAAATATACGTAATTATAATTTTGATATGCGACGGTAGATCCTGTAGCAATACTTTCAGAAATATAATAATTCGTGTTTAAGTTTGTAGTATTATATACAAATTCGCTTTGTGATATTTCATTGGAATATTCAAGATAGATAAAAGTTTGATCTTCAAAATAAAATCCTCTATCATTTTTTAAATCTAATGTATTCAGTGTTGATAAACTTTCAGAAACATAATAATTTGTATTTAAATTTGAAACGTTTCCTACTATTTCTTGTCCCAAACTCTGTTTATATTTTACTGATAAATTTATAAATTTTTTACCAAATATTCCTGGTAAATAATCTCTAAAAAACACAAATGATTTATTTATCATATATAATTTTCCACTGCGTTTCCTAATAAATAATAGTTTGTTTTATAAAATGTATATGCTGATACACTTCCTGTCAATGTTCCTTCAGGACTTATACCAGATGACCATTTAATCGATGCAGAAAATGAAGGCACTATTGTACCAATCGATCCTGTATTTGCTAAAATGAAAACCATAGATCTACCAGGAAAAACATTTGTAAATGTATAAGTTTCTGATGTACTTGATTGTTTTTCAAAATTATCATTGATTCCCCAATCAATTTCTTGACCGTATACAATGGATGGTGGTGCAGCTTTTGTAGCCGTTGATATTGCAGTTGTAGTAACTATCAAATATCTAACTTCAATATCTGTACTTTGTGGTGGGGGCGTACTAAAACTCAAATATGATCCAGATATTACTGTATAATCAATCGTTGGTTTTTGTATCAATCCATCCAAACTTACAATCACATCATAATCATGATAAACATATTGATTTGTTAATAAAAATAATGACGCACTATTATTTCCTGTATAATATTCCGCTCCCAATGATGATGTTGCAAAACTAACCAATAATGCAGAAGAAAAATATCTTATTTCAACATTGCTTCCTGATGTAGGTACAGGATTGAAAACCAATATTGATTCGCTAATTACACTATAACTAGAAGTCGGTCGTTGCGCAACACCATTGACGAATACCAAAATATCTGTTGCACTCTTTGATATTTCATTTAAATTATAGTAATTTTGAACACCATCTGATACAAATTGTTGTGTACTTGATGTTAAAGTAGCTGTAATTAAACTTGATGTATTTATTAAAATCGTTGATCCACCACTACTACCATTCAATGCATAACTTGCAGTTAGTGAATAACTAGCAGAAGTTGCAAATGATGAACTTCCAAACAAAGAACCTGTAAATGAAAATGCACTTATATAACCACCAACTGTTAAATTATTAGTTATAGTTTGACTTCCTGATAAATTTAAACTTCCGCTAATATTTGCACTTCCTGTAAATGGAAATCCTGTGCCACTTCCACCACCTGACCCAAATCCATATGATACAGCAGATTGTGAAATGAATAAAGGTGATATAAAACTTGATGTTACCGAATTACTAGAAGATAGTGCATAACTTGATGAAAAAGAAGAAGATGCAAAACTAGATGTACCATTTAAATCACCAGTAATTCCTGTTGTGACTGATAACGATCCACTAACTATATAATTTCCAGTTAATGTCTTGTTATTGTTCCATTGACCACCACCATATACTAATAAATCGCCTAAAGATAAACCAGATAAAGCAACATCACTTAATCCTGATAATGTTGTAGATACAGGAGCAGTTCCACTACTACCAATACCACCAATATTTCTAAATAATCCACCTTGAATTATTGTACATTCATTCGAATTCAATAAATCTTTACCTACGCCACCTTCTATAATAATATAACCAACAAATATTGCATTTAATGTTGTATTAGGTGATTCAGCAAATGGTTCACTGTCTTTTGCATTTACCGCATCAAGTAAAGTAGAATAAATGGCATTACCATAATAAACTATAAACGCATTTGTAGGACTATTTGGTATCCAGAATACTCTTTGTATTGTCCAATTACTATTGCCAACTGTAGCCAATAAACCAGTTGTAGTATCTACATAATAATTATTATCGATTGTTGTATAACCTGCATTATCAATACCTGTATCAATTATTGGTGTCGAACCTGACAGATAATATCTATAAATTTTACTAGTATTAAAGTCATTTTCAACAACCGTACTTGGATGGTTTGGATTTATAACATAATTTGCACCTTCACGATATGCACTGCCACCTGTTTTTTTAATACTTAATGTTGGACTACTTCCACTTGCTTGTAATGTATGTCCACTTATTTTTAATGGACCAAATGATCGAAAAAAATCATCTGTTTGTTGTGGAATTCCATATGATATTTGTTGGCTATTAAATACACCACTACTTACACTTCCACTCAAATGTAATACAACACCCAATTCAATTTGATTATCCCATTGATTTATATCAGTGCTTCCCCACGCATTTGTTTGTTGTACTATTTCACCGACATTATTAATACCAACAAATGTTATCTTAGCACTTCCACTATATGTAATTGGCTGCGTAGATGTTGGCCAACTAATCAGTTTAACTGTTGGATATGGCGCACTTGCTGTAAAAGCGTTCAATGATACAATCAAACCTTCACCTTCAGTAACAGTAAATGTAGTTGAGCCAGGAGTGCTAGTTAATACGCCACCATGTAATATACCGGTGTACAAATTACCTTCTAACCATCTTAAACGTGTTGTATTTGTATATGGACCGTTATATTGAGTAAAATATAAGTCATTTGTGGAACCACTGACATATATGTAACTTGCAGTTGTATTGGTTGGTAGTGTGATATTGCCTACCGGTAACAATTGTAAATATGCATTGCTACCACTAATAAAAATAGGACCACTACTGGTAATATTATTGAATGTTGCGGTTGTTCCTACAAAAGTAGATGCGCTTATATAACCGCTCGCACTAATATTGCTTGCGGTAATACTATTGATTATACCTATACTTGCAGTAACATAACTTGCAGTCAATGCATTTATTGACCAACTACTTGTTATTGGATAAGTTGAGCCTGTTACTAATGATGTTCCTCCTCCTCCTCCAATTACTCCGCTTGAAGATAACAAATTTCCAACGGTAATTTTCTTACTTGATCCCGATAAAAATGAACCAGTATCGTTTGTATCAATAATGTATAATAGATTATTGAGTGACGCTGTAAATAACGGATTTAAATCGGTGAGTTTCATTCTTTAATAAATATAAGATAATATTAAATATCTATCGCAAAACCATACTCATCGGTTAATGATGATATACCATCCTCTAAAGATAAAGTTATCCAAGTATCTCTAGAAGTCAAAATATCTGTATTTGACGCATTTAATTTTATTGGTAAATACCAATAACTACTAGTATTATATTGATAATACGGCCAATTTTTAACCAAATAACTAGCTCTATATGGTAAATTATAATCCAAATTGTCTTGATAAATACCAGATGAACCATTGCCAATAACAACTAATACTATATCATCTTGATAATTAATTCTGCTAGCAGTTAATTGACTACCTGACATATAAAATATTTCATTTATTTGACGAACATAATGTCTAAGAGATGAACTATTAAATGTCAATTTTGATGAACTATCATATGGAACAAAAGAAATTGATGTCGAAACTATTTCGTCTTTTGATAGGATATATTCATTATTTATCAAACTACCTGTATAATTTAAATTGTCCGTATTTGTAAAATTATAATCAATTGTTTGTAAATTAATGTCATTTCTAATTTTATTATCAGTAATAATATTATCAATATTATTGAAATTTAAAATGTAGTTAATATTATCTGTTACATTCAAATCATCTGCACCGAAAGTTAAATTTATATCGTTGTCTACAACAAGTTTTGTGTTTTCATGAAGAATATTACTTAAATTTAAATTACTGTCAATATTTTCTAATAAAACCGTTTCATATAACCCAGCAGTTAAATTTATATTTTTATTAACGACATTTTTAGTAATGTCATACAAAATATTACTTAAATTTAAATTACTGTCAATATTTTCCAATAAAATAGTATTTTGTAAACCTGCATTTAGATTTAGATTATTGTTAACAACAAGTTTTGTATCCTCATGTAAGATATTACTTAAATTTAAATTACTGTCAATATTTTCTAATAAAACCGTTTCATATAACCCAGTAGTTAATCTTGAAATATTATCAACAACAAATTTTGTATCCTCATGTGAGATATTACTTAAATTTAAATTACTATTAATATGTTCAAATAAAACAATATCATATAATCCTAAATTTAAATTTATATTATTGTTAACAACAGTTTTTGTATCTTCATGTGAGATATTACTTAAATTTAAATTACTATTAATATTTTCTAATAAAACCGTTTCATATAATCCTAAATTTAAATTTATATTGTTGTTAACAACAGTTTTTGTATCTTCATGTGAGATGTTTTCTGATTTATTATATTCATCGATTGTATTTAACAAGATATTATCATATGATATATTAGTTATATTTGATGTGGTTTGTACTATATAAAATGGAACATACTCATAATCAGTTTTAGTTGATGATATTGAATTATTTGCAAATGATAATAAAACTTCATTTGTATCATATGATATATTAGTTATATTTGATGTGGTTTGTACTATATAAAATGGAACATACTCATAATCAACGTCTTTTAATTTGAATGCGTTATCTACAATATCTAAAAATAATTTATTATAAAGAGCATTTTTAAAATTTAAATTGGTATTTGTTGCATAATAAGGAACATAATTATATGATATATCTTTTAACTTAATATATTCAGTGGTATTATCTACTATTGTTTTATTATATAATCCATCGCTTAATTTTAAATTTTGATTTCCAAAATCAATTGTTGTTCTATCAATTAAAATTGAATTTAAATTTAAATTATTGTTTGCTTTTTCTAGTATTATTCTATTATATAATGATTCATTAAAATTTAAATTATTATCACCTTGTTCTAATAATACTTTGTTATGTAAACCACTGTTAAAGTTTAGATTATTATTACCACTTTCCAATATTACTCTATCGTAGAGTGTTTCGTTGAAATTTAAATTATTATTACCACTTTCTAAAAGTACTCTATTATGTAACGCACTGTTAAAATTTAAATTATTATTACCACTTTCTAAAAGTACTCTATTATGTAACGCATTGTTAAAATTTAAATTGTTGTTTCCATTTTCTAATATTACTCTATCATATAATATTTCATTTAAATTGATATTACTTTGAATATTATCCAATAAAACAAGATCATTTGACGCAATGTTTAATTTTAAATTGGCATTTATTGTATCAAATATTAACTTTTCATTTGATATAGTTTGAACACTGGAAGTAATTGGCGATATGTCATGAACAAAGTCAGAATAATTTATATTATTTTGACCTAGTATATTATTAGAAGTATCAATATTAAAATGTAGATACTCTGTATTTTTTAAGTTAAGTGATAAGCTGCCGGTATCACTTACAGCAACAAAAGCTATTAATGATTTACCTCTCTTTAAATAAGAGATAGGATAAGATTTGTATCTTCTATAAAATATAGTGTTAAATATACTCACACACTATAAATAGGAACTTTATAAGGAGTTCCATTTATATTAATTATAAAAAATCCCACAAATGGACCTGACGATCCTGCAATAGATTGAGAAAATTCTAAACTAGCTGATATTGCCAAAAAATTAGCATTTATTTTTGCAAAAGATAATCGCAAAGTATCAGCATCATCCGAATTTGGAAAAGATCCAGAATTTACTAGCTCATACATAACAAATAGTAATTATGCTCTACCCCATGAATATCTAAATATTAGTTTCAATGAATAATCTTTATCTTTGATTTGTGGATTTTCCAATACATAAACATACCCGTTATGCTTAGCAGCATCATTCATTGTACTTGGATTTATACTCAAACTGGTAGGACCAATTCCAATCGTTCTCCACGCAGGATAACTAGAACCTGACCAATATGACGTTGGAATATCCTCATTATTACCCACAGCATTATTAAATATAACGAACTTATCTCTATAATAATTACTTTGTGTATACGGAAGAATCGTAGCTGGTAATTCAAGAGAATATATCTTAGATGATGTATTTGAAGAACGATCTACACTGGCAGTAAATAAAGTAGGAGATCCTGAATGAGTTGATAAAAATATATTTGATCCACGCACCCAATAATTAGACACGTTTCTTATTATAGGAGGCAATGACGAAGTAACAGTAAATGGATTCCAGTCATCCCAATATGGAAAACTTGGTGGGATTTTAACATTATTAGTTTCTAAAAGAAAGCCATTATAAAAATATGATTTTCCACCCCAACCGCCTACAGAAAACATTTGTCCTGGGAATCCGCCCACAAAACAACTAATTGGTTCATATGCAGATCCAGTACCATTTCCACCAGGAACGGCTAACAAACTAGGATAAATAGGATATCCAAAACCACCATTTGTTTGCATCGAGGGATCATAAAAAGTATTGCAAAACATATTTGTATTATGTAATCTTTGATAATACAATGGATTGCTTCCTGATATGGAAGTTAATGTTGCTATTTTGCAATATGGTGTCCATAAATTATCTAAATTTGTAAATTTGCCTATAGCATCTCCACCGGTAAAATCATATTTAAATGCTAATTTATCATATTCCGTTCCATCCCTTTGTGAAACTAGTACAGAGTCAAATGTACCAAAAGGATTAGCTACAGAGGCTCCTTGCCATGTAAACGTTGCATAAATAGAAGAACTGCCCATGTTATAATAACCACCAAATATCATATCAGATGTGAAATAATTTCTTGGTAAGAAAGAAGATGTTCCAGGAACACAAAAACTACCACTATTTCTACCACCATTTATTATTAAACTATGAGAAATACCAAGGTCAAGTAATTGATAAATATTACTATATCCTGCGTCAAATTCTTGAAGAGGACCAACTGCTTTAAATGGATTTGTTTCATATGAAGATGATAAAGATCCTGTCGGATTTGATCCTGATACTGAATTATATGGATAATAATTTACTCTAGCTCCATTATAATATCTATTAACAAATCCAAATGCAGGACCAAAGCTTAATTGGCCTGGAGCAAAAGGTTCGTTACAAAATCCACCTTCATCAATTGGAATTGCCAAACCACTACCACTGTCAATACCACACAAACCAATTTTTTGAATTGCTTCTAAGTCACCTGATCCACTTGTCCATCCAGTAAATGTTGGAAATGGATTTGGTGTAAATCCACCAGGGGTACTTGATGCAGGATTCAAATTTACACGAAGTTCATATGAAACTCGCATAAATTGACCCGCATGTAAACTCATGATTGGATCAAAACGAATTTTGCTAAATAATGTATTTGCTGCAGGCGTTTCTTTAAATCCTACTTCAGTATAAGTTACGTTATCGAGTTCTCTATAAAAATCAAATGTTCTGAACAATCTAACGGTACTGCCAGATATAATATGTCCACAATTTCCTTGACCTGGCAAATAAAACGCATGAATTTTTCTTGGTCTTTTTAACATTGTTTCGTCTAAAGATGCAGTAGCAGGATCAGCACCTGTATAAGGATAATCACCTATCAAACAAAATTGGAATGTTTGTGCCCAAGGCATATAAGCAATTTTGTCTAATCCACTGTTTAGAATTGTGTTTGGTTTCCAACCAGTTGAAAATGATTCATTAATATTACCACTATCATCTGGTTCCATGATAGATGCTTTATAGAATCCTTTAACGGTTCTATGTACATTAACAATTTGTTCTTTTTCTACGGTAGATTTTGGTCCAGGTCTTACAATAAATTGATCCATGTTCATAAGAAAGTATCTTTGTTAGATATAAATATAAAATTTATTGATATTATATCCTAAAATGTTTAATTATATATATACAATAAAAAACCCACATAAATTTAATTATGTGGGATGTTATAATTTTATTTATCGGTTCACTTTTTAGATGGTATAAATGTGCCATCTTTCAATGATAATGATCCTTCACCATATTTGGTGGTGATACTATTTAACCAAGCTTCTTCTTCTTTCTGAATTTCCAAAAAGTTATTTTTTAAACTAGATTCTGCTTCGGTCAACAGTTTGAATTTTTCATCCAAATCTAGTTTATCTAAATATAACTGACCAAACCGGTAAGTATTTTCTTGATATTTAGATTGGATTTTACCCAATCCATCTAACTCTTCTTGAGTAAATTTGATTGGTTCTGACATAAATTAAGCATCAGGAGCGCTTGAGAAATCAGCAGTAGTTACGGTTGGTTGACCGTTATCTTGATTTACTGGTGGTTGGAGTCTATTGCGTAATTCTTGATTTAAAATTCGAATATTGGCCTGTGCTTGTTCGGCTTTTGCCAATTCATCATAAACCAAGGCTTTTAATTCTGTAACACTAAATTTTGCTAGTTGATTTTCCATATTGTAATATCCTTTCTAAGTTGTAACATTCATATATATGTGTAAATTAATAAATTTATTTATTATATTTTATAGAAAGAAAGTAAGAGGTTATTTATTTTTTGAGAAAATTTATTTCAGATTGTAATTTTTCTATTATCTTATTAGCTTCATGCAATTCTTTTTGTAATATTACATTTGTATTGGATGTATCGGATATTTCTTTACTGATATTTGGTTTTGGAAATCTCCATTCACTATTATTTTCAACCAGTGGATTTGCAGAATTTTGATTTAGGTTATGATATGGATTTCCTTTATTACTATTAGTGTTTTCTTTTACTTTTTGATTTGTTTTAGCCATTTGTGTACTACTAACTGTTTCTGCTGTTAATTTTATTTGTTTTGGTGTTAACAATCTTTGCACAGTTTGTTTTCTATCTTCAAATGATTCTGGTAACAAATATGCGTTAGTAGATAGAGTAAATGTACTTCTTACCATTCTATCTTTTTCACCACTCGATTCAATTGTATTTGTGTAATTATCAATTTTAACTCTAAAATTAAATCTTTGTTTATCACCCCAATAATCTCCTTCAGCAAAATTAATCTTTTCTAATATTGCATTATTTTGTTCAACATATTCAGTCCATACAATAAATTCATACTCTGCTTTAATATGGTCCGGCATTGTTACTGCAAATATTTGATTGGTAGGAGCAACAGTTTTATTTAATAAACTAAATTTATCATACTTATTCTTTTCATTAAATTTAGTCATTACTGGATAACTCAAATAACGATTAAATGTTTGATAACCTTCATCTTTTGAAAATGAAGTTCTTTTAATCATTATTAATGGAATTTGTAACTTGCCTTGTTGATCTCTTAATCCACCTTGAGCTTTTGCAGCGTACCATTTTTCTGGATTGCCATATATAATTGGTACTTTTATATTTTCCCCCGCATCAACAACTGTAGGACATATAACATTTTGTAAATAATTGATTAATGCAGTATCAATATCCAAAAGAGAAACGGTAAAGTTTTTCTTTGAATCTTCGTCTCTTCTAGTATCCAATGCTATGTTTCTTACATTAGATACAATCGGATTATTTTTTTCAACATTATTATTTGTTGGTACTGGATTGTTTTTGTTTCCTTGCCACATAATTAATATTGACGGTTAACCAAGTTAATTTTGCTCAACTTACTATAATGAGTATTGCAAATAATACTATGTGATTTATTTGCTTGACCTCCGAGCAGCTGTTCCTGCACCACATTATCAACTTCGTGATAACGATCATTAAATAAAATCAAATCTCCAACTTCTGGGTAAAAACTTGCGTCTTTTAATGACAATTCTCTAAATTTAAATACAACTGTTTGGTCTCTATCTGGTCCAAATCCTTCATCATCGGTACTAATATCACCACGGTCAATTAAACTACTCAATTCTACACCAGAATAAAAACTTTTACCTTCAGATGTAGCTTCACCATAAATGTTTGTGTTGGTTTCATTTGGTGCAATTTTAAATAAAACTACGAGCGTTTCAATAATATCACGCATCAATTCTGCATTAAATTGATTGACCAAATTAATGTCTCGTTGACTAAAATATCTTCCAAATAATGCCATATATTATCCTATATAAATTAAAAGTGGAACCGTCTTCATAATAGATGTCATCTTTTCAGTTTCATCTGCCTTAGCTTCCATTTGAGCTTTACGACTAGTAGCTTCAAGATT
>SXGQ01687872.1_pt1 | contig 20321 bp, 19 predicted proteins | sample 3178371 | NCBI WGS metagenome assembly SXGQ01 (sample SAMN11356859, study PRJNA531348) | freshwater metagenome | isolation source: freshwater sample F1-20 | place: China: Fuxian Lake, Yuxi | collected 2017-12-25 | reverse complement strand
GCACCAAACGCCACAGGCTCTGATAAGGGCAAGGCTGGCATGCCGGGGGTCCACATCACCGAAGACTCACCAACCATGTCTCCTGCCGGAGATTGGGCGGACACCGCGCCGTAAGAAGGCTCGGCGGTGGCGCTGGTATCTACCAGATAGGTAGCGCTTGGCGCCTGAGGTGCAGCATCGCTGGCTTCGTTGGGGAAGAAATTGTCCAGCTCCACCAAATTCTTGCCCTCGACCTCGATTTGCAAAGTCTTGCCTTTGCGCAACACGGTTTGGTTTTTGATGACCTGCCCTGTCTTGCTGTCTACCAGACGGTACTGGGTATTGGCTTGCGCAGAAATGGAGAGACGTTGCGCCCCTGAGGCAGTGTCAACCTGACCCACAACTTGGTCAACCGCTGAAGAGGCAGCAGATTTGGGAGAGGAAACGGCTTTGAGAATCAGTTTTGTCATGGTGTCAAACTCCTGAGGAGGTTAAAAGAACAGGCATGAACAAAAGTATAGAAAAATTTTTTAATAATTCAATAAAATTGTTACAAAATAATAAATTTATAAATATATATTACTATATAAATGCCAGGTGATTAATTGAAAAAATTCACCGAATAATCAGTTATTTTGGAAATTCCCCTGATTTACTGGCCAAAACCATGCGACCTATGGTTTTGGGCCATGCGCCAAAACGTAGACAGGAAGCAACAGGTTTTAAAGCCATGTAAAAACGGTGGCCTTGACCATGTCCGTTATAACGGATGTTGTACATTTCGCTCAAGGAGAAAATTTTCATGATCAGCTCACTCAAATTGACCACTATTGGTAACTCTGTTGGTGTCGTGCTTCCCAAAGAAATTCTGACCAAACTGCGCGTGGACAAAGGCGACACCTTGTATGTGGTTGAAACGCCTGAAGGCATTGAGCTCACCTCGTATTGCCCCGAGTTCGCTGCCCAAATGGATGCTGCCGAAAAAATCATGCGGGAAAACCGTGACGTTTTGAAAAAACTGGCTCAGTAAATGTCCGAGCCGATTTGGGTATTGGCTGAATCAGTCAAAGCGATACACAAACGTCAGATCGCTGAACACGGCGGCGACGCTGGTATTCGTGATTCAGGACTTCTTGAATCTGCTTTGGCAAAACCTAAAAACACTTTTTTCTATGCCAAAGGCAAATTCTCCATACCAGATTTAGCAGCCGCATATGCCTACGCGATTGCAAAGAATCATCCTTTTATAGACGGCAACAAACGTGTTGCTTTTGTGGTCAGCATGTTGTTCATGACACTGAATGGCTGGAAAGTCGCGGCAAGCCAAGAAATGCTCTACGCCACATTCAGAGATCTTGCCGCTGGAAAAATTTCAGAAGAGCAACTGGTGCCTTGGTTCAATTCGGTATCCCAGAAAGTCTGATCATGCATGACTTTAAAACTGTCGGAATTAAGTACGGCGGTTCTTGTGGATGAAGTCCGCCATGCGCTTCAAACCGGCTTGGATAGCCTCATCCGACGCGGCATAACTGAAACGAATATGTTGGCCGTCGCCGTCCACACGCGGACCGAAATGGATATCGGCCAACACCGCCACACCCGCTTCTAACAACAAGCGTTTGCGAAACACCTCGGAATCGGCGCAACCGGTCAAACGGCAGGCCTCGGTCACATTCGGCCACGCATAAAACGCACCGCCCGGTGTTTTGCAACTGACACCCGGCAGCTGGTTCAACAAGCCGACGATCAGGTCACGACGGCTTAAAAATACCTCGCGCATGTGGCGGGCGTCGTCTTGCGGCCCATTCAAAGCCTGCACCCCAGCCCATTGCGTGATGTGCGAGGCGCAAGATTCGGTGTTGGTGATCCAGTTGGTGAAATACGGTGCCAGCTTTTTGTTGGCGCAAAAGCCTAAGCGCCAACCGGTCATGGCCCAAGTCTTGGAACAACCGTCCGACAAAATGGTGCGCTCTTGCATACCCGGCATGGCAGCGATGGAATGGAACTCACCGTCATACACCAGTTGACCGTAAATCTCGTCGGCAAACACCCATATGTGCGGATGCTGGCGCAGGATGTCGGCGATGGCTTGCAAATCTTCACGGGTCAAAATGCCGCCGGTGGGGTTTTGCGGCGAATTCAAAATCAACAACTTGGTGCGCGGTGTGATTTTGGCGGCCAACTCTTTGGGGTCAAAACTGAAATTACGGCCTTCGCGCAAGTAAATCGGCACACCCACAGCGCCATTGGCTTTGATTTGCGATTCGTAAATCGGAAAACCCGGCACCGGGTAAATGACTTCATCGCCCGCGCCAAAATCGGTCACCGACTGGATGGTGTAGCCAATGAACGGCTTGGCACCGGCGCCGACCACCACGTCATCGGCATCCACCTGTATGCCACGCGTGCGGGCAAAGTAATCGGCGGCGGCTTGGCGCAATTCAGGAATACCGGCCGAAGGCGTGTAACCGTGTTTGCCGCCTGTGATGGCTTGGATACCCGCTTGCTGTATGTGCTGAGGTGTGGGGAAATCGGGTTGCCCGATACAAAAGGAAATGATGTCGCGGCCTTCACGGATCAGCTTGTTGACCTCGGCCAACACCACGAATGCGTTTTCAGTGCCCAGACCCAATGCACGTTGACTCAGTTGCGTCATCGCTCACACCCCTTCGATGATGCGGATGTCTCGCACCACGGCGTTGTCGCCGAGTTCACCCATGGCCTCTTGGTAAGCCGGGCTGTCGTAGGCATCTAACGCCGCTTGCAAACTTTCAAATTCAATCAACACGGTGCGTTGCATCTTGCCACCTTCTTTGACTTTGGCGGGCATGCCACGCGCCAAAAATGTGGCCCCGGCAGTGGTCAACGCAGGCAACGCCAACTTGGCATAGGCGGCCAGCGCGTCTGGGTTGTGGATTTCTTGGTAAGTGCTGATGAAGTACGCTTTGGGCATGGATGTCTCCTTGGAATTTTTTGCCACCAACCCAAAGTGTAGACGCTCAAAAAAAACGGGCCCGCAGGCCCGTGGGTGGGTTACTTTGCAATCTCACGCCAAGGATTTGTACACCGCTGTCTCGAAGTCATAAAACAAAGGCAACGCTTTGACATCGGCGAACGGCAAGATTTGGGTGGCGAGCACGCCGCCCACCCCTTTTTTGCGGTCGATCCAGTAGTAGCTGTTGGCCAAGCCAGCCCATGCCACGCTACCAGCGGTTCGTCCAGTGGGCGCTTTTTCTTCGTTGGTCATGAACGACAAGCCCCAAGCCTTGGGCAGACCGGGGAAAAACTCTGCGTCGTTGGAGGAGCCTGCGCCAGCGGGTTTGAGCATGGTCACGCGGGTTTTGCCCATGGCATTTTTGGTCATCAAATCGACGGTGGATTTTTTGAACACGCGGTTGCCGTTGCCTGTGCCGTCGTTGAGCAGCATTTGGACAAACTTCAGGTAGTCGCCCACGGTGGAATACATGCCGCCGCCGCCCATTTCAAACTCTGGCTCTTGGGGAATTTCAAATTCAATCGGCACCAAGCCATCGGGCGTGCGGGCATGCATGCGCGACAAACGTGTACGCATGTCAGCACTGATTTTGAAAGCGCTGTTGTTCATGCCCAGTGGCGCGAGCAAGTTGTCGCGCAGGTACTGGCCCAACTTTTGGCCAGTGACGGTCTCGACCATCTTGCCGGCAAAGTCGATGCCCGTGCCGTACTCCCAGCGCTCGCCCGGGTCAAACACCAGCGGCGTGGTCAACGCGGCGTTTTGGCAGGAAATGATGCCAGGCACGTTCTTGACTTTCATGTATTGCCCGATGGAGGGATTCCAAATGTCGTAGGAATGGCCCGATGTGTGGGTGAGCAAATGCCGCAATGTGATATCGCGCTTGGGTGGACGGGTCACCGGTTGGCCGGCGGCGTCAAACCCAGTCAACACCCGTGACTCTTTGAGTTGCGGCAGGATTTTGTGCGCTGGAGCGTCCAGACTCAACTTGCCGCGTTCAACTTGCTGCATGGCAGCTGCACCGGTGAGCGCTTTGGTCATGGAAGCAATCCACACCACCGTGTCGGCAGTCATGGGGTTGTCCGCGCCCGCTTGGCGGGTGCCAAACGCACCTTCGTAAATCGTGCCATTGCGGTTGGTGGCCATGGCCACCACGCCGGGCACATCACCAGCATCCGTGGCGGCTTTTAAGATCGCATCTGCACTGGCTTTAAGCTTGCTCTCTGACGCAAATGCGCTGGGCATCGCGGGCAACAGTGACAAAGCGCCGAGGGCGCCAGCGGCTTTCAAGTATTGACGACGTTGGTTGGTCATGAAAATGTCCTTGTGTGGATGACAGGCCAGCCGAAATGAAAAGGCCTGTGACATCCTATGAACCCATACCCAAAATGACAAGAGAAACAACACGGTGACAAGGGAAATCCATGAGAAGACTTGGGCCGTGTTTTGTCGTGTCATCGACAACCACGGAGATATTGGGTTTACTTGGCGCTTGGCCACGCAATTGGCGAGCAGCGGCCAAGCCGTCACTTTGTTTGTGGATGACGCCCGTGCGCTGGCCTGGATGGCGCCCCATGGCAACACGAAGGTCGCGGTCAAAGCTTGGCCTCTGGCGCACGACGAAGTGCCGGTTGAAAGCTTGCCGCAGGTGGTGATTGAGGCTTTTGGCTGTGAGCTGCCCAGCGCTTGGCAAGCAGCCATGGCGGCAGCGGCCCGTCCTCCCGTCTGGGTGAATCTGGAATATTTCAGCGCAGAACCCCATGCCAGCCGCAACCATGGCCTGCCCTCGCCTTTGCTCAGTGGCCCGGCCAAGGGGCTAACCAAATGGTTTTTTTACCCGGGCATGGACGAACAAACCGGCGGGCTGCTCTGCGGGCCCCAGCAAAACGCACCTCACTCCACTGCTGCCGCATCTTTCAGCGACAGATTGCGCATCAGCGTGTTTTGCTACGAACCCGCTGGCATGGCGTTGTGGCTATCGCAACTGGCACAACTTCAGGCCCAAGTTGAGTTGTGTGTGACCGCAGGCCGCGCCACCCAAACGGTACAACTTGCCTTGCAAACACTGCCCACGGACACTGCCAAATTGCTCACCGTGAAATGTTTGGCGCACATGTCGCAGGATGATTACGACGCGTTTTTATCGTCGATGAACTTGAATTTGGTGCGCGGCGAAGATTCCTTGGTTCGCGCGATGCATGCAGGCAAACCATTCCTGTGGCAGATTTACCCACAACACGATGGTGCGCATTGGCCGAAATTGCATGCGTTTTTGCAGCGCACACAAGCACCCGCCGTGGTGGTGAAAGCGCATGAGGCATGGAACAGCGACACACCCGAGGCATTGCCCGAGCTCACCCCGCCAGCCTTGGCTGAATGGGCGAATTGGGCCCAAGGCATCCGAACGAAACTGTCGCTTCAAACCGGTCTGGTCGAGCGGCTGAGGGCTTTTGTGGCGGCCAAAGGCTAAAATAGACGCTTTGTCTTCAGTCTTAAACCCAATTATGAAAATAGCCCAAGAAATTCGCGCCGGTAACGTGATCATGCACGGCAAAGACCCGATGGTCGTTTTGAAAACCGAATACAGCCGAGGCGGTCGCAACTCAGCCACCGTTCGCATGAAACTCAAAAGTCTGATCGCCAACTTCAACACCGAAGTGGTTTTCAAAGCCGACGACAAAATGGACCAAATTGTGCTGGACAAAAAAGAATGCACCTATTCTTACTTTGCCGATCCCATGTACGTCTGGATGGATGCTGACTTCAACCAATACGAAGTAGAAAACGAAAACATGGGCGACTCGCTCAACTACCTCGAAGACGGCATGGCCGCCGAAGTGGTGTTTTATGACGGCAAAGCGATTTCCGTGGAATTGCCCACCAGCGTGGTGCGTGAAATCACCTGGACCGAGCCTGCGGTCAAAGGCGACACCTCCGGCAAAGTGTTGAAACCCGCCAAAATTTCAACCGGCTTTGACATCAACGTGCCTATTTTTGTGGCGCAAGGCGACAAAGTAGAAATCGACACCCGCACCGCGGAGTACCGCAAGCGCGTTTGACACGGTTTCGCTGTTGGCTTGCGATAAGCCGCCTGTGCTTAAAGTGCAGGCGGTTTTTTTATGGGGTAATTCATGCACAAACTAATCAGGGTCATTCGGATCAAGCACATCGGAAGTGTCATCGGCTTGTAACGGCAACCGAACCAAGGCTTCAGCCTCCGGCAAGGCTTCGACCACTTTGAGCGCACGGCGCATTTGCTTGCTGCGCGTATCGGCCTTGTCCAAAGTGTCGGCGGCCTTTTGCACCTGCTCGCGCACTTTCGCCACCCATTCACCGTAGCGTTCAAATTCGGTTTTGACCGCCCCCAGCACCTTCCACACTTCAGACGCTTGCTTTTCAAGGGCCAAGGTGCGAAAGCCCATGTGCAAACTGTTGAGAATGGCCAGCAAAGTCGTGGGGCCGGCCAGGGTCACACGGAAGTCGCGTTGAAGTGCATCCATCAACCCGGGACGCCTGAGCACCTCGGCATACAAACCTTCCACCGGCAAAAACAAAATGGCGAAATCGGTGGTGTGCGGCGGCGACAAATAACTGTCGGCGATGGTTTTGGCTTCCAACCGAATACGCGCTTCCATGGCCTTGGCTGCGGTTTCGGCCCCCGGTGCATCCGAGCGGTTTTGTGCTTCTAACAAACGTTCGTAGTCTTCGCGTGGAAACTTGGCATCGATCGGTAACCAGACCGGCAGGCCATCTTCGCTGCGCCCCGGGAGTTTGATGGCGAAATCGACAAACTGGTTACTGCGTGGCCGGGTTTCCACTTGTTTGCCGTACTGTTCAATCGTCAGTACTTGGTCAAGCAAGGCCTGCAATTGCACTTCGCCAAAAATGCCGCGTGTTTTGACGTTGCTCAACACGCGCTGTAAATCGCCCACGCCTTGCGCCAAGGTTTGCATCTGACCCAAGCCTTGGTGCACTTGATCCAAACGATCAGCCACCAATTTAAAGCTTTCATTGAGTCTGGCTTCTAAGGTGGTTTGCAGTTTTTCATCCACCGTCTTGCGCATCTCATCGAGTTTGATGATATTGGTTTGCTGCATGCTGGACAGTTGCTTGTCCAAGGTTTCGCGCACCTCTGCCATGCGCCGCGTATTGCCCTCGGACAGTGACTGCAATTGGGTGTTGAGATTGGCCTGCATCAGCGAGAGTTGCTCGGTCAGGGTTTGCTGAAACTGCGCCATGCTTTGCGACATTTCTTGTCGGTTAGCGCGCAAGTTTTCACTGACTTCGAAACGCATGTCACGCGAAATACGTTCTAATTTTTCTTCCAACTGCTCCATGGCTTGGTTGCCCGAGGATGGCGCATGGGTGAAACGTCGCATGACGTAAAAAGCCGCGCCAATGATGACGACCAAGACAATCACATAAGACCAATCGGACATCATGGGCGTGTCAATACTTCAGGGTTGAGTGGGGTGACAGCGGTACCGCTGTCGAAAAATGCCACCAAGTTGTCAGCCGCCAAATGGGCCATGGCCAAACGGGTGGCACGGGTGGAGCTGCCGATATGGGGTGTGAGCACCACATTGGTGGCCTTCAGCAAATCAGGGTGCACCGACGGCTCGCCTTCAAACACATCCAGCCCCGCTGCGGCAATCTGACGGGTTAGCAACGCCTTGGCCAATGCAGCATCGTCCACGATACCGCCTCGGGCAATGTTCACCAATGTGGCCGTGGGCTTCATCAAGGCCAACTCCGCTGCGCCAATCGTGTGGTGCGATGCTTGGCTGTAAGGCAGCACCAGCACCACATGGTCAGCTTCTTGAAGCAGTGATGGTTTAGAAACATAACTGGCACGGCATTCGGCTTCAGCCTCAGCGCTTAAACGGCTTCGGTTGTGATAGAGCACGCGCATGCCAAAACCCAGCGCGCCGCGCTTGGCGATGGCTTGGCCAATTCGGCCCATGCCAATGATGCCCAAGGTGCTGCCATGCACCGCCATGCCGGGCAACATGTCCAGCGTCCATTTTTGCCATTGACCTGCTCGAATGTAGCGCTCGGCTTCGGTCACGCGCCGTGCGGCTGCCATCAGCAATGCAAAACCAAAATCGGCAGTGGTCTCTGTCAGCACGTCGGGGGCGTTGGTGGCCAATACACCGTGACGGGTCATGGCAGGCACATCGAAATTGTTATAGCCAACAGACAAATTGGCACAAATGCGCAAGCGTTTGCACGCAGCCAGCACTGTGTCGTTCACCGGTTCTATGCCCATGGTGAGCGCGCCGTCATGTTGTGACAGCGCTTGTGTCCACGTCTGTGGCGTCCACTCAGGGTCGGTCTGGTGTGCAGTGACATCGAAATGCGTGCGCAGTCTTTCAATGACTTCTGGGTAAATCGGGCGCGAAACAATGATGGAAGGCTTCATGGGTTTCAATGGGTCAGGTTGAATTGGATCACGTAGAGCAATGCGCCAGCGAAATAACCCACCAAAGCCAAACCGCTGATGTGCTTCACATACCAAAAAAAGTTGATTTTTTCCAATCCCATGGCGGCCACACCTGCGGCAGAGCCGATCACCAAAATCGACCCGCCCGTGCCCGCACAAAACGCCAAAAATTCCCACAAGAAACTGTCGGGCGGGTATTGGGCCAAGTCGTACATGCCCATGGCCGCTGCCACCAACGGGACGTTGTCCACCACAGCGCTGGCCAGACCGATCAGGACCACAATCACATCTTGCCGTCCGACAACCTTGTCTAACCAATCGGCCAATGAAGTCAGCACATGGGAGTGCTCCAGCGTCGCAACAGCGAGCAAAATCCCAATGAAAAATGTCAATGAGCCCATGTCGATGCGCGACAAAGAACTGGCCAACGTCAAATGCTGTTTTTCATCGACATCTTTGTTCCTGTGTATCAAATCCCCTACCAACCACACCAAGCCCAAGCCCAAAAGTATGGCCAGATAGGGTGGCAAGCCTGTCAAGGTTTTGAACACGGGTACCGCAATCAATGTACCCAGACCCAGAAAGAACATCAACTTGGCGTGGGGATGCATATCTTCCTGAGACGCTAAATGGGTCTGTGGCGACTCAACCAAGCCGCCACGCATATTCCAAGAGAAAAAAAGCATAGGCACCAATGCCGCTACCAACGAGGGTAAAAACAAACTCTGCATGATGACCAGGGCGGTGATCTGTCCGCCAATCCACAGCATGGTGGTGGTCACGTCGCCAATCGGGGACCAAGCCCCACCCGCATTGGCGGCAATGATGATGACACCGGCAAACACCAGCCTGTCTTCGCGCTTGGACAGCAATTTCTTCATCAATGACACCATCACAATGGCTGTTGTCAGGTTATCCAACACCGCACTGAGAAAAAAAGTGAGGGTGCCTACCAACCACATCAGCGTGGACAAACGCTTGGTACGAATCCGCGAGGTGATGATTTCAAACCCGCCATGGGAGTCAACCACCTCCACAATCGTCATGGCTCCCATCAGGAAAAAAATAATTTGGGCCGTGGTCACCAAGGATTCATTCAATTGCTTGGTGACCAATGGCATGTCGCCAAGGCCAAAGGCATAAATGGCCCACAACACAACTGCACCAATCAGCGCAGGTGCAGATTTATTGACGCCCGTTTGATGCTCCAGCGTGATGGCGGCATAGGTGACAAAAAACACAGTGACTAAAAGTATTTCCATGAAATTTCCTGAGCAATCTGGACCAATCAGCGTGATTCAATTTGAAAGACTTGCCTCAAATACGCCATGTAATTGGTGTCTTCGCACATATTTTTGGAGGGAGTATCGGACAACTTGGCAACTGGCTGTCCGTTGCATTCCACCATTTTGATGACGATTTGCAAAGGCTCATAACCCAGGTCGTTGGTCAAGTTGGTGCCTATGCCAAAAGCCAGTTGGCAGCGACCACGGAAGCGTTGGTACAACTCGATGGTGCGTGGCACAGTCAAACCGTCGCTGAAGATCAGAGTTTTCGTCAGAGGGTCAACCCGGTTGTTTTTGTAATGCTCGATCATGCGTTCGCCCCAGGTGAATGGGTCGCCGCTGTCATGCCGAGCGCCGTCGAACAATTTGCAAAAGTACATGTCGAAGTCACGCAAAAAAGGTTCGATGCCATACACATCGCTCAAAGCAATACCCAAGTCACCACGGTATTCCCGCGCCCAGCTTTCAAAGCCGAACACTTGGCTGTCACGCAACCGCGGGCCCAAGGCCTGACAAGCCTGTAAATATTCATGCGCCATGGTGCCCAACGGCGTCAACCCCAGACTTTTGGCGAACAAACAATTGCTGGTGCCGGCAAAACGACCGGTCTGGCCTGCACCCAACCATGCAGTCAGCACGCGCAAGACTTCTTCATGCCAGGATTTGGAGAATCGACGCCGGGTGCCGTAGTCAGCGATTTTCAAATCGCCCAAATCGATCGCCTGCAATTGTTCAATTTTGGTTTGCAATCGCTTGCGACCCTCCACGTAATCGGGCACTGGCTGCGCATGGCGAAAGTACACCTCATTGACAATGGCCAGCACAGGAATCTCAAACAAGATGGTGTGCAACCAAGGGCCTTTGATATGAATATCCATCGTGCCATCGGCATTGGCGTTGACCGTGATGTATTTTTCGTTCAGCCTGAAAATGCCCAAGAAATCGACAAAGTCGCTTTTGATGAAGCGCATGGCCCGCATCCAAGCCAGTTCCTCTTCGGTGAATTGGAGTTTGCACAACGACTTGATTTCGCTGCGTATTTCGTCCACGTAGGGCGCGAGTTGCACACCAGGCGTGCGGCATTTGAATTTATAAGCCACTTGTGCGCCAGGAAATTGATGCAACACCGATTGCATCATGGTGAATTTGTATAAATCGGTGTCGAGCAAACTGGTGATGATCATGCGATGGCCTTGTTCATTCCAGCCACTGGGTGAATGACTCGACAGGTTCGCGCGGCGTGCGAAATGTGTTGACGATTTCAGATGTGTCGGCATAACCGAGTGCCATGCCACAGACCAGCATTTCGTTGTCGCCCGCGCCAATATGCGGCAAGATGATGCTGCCAAAACCGTTCCAGGCCGCTTGCGGACAGGTGTGCAAACCCATGCCACGCGCTGACAGCATCAAGGTTTGCAAAAACATGCCGTAGTCAACCAAAGAACCCCTGCCCATGACCTTGTCCAGCGTGAACATGAGGCCCACAGGCGCATCGAAAAAACGGTAATTGCGCTGGTGCTGTGCATGCATTTTGTCTTTGTCTGCTTTGGTGATGCCCAGCAAGCCATACAAACTCCAACCGTTTTCACGTCGTCTGTCGATGAAGGGGCTGACCCATTTTTCTGGGTAATAGTCGTAGGGCTCGCGGTAGTCCGCCGCTTTTTCAGGATGCGCCCTGACCTCATCATGCGCCGCGCACACTTTTTCCACCAAGGTATCGCGGCTTTTGCCTTGCAACACATACACCTTCCAAGGCTGGGTATTGGTGCCAGACGGTGCACGAGACGCTTGCGCCAGCAACTGGGTGATGAGTTCGCGTGGCACAGGTTGCGTTGTGAATGCGCGGGCTGACATGCGTGTGTTGATGGCTTGTTCAACAGTGGTTGCTGTGCTCATGTGAGTTGTTCCAATACTTGTTTCAAAACTTCTGGCAGTTGCGACACTGGCCGCCGCGATAACTTGTCTACATACACATGAATGAAATGGCCGTGCGCCGCGCTCAACGCTTGACCTTGTGCAAACACACCCAACTCATAGCGCACGCTAGATGAGCCGATACGCGCCACGCGCAACCCCACTTGTACCGTTTGCGGAAAGGCCAACGGTGAAAAATAATTGCAATGGGTTTCCACCACCAAACCGATGGTCTGGCCGTTGTGAATATCCAGCGCACCGTTTTCAATCAGGTGTGCATTGACGGCGGTGTCAAACCACTGGTAGTAAACCACGTTGTTCACATGGCCGTAAGCATCGTTGTCCATCCAGCGCGTGGAAATATCGCGAAAGCATCGGAAAGACGAGCGGTCAAGCGCTTGTACACGCAATGGTTGAGAAGTCATGGCCGCTGATTTTGCCAGCGTTCCCAAGCGCTCAAGGCTTGCGAAAAAGTATTTATTTGCACCTGCACCGTGTCTGCAATCTCTCTGCCATAGCCTCCCGCCATGGCCATGGCCAGCGGAACACGTTTTCGCCAAGCCCATTCAAACACCATGCGGTCTCGTTCCATCAAGCCTTCAAAACTCAATTTCAACCGCCCCAATCGGTCACCCTCATGCGGATCGGCACCTGCCAAATAAAACACCAAATCCGGTGAGCAACGCGCTTCTAGCTGAGCCAATGCATCTTGCAGTTGCGACACATACAACCCGTCTGAACACCCATCAGGCAAATCGATATCCAAATCGCTTTCCTCTTTGCGAAACGGAAAATTTTTCGCCCCATGCAGGGACAACGTGAACACCGACGGGTCTTGTCGAAAAATACGGGCCGTGCCATTGCCTTGGTGAACATCCAGGTCAATCACCGCCACTTGCAAGGCTTGCTTGCCAGAACGCGCGGCTTCGGTCTGCAATAAACGCGCTGCCACCGCGACATCATTGAACACACAAAAACCGCTGCCTTTGTCGGCATAGGCATGGTGCGTGCCCCCCGCCAGATTCGCCGCGATACCCTGCTGCATAGCCAGTCGTGCAGCACTGACCGTGGCGCCGACCGAACGACGCGCCCGCTCCACCATGCCTTCAGACCACGGAAAACCAATTTCTCGTTGCGCAGATGCGCTCAACTCGCCCTTGACCACGGCTTGCACATAAGAGGGCGTGTGTACCAAAACCAACTCCCCATCGCTGGCAGGATCAGCCAGCTGCAACTGCAATTGCGGCAGTTCTGCCGCCAATCGTTGCCGCAATATCTCGTACTTGCCCATCGGAAAACGGTGGCCCGCCGGCAGCGTTTGCAAACTGGTGGCGGCATAAAAAAGTTTCATGGTTCAGAAAATTTCTGTATCTATATGATTTTTAAGGATTTTCTTCATTTCACGGGAATTAGGCAATCCAGTCTAAATTGTTGCATCGCAACAAAAAAGACTTGAATTGCCTAGGATAAACCCTATACTTCAAACCATGCTGCGGTGCAACAAACCAGCCAAGCAGCCCAAAGTCAGTTTTTTTAACAACCTCGAAGGAAATGACCATGATGACCGCAGAACAATTGATCGCCGCCCAAAAAGCCAACATGGAGACCTTGTTCGGCCTGACCGAAAAAGCTTTCTTCGGCGTTGAAAAAATGGTGGAACTGAACATGGCCGCCGCCAAAGCCGCCATCGCTGACACCCAATCACAAGCGCATGCACTGATGAACGTCAAAGACGTTCAAGAACTGATGGCCCTGCAAGCCGGCTACCTGCAACCCCTGAGCGAAAAAGCCGTGGCTTACAGCCGCCATGTGTATGACATCGCTTCCAGCACCAGCAAAGAATTTGGTCACGCTTTTGAAGAAAAAGCCGCTGAAGCCCAAAAATCTGTCGTGGGTTTGGTGGATTCCGTGTCCAAGAACGCACCTGCTGGCTCTGAAAGCGCCGTGGCCATGATGAAGTCAGCCATCTCTGCCAGCCAAACCGCCATTGAGAGCGTTCAAAAAGCGGTCAAGCAGGCCACCGAAGCCGCTGAATCCAATTTGCACGCCATGGCCAACACAGCCACAGCAACCGCCAAGCCAGCTTCACGCAAGCGTTGATTTATCGCATAGATTGTCTCCTCGGATCCTCAGGAACACGGGTTCAGGGATCCGTTCACAAGGCCCGCTCACAAGGCGGGCCTTTTTTTATGCGCCAAATGCACCTAAACGACATTCAACCGAAACAGGCTCAACGCGCCATCAAAGCTTTGAGTTGAGGCAACGCTTGTTTCATGGCAGCGCGTCCCGCCTCTATGCTTTTTTTGCGTGCTGAAAACTCTGCGCTGCCCACATCCGGCAACGCGGGTCGCACCACCAGATCGGCTTGCGCCAACTCAAGTTGGCTGATGCTTTTGCCCATGATGCTGAATGTTTGCAACAACACCTTGAGTAAGTCGCTGGTTTTGGCATCTTCGGGGCGGCTGGAAATGTCAATGGCCAGCACGATATCGGCACCCATTTGTTTGGCATAGCGCACGGGCACGGGCGAAACCAAGCCGCCATCGACATAATCTTTGCCGCCGATGCGCACCGGCTCGAACACCGACGGCACCGCGCTGGAAGCCCGCACGGCGGTGGCCACATCGCCGCGACGAAACAAAATACCGTCGCCAGTGCGCAAATCGGTGGCCACAATACCCAGTGGCATCTTCATGTCTTCGATTTTCATGCCGTTGAGCTGGCTGTTGACGTATTTGCCCAAGGCTTCACCACGCAACATGCCGCGCCCGGTGAAAGGATTGGCCCAGTCGGTGAACTGGGACTCGTCCATGGTGTCGGCCAACCATTGCAATTGCGAAGCAGTCTTGCCGCTGGCGTAAAAAGCCGCCACCACGCTGCCAGCCGATGTGCCCACCACCAAGGTCGGCTTGATGCCCTCTTCCTCCAGCACCTGCAACACCCCTATGTGGGCAAAACCCCGGGCAGCGCCGCCGCCCAAGGCCAAGCCGAGCGTGGGAATTTTTTTGGGAGCCGGGGCTTCCACCACGGGGGGTTGGGTGGGGGCCACTGGCGGTGTCGGCACGCTTGCGCAAGCGACCATCAACAGCAACACGGCCAGTGAAAGTGTTTTTTGAAAGAAATTCATGGTGTTTCGGGGCAAAGTCAAGCGTGCGATTGTGGCAGGACTTCACTGCCATAATCTTTCGGCTAATCAATGCTGTCACAGCAGATTTTTCATGGAGAAGCTTTATGCAAATCAAAAACAATGTATTTATCGTGACCGGCGGGGCATCGGGTTTGGGAGAAGGCACCGCACGTTTATTGGCACAACACGGCGGCAAAGTCGTGATCGCCGACATGCAAGATGAGAAAGGCCAAGCCATCGCCGCTGAGTTGGGCGGTGTGTTCATGCATTGCGATGTATCCCATGAAGAGCAAGCCTCAGCCGTGGTCAGCAAAGCGCAAACCTTGGGAAAGCTATCGGGCTTGATCAATTGCGCGGGCATTGCAACGGCAGAGCGCACCGTCGGCAAATCGGGGCCGCATGTATTGGCCGGATTTCAACGCACCATCAACATCAACTTGATCGGCAGTTTCAACATGATCCGTTTGGCCGCGCAGGCCATGAGCACGAACACGCCGGAGGAAACCGGCGAGCGTGGTGTGCTGATCTCAACCGCGTCTGTGGCGGCCTATGACGGTCAGATTGGTCAAGCGGCATATTCAGCTTCTAAAGGCGGCATTGTGGGCATGACCTTGCCTATCGCGCGAGATTTGTCCAAACTGGGTATTCGCAACATGACCATTGCCCCGGGTATTTTTGGCACGCCCATGATGTTCTCCATGCCCAAAGATGTGCAAGACGCTTTGGCCGCCGGTGTGCCGTTTCCTTCGCGGCTTGGTACGCCACACGATTACGCCAAATTGGTGGTGCATATTCTGGACAACGACATGCTCAACGGTGAAGTCATTCGCTTGGATGGCGCAATTCGTTTGCCCCCGAAGTAACGCGATGCAGCCAGCCCACTGTTTTCAAGCGTTGATGGCAAGCTGTTGGCCACTGCGCCGTCGTTTGGTGCGCCAAGGTCTGGCTTGGCTTTTGCCGGTTTTCTTCACGCCACTGGTGTTGGCGCAAAACGCCACCAGCGTTCAACCCGAAGCGACCAGTGGTTGGACTGCCAAGCCAGGCTGGACACTCCAACAACGCGGTGTGGCCGCCGCGCACCCCTTGGCCAGCGAAGCGGGATACCGCATTTTGCAAGCTGGGGGTTCAGCAGTAGATGCGGCGATTGCCGTGCAAATGGTGTTGACCTTGGTCGAGCCGCAATCCAGCGGTATCGGCGGCGGTGCGTTTTTGCTGCACCACGATGGCCAGCAACTTCAAGTGTTCGATGGCCGCGAAACCGCGCCTGTTTTGGCGCCACCGGACCTGTTCATGTTGCATGGCAAGCCTTTGCCTTTCAACCAGGTGGTCGCTGGCGGGCGCGCTGTCGGCGTGCCGGGCTTGCTTCGCATGCTGGCCATCGCACACCAACAACACGGGCGCTTGCCCTGGGCCAGTTTGTTCCAACCGGCCATTGAATTGGCCGACAAAGGTTTTGCCATCAGCCCCAGGCTGCATGCTTTGCTCAAGGCCGAACCCAGTTTGCTCAAAGACCCGCAAGCCGTCGCCTATTTTTTCAACCCAGATGGCACGCCCTTACCCGTGGGCCATGTGCTGACCAACCCGGGCTTGGCAAAAGCGTTGCGCATAGTGGCCAAACAAGGCGTCGATGCTTTCTACACCGGGCCTTTGGCGCAACGTATCGTGGACAAAGTGCAGTTGCATGCAAACAACCCGGGGCTACTGACCATGGGGGACATGCAAAAGTACCGCCCACAAGTTCGCGACGCCATGTGTTTTTCACACACGGCCACCGCCCCTTCGCAAGCGGTCAACATTTGCGGCGTTGGGCCACCCTCTTCCGGTCTGATCACCATGGGTCAACTGTTTGGGATGCTGGCCTCGCGCCCCTCGGCTGACCCCGAGATGGACAGTGTGGAATGGCGGCACCAATACAACGAAGCCGCCCGGCTGGCATTTGCCGACCGGGCGATGTACATCGCCGATCCGTTGTTTGTGCAAGCGCCTGGGTCAGGCTGGGGCAGCTTGCTCAACAGGTCTTACTTGGAAGAGCGCGCAACGCTGATTGGCGCGCAACGCCTGCCCAAGGCCGAGGCCGGCTCTCCCGAGGCTTTCAAAAGCAGCTATGCGCCCATGCCTGCGCAAACGGAGCTTGGCACCAGCCACATCAGCATCATCGATGGCCTGGGCCATGCAGTGTCCATGACCACCACGATTGAGAGTGGGTTTGGTGCCCGCCTCATGGTCAGCCCCGGACCACGCGGCGGTTTTTTGCTCAACAACCAACTCACCGATTTCAGTTTCATGCCCAGCGACGCACAGGGCTTGCCGATCGCCAATCGCTTGCAAGCTGGTAAACGACCTCGCTCTTCCATGAACCCGATTCTGGTGTTTTCGCAAGCTGACAGTTCACGCGCTACGCCTGGTCCGTTGTTGATCAACATGGGCAGCCCGGGCGGCGCCATGATCATCCATTTCACCAGCCAAAGTTTGTGGGCCATGTTGCACCACGGTAAAGATGCGCAACAAGCTGTGAATGCACCGCACAGCGGCGTCAGCAGCCCCAACGGCCCTTTGCTCCTGGAAAAAAACCGGTTCAACGCAGTCAGCATCGACGGTTTGCGGGCCCGGGGTCATGAGGTGTTGAGCATCGACATGCCCAGCGGATTGCAAGCGCTTCAAAGAAAAGCCCAAGTTTGGTCAGGTGCTGCCGATCCACGCCGCGAAGGCTGGGTCAGCGGCGACTGAACCCATGGCCATTCCCCAGTCTTTCATTCAGGAGTTGGTGGCACGCGCAGATGTGGTGGAAGTGGTTGGCCGCTATGTGCAGTTGAAAAAAGGCGGGGCCAATTACATGGGCTTGTGCCCGTTTCATGGCGAGAAATCCCCCTCGTTCACGGTCAGTCCTGGCAAACAGTTTTTCCATTGTTTTGGTTGTGGCAAAAATGGCAATGCCATCGGTTTCTTGATGGAACATGCCGGCATGACTTTTGTCGATGCGGTCAAGGACTTGGCGCAGTCGTATGGTTTGCAAGTTCCCGAAGACGATTCAGACCCGATGGATCGCCAACGTGCTGCGCAACAACGCCAACGCCAGTCCACGTTGAGCGATGTGCTGGAAAAAGCCGCTGACGCTTATCGCAAACAACTCAAGGACAGCGCCAAAGCGGTGGACTATTTGAAAGGCCGAGGATTGAGCGGCGAAATCGCCAAAGTTTTTGGTATGGGTTATGCACCCGACGGTTGGCGCAGTTTGGCCAGCGTGTTTGCTGACTACCAAGACCCCTTGCTGGTGGAATCGGGTCTGGTGATTCAAACCCCGCCTGAAGACGGTGAAGAAAAACGCTATGACCGGTTTCGCGACCGCATCATGTTTCCGATTCGCAATGTCAAAGGGGAATGCATTGGTTTTGGCGGGCGCATCATTGGCGAAGGCACACCCAAATACCTGAACTCACCCGAAACACCTGTTTTTAGTAAGGGACGTGAGCTGTACGGTTTGTTTGAAGCCAGACAGGCGTTGCGTGACTCAGGCTATGTGCTGGTGACCGAAGGCTACATGGATGTGGTGGCGCTTGCGCAATTGGGCTTTGCCAACGCAGTCGCTACTTTGGGCACGGCTTGTACCAACGAGCATGTGCAGAAATTGTTTCGATTCACCGATGCCGTGGTGTTCAGCTTTGATGGCGATGCGGCCGGTCGTCGGGCTGCACGCAAGGCCTTGGATGGCGCACTGCCCTATGCCACGGATGTACGCAATGTGAAATTCTTGTTCTTGCCCGCCGAACATGATCCCGACAGCTTCATCCGTGCGTACGGCAAGGACGCATTTGCACGCATGGTGTCCGATGCCACCCCGCTCAGCCGCTTCATGGTGGAAGTCGCCCGAGAGGGATGCGACTTAGACACGGCGGAAGGACGCGCCATGCTGGCGACCCAAGCCAAACCCTTGTGGTCGGCCTTGCCAGAGGGCGTACTGAAAACGCAGTTATTGGGCGAATTGGCAGAATTGGTCGGTATCGGTGAGCGCGAATTGCTGCGTCTTTGGCAAGGCACTGCTGCGTCGCCGAATGATCGCCGACGTGGTGCCACAAGAACTGGCAAATCCTGGCCAACCGCTGCCTCGGGCCCAGCGGTACGCGGCGTGTCATTGCGCCGACAGATTCCCAGCCGCCAAGACCGCGCTTTGCAAATTCTGTTTGCTGACATGCAGCAGTGGGCGGCGCTGTCTCCTGCATTGCAACACCTGTTGATGGATTTGGCACCACCGCATGGCCGATTGTTCTCATGGCTGGACCAGCAGTGGCATGAACATGGTGTGCAACCCTTGGCAGCGTTACGCGAAGGACTGCGCGGTCACGAGAATGAGGCGTCGTTGGCGCAACAAATAGACAACATGCCCTTGGACATGGATGTCGACGCGAGCGAATTGCAAAGCATCATGCACGAGTTGGAAAAAGCCCATCTGGCGAACCAAATCGACGAGTTGACACGCCGCATGGCCACCGACCCCCAGGCTTATGCCAGCATCAAGCAACTCAACGCACGCTTGGCAGGTTTGAAAAGAGCGCCTCTGGTATAATCCATATTCTTACAAGCGCGACAGCAACACCTCCGGACCCGGCCAACCGTGACACACAGCCCACGACCCGCCAAACCCCGCAAGGATTGCACACCAAATGTTCGCCCACCCAGCTTGTTTGCCCTCCTTGATTAGCGCATGACTCGGTTCTCCGAGCGCGTGTTATTTTTTTGAATGAGGATTGACATGCCTGCCAAGAAACCCGCCAAACCCGTCAAAGCTGTTTCCAAAACCGCTGCCAAACCTGCGACCAAAACCGCTGCCAAACCTGTGACCAAAACCGTGACCAAAGCCTCAGCCAAACCTGCGCCCAAAGCAACCGCCAAACCCGCCTCCAAAACACCCGCCAAGCCCGTGACCAAGGCTGCCGCTAAACCAGCTGCCAAGCCTGCAGTCAAGCCGCCTGTCAAAGCCTCTGCCAAGCCCGCTGCCAAAACAGCGGCCAAAGCACCGGCCAAAGCACCGGCCAAACCCTCCGCTGAACGCGCCAAGCCTCCCAAAGCCGTTGACAAAAAAGCCGCCAAAGGCAAAGGCGCTGCCAAAAAAGCCTTGGAAGACGATGACATTGTCGACCTCGAAGCCGAATTCGCTGACGAAACCGCCAACAGTGGAGAAAAAGTCAAACCATTGCGCATGAAAATCAGCAAGGCCAAAGAACGCGCCTTGATGAAAGAATTCGGATTGGATGAAGCCGTTCTGTCTGAAGAAGATTTGGCCAAACGCCGTTCGCGTCTGAAGACATTGATCAAGCTCGGCAAAACCCGTGGTTACCTGACGCATGGCGAAATTTCCGACCACTTGCCTGACAAACTGGTCGATGCCGAAACCCTGGAAGTCGTGATCACCATGCTCAACGACATGGGCGTGGCGGTGTTTGAGCAAACACCCGATGCGGAAATGTTGATCATCAACAACACTGGACCCACCGTTGCCAGTGAAGAGGAAGCCGAAGAAGAAGCAGAGGCAGCGCTGTCGACCGTGGACAGTGAATTTGGCCGCACCACCGATCCGGTTCGCAT
>SXGQ01642401.1_pt1 | contig 20324 bp, 19 predicted proteins | sample 3178371 | NCBI WGS metagenome assembly SXGQ01 (sample SAMN11356859, study PRJNA531348) | freshwater metagenome | isolation source: freshwater sample F1-20 | place: China: Fuxian Lake, Yuxi | collected 2017-12-25 | reverse complement strand
CCAATTTTGGAAACAAACTGGCACCACTCTCGCATTCTGGCTGTCTGCAACGCGATTTTGTCGACAGGCATGGGTCCAATTTTCAAAAATGTAGCTCCCGTGCGGGAGTGGTGCGTTTTTTCTAAGGCACCCCAGCCACCAGCGGGACGAACGGCGCCGGGGGGTCGGGACGAACGGCGCCGGGGGGCCAGGGCCAGCAGGTTGGTCTGCTCGGAGATGGTGGTGATGGTCTCAACGATGCCGCCGATCTGGTCGCTCTTGGCCCCGAGGTCGCGGATGGCCTCGGTGGCCTGCGCCGACGCGGACCGCACCAGCTCCATCGCCTCGGTCGCGGACGCGACCGCCCCGGCGCCGTCGGCGGCCCGGGCGCGCGCCCGTTCAGCGACCTGCGCAGCGTCACGGGCGCTCACGGCTGAGGCCTCGGTGGCCTCGCCGACCTCGGCGGTCACGGTGCGGGTCGACTCGACCGACTGGACCTGACGCTGGGCGCCGGCGGCGACCTCGCCGACCGCACGGGCGATCTCCCCGACCGCCCGACCCGTCTCCTCCGACGAGCTCGCCATCTGCTGGGAGGACGACGAGAGCGACGACGCGGAGTCGGCGACCCGGCCGACCATGTCGCTCAGGGCGAGTCGGGAGTTCCCGTAGGCGGCGACGGATGCGAGCGTGCTCTCGCGAATCGAGTTGACGGTGCGGCCGACCTCGCCGATGTCGTCCTTCGGCAGCCGCTCCAGCGGCGCCACGTCCGGGGTGACCTCGACGGTGAGGTCGCCGGCGGCCATGGCGGTCAGTCCCCGCTCGAGCCCGGAGATGGCCTCGTCCTGAAGTTCGCGGGCGCGGCGGAGCACGGGGCGCAGGGAGCCGCGGACGCCGCGAAGCAGGCCGAGGGCCACGGCGATCGAGGCGATGACGAGCAGGATGATCATCACGATGACGGTCGTGCGGGTGCGCGCGGCGTCGTTTTTGAGCGATGTGAACGACGCGGCGACGGCGCGGTCGGCGCCCTCTGTGGCCCGGTCGATCAGGTCCTCGTAGCCCTTGCGCAGCTCGCGGTTCGTCTCGAGACCGAGCTCGACGGCCGCCGCGCGGTCACGCGCGAACAGGCCGAACTCGGCGTCGATGGCCTCAGCCCATGCGGTGTACTCGGTCGCGATCTTGGCGACGTCGGCGCGGACGGCGGCGTTGGGGGCGGCGGCCTGGGCGGCCTTCAGGTCGCGGAGGACCGAGTCGTTGCGCTCGGCGATGCCCTCGCGGAACTCGGCATCTCCGGTGATCAGGAACCCGCGCTCGTCGTTGGCCGTTGCCTTGGCTTCGACGGCGGCGGCAGAGAGGTGGGTGGCGAACCGGACGCTGCGGTCGCGGACGTCGTCGGTCGTGCCCTGGATCTGTCCGACGGTGGTCAGGACGAGCGCGCCGCAGACCCCGACGATCAGGATCAGGAGCCCGAATCCGGCGGCGAGTTTGGTACGCAGGGTGAGCGGACGAGAAGGCGTGTCAGTGTGTCGCATATCCGGGGGTGATCGGTGCAACATCCCCGTAGTTGAGGGGGATGCGGGCCCCGCGCAGGACGCCTACCCGGACCTGGGGACTCGCCCGTCCCCGGGACCGGGGATGCGGCGGGACCGGGCACGTCGCACGGCCTGCGGGCGTACGCTGGGCGCATGCCCGCGCGGGTGGCTCTTATCGGCTACGGCCTAGCCGGCGCCGTCTTCCACGCGCCGCTGATCGCGGCCGAGCCCGGACTGCGGCTGACCGCGGTCGTGACGTCCGATGACACACGCCGCGCTCAAGCACGCGCCGCCCATCCCGACGCCGAGCTGCTCGGCTCCGCCGACGAGGTGTGGGCCGCGCGCGAGCGGTTCGATCTCGTCGTCGTCGCGGCGCCCAATCGCGCGCACGTGACGCTGGCGCGCGACGCGATCGCGGCGCGCCTGCCGGTCGTCGTCGACAAGCCGCTCGCCGCCACGGCCGATGAGGCGCGCGCCGTCGTGGCAGAGGCGCACGCGGCGGGCGTACCGCTCACGGTCTTCCAGAACCGGCGCTGGGACGGCGACCTGCTCACGGTGCAGCGTCTGCTGGCGTCGGGCGAGCTCGGCGCGGTGCACCGCTTCGAGTCGCGCTTCGAGCGCTGGCGCCCGCAGCCCAAGCCTGGGTGGCGCGAGCTGGCCGACCCGGCGGAGGGCGGGGGCGTGCTGCTCGACCTGGGCAGCCACCTCGTCGACCAGGCGCTGCTGCTCTTCGGTCCCGCCACCCACGTGTACGGCGAGCTCGACGTGCGCCGCGCCGCCGCCCGGGTCGAGGACGACGCGTTCGTCGCGATCACCCACGCCTCCGGGGTTCGCTCCCACCTCTGGATGAGCGCCGTCTCCGCGCACCTCGCGCCGCGGATGCGCGTACTCGGCGAGCGTGCCGCGTACGTCAAGGAGGGGCTGGACGGCCAGGAGGACACCCTGCGGGCCGGTGGCTCGCCGACCGGGCCGGACTGGGGCACCGGGCCGCCCGGGCTGCTCGTCGCCGGCGACGACGCGCGCCCGGTCCAGACCGAACGCGGTGCCTACCCGCGCTTCTACGCCCAGGTCGCTGCGGCACTGCGCGGCGAGGGCCCGATGCCGGTGGACCCGATGGACGCCGTCCGCGCGCTCGCCGTGCTCGACGCGGCTACGCGGTCAGCGCGGCCGCCAGCGCGATGAGGGTCGCCTCCCCGCCGGGCGCGGCCACGAGCTGGAGACCCACCGGGAGCTCGCCGTCGGGGACCGGGCAGGGGATGGAGATCGCCGGGAACCCGACGAAGCTCCACAGGATCGCGTTGCGCGAGAGGACGGTCAGGTAGTCCTCGGCGTCCTCGGCCAGCGGCGCCTGCACGGGCGTGGTCGGCATGGCGAGCACGTCGACGAGGTCGAAGATGCCGCGCATCTCGTCGTGCAGCGCGGCGCGTGACCGCTGGGCGTCGATGTAGTCGACGGCGAGGACCCGGTCGGCGGCGTCGAGCTGGTCGCGCACCTCGTCCCAGTACAGGGACCGGTCGAGGCCCGCAGCACGGTGGAAGGCCGCGGCCTCGGATCGCGAGACGATGAGGCCGAGCGCGTTGCCCGCGGCGAAGTCCGCGGCGTCGGGCCGGTACAGCTCGCCGACGTCGGCGACGAGGCCCGCAAGCCGGGCGAGCGCGCCCTCGACGGCTGTGGCGACCATGGGCGTGGTGTCCTCCCACGCAGCGCGCGGGACCCCGACACGCAGGGTGTCGACGGGCGCACCGACGGCGCCGGCGACCGGGGCCACGGTGGGGCGGATCACGTCCATCGCGACGGCGACGTCGGCGACCGTGGGCGCCAGGAGCGCCGTCGTGTCCATGGTCCAGGAGAGCGGGACCATGCCGGCGGTCGGCGAGGTGCCGTAGGTCGGCCGCATCCCGACGATGCCGCACAGCGCCGCGGGGACCCGGATCGACGCGCGTGTGTCGGTACCCAGCGAGACGACGCTCATGCCGGTCGTCACGGCCACCGCGGACCCGCCCGACGAGCCGCCCGGGATGCGGGTCCGGTCGTGCGGGTTGCGCGACTGGGGGCTCGTCACGCCGAGCGCGAACTCGTGCGTCGCGGTCTTGCCCAGGACGATCGCGCCGGCGGCGCGCAGCAGCGCGACCGCCGCCGCGTCCTGGCCGGGGTGCTCCTCGTAGGCGTCCGAGCCGCAGCGCGTCGTCATGCCGCCGACGTCGATGACGTCCTTCACCGAGATCGGCAGGCCGTGCAGCGGGCCGAGCACCGTGCCGGTCGCGAGCTGCGTGTCGCGCTCGGCTGCCACGGCGAGCGCCTCGGCGGCATGGACCTCCACGAACGCGGTCAGCTCGTCGGTCTCGGCGGCGATCAGCTCCAGGGCCTCGCGCACGAGCCGCTCGCTCGTGGTCGTCCCAGCGCGCAGGGCCGCGGTGAGTGCCGCGATCCGCCCGGTGCCCGGCAGGTCCGCCGGCCGCGCACCGGCCCGGCTGGTCGCCGGCGCCGCACCGAACACGTCGAAGGCCGGCGGCCGGCCGGCCGGCACCTGCGGCTGTGACGCCCGCGTGTCGAGCGCTCGGGCGAAGGCGTCGGCGGCAACGCTCATGCGGCATTCCTCACTGCGGTCAGGAGGGCGGCGCTGTCGGCGATCGCGCCGAACACCCCGCCCTGCATGGTCACCATCTTGCACGCGGCCTCGTGGTTGCCGCGGTCCGTCGCGCCCGTGCAGTCGGTCAGCAGCAGGCACTCGTAGCCACGGTCGTTGGCCTCACGCATCGTCGTGTGGACGCACACGTCGGTCGGGATGCCCGTCAGCACCAGGTGGTCGATCCCGTGCGACCGCAGGACCAGGTCGAGCTCGGTGGCGCAGAAGGCGCCCGTGCCCGGCTTGTCGATGACGACCTCGCCCTCGACCGGGGCGACCTCGCCGACGATCTCCCACCCCGGTTCCCCGCGCACGAGGATCCGGCCGCACGGGCCGGCGTCACCGATGCCGGCCCCGATCCGCTGCGAGCGCCAGCGCTGGTTCGGCGGGCAGTCGGACAGGTCGGGCTTGTGGCCCTCGCGGGTGTGGACGACGAAACCCCCGAGTTCGCGCCACCGGGCGAGCACCACCTGGGTCGGCGCCAGCGGCGCCCGGGTCAGCGCGAGGTCGTAGCCCATCGCGTCGACGTAGCCGCCCGGGCCGCAGAAGTCGGTCTGCCAGTCGATGAGCACGAGCGCGGTGCGGGCCAGATCGACGGCGCCGCCGTAGGGCCACGGGTACGGGGTCGCCTCGACCGTGGGGAAGGTCGCGGTCCCGGTCGCGACGTTCACATCTGCTCCCCGGCGTCGAACATCCGTGCGAGCAGCTCGCCCACCCGCTGCTCGACGACCGCCGCGCTGGCCTCGACGTGCGTGGCCATGAGCGCCGTGGCGGTCGCGACCTCACCGGCGCACGCGGCCTCGACGATCTCGAGGTGCTCGGTGATCGTCGCGTCGATGCGGTCCTCGGTCGTGAAGTCGTGGATGCGCAGGACCCGGATGCGCTCGTTGACGTCGCGCAGATATCGCACCGCGGCCCGGTTCCCCGACGCGCGGGCCAGGCCCAGGTGGAAGCTCTCGTCGGCGTGGACGAAGTCCGGCCACTCGATGCGGTCGCGGAGCGCCGGCCAGTCGTCGCGCAGCTCGATCCAGTCCTCGCGCAGCCGCAGCAGGGCCGCGCGGTCGGCGCGCTCGCCGCCACGCGCCGCGAGGGTCACGACGAGATCCTCGAGGACGAAGCGCACCGCGTAGACGTCGCGCATGGACGACACGCGGGGCGGGTTCGGCCGCACGCCGCCGGCCGGGTCCCGGACGATGTGCCCGTCGCTCTCCAGGCGGCGCAGCGCCTCGCGCACGGGGGTCCGGCTCGTGGAGAACTGCTCGGCGAGGTGCTCCTCGACCAGGCGCCGGCCGTACGGCAGCCGTCCGGCGAGCAGCTCGCGCCGCAGCTCGTCGTGGACGCGGTCGGCCGCCGAGCGCGCGCCGTCAGTCCCGTCTCCGCGGCCGGCCAGCAGGCGCGTGCGGACCGAATCGGCGCTCACGCCACGGCCGGGGAGACGAGGGCGGCGAACTCGTCGAACGCCTCGATGGGCGGGTGGGTGATGCCGGCGCCGATCTGCCCGACACCAGGCTGGATGTGGGCGATGCCGGTGTGCACCGGTGGCGAGATGCGCGTGCGTGCCACCGCGAGGGCGTCGATGCCGAGGATCGCCCCGCGGCCGTTGGGCAGCAGGATGTCGGGGGACTCGCCGGCCGCGATCTGCCGCAGCTCGGTGGTGATCGCGTCGCGGTCGTCGGGATCGAGTCCGCAGTTGAACGCCGCCTCGGGTGACGCCGCGACGGCGATCGCGCCCAGGCCGTAGGTCTCGACGATCGCCGAGTCCCCGAGGTCGCGGTTCATGTCGGCTTCGGAGTACCCGGCGAACAGGCGCGCGGGCCCGGGCATCGCGGCCGGCCCGACGAACCACTGGTCGCCGGTGCCCGACACCTGGATGCCGACCTCGACGCCGTTGCGCGCGATCGCGGTCAGCAGGGGCGAGCCCTCGACGTCACGGGCACAGTCGAGCGCCAGCTTGCTGAAGACCATCGCGAGGTTCAGGAACCACTGGCCGTTGCCCGCGATGAAGCGGGGAACGGCCGGGTCGGCGTCCTCGAGGCCCGGGGCGAGCTTGACGAGCGACAGCGCGGTGCCCGACTCAGTGCGGTGGTGCGCCTCGTCACCGTCGGTGAGCGACCGGACGTGGAGATCCAGGAGGTCGAGCGGACCGGTCCGGTCCAGCGCGACGCGCAGCGCGGGGGCGAGGGTGTCGCGCATCCACGCCAGGCGCTCGAGGACGTCGGGCCCGTCGGCGCCATAGCGCAGCACCCGGCCCGAGCCCTCGTTCAGCGGCGCCCAAGCGGTCTTGCCGGTCGCCTCGTCGCGGGTCACCCAGACGGGCATCGACCCGGTGACGATCCCGGACATCGGGCCGACGCCGCCGATCCCGTGGTTGGGGACGAGTGGGATGTCGCCCGACTCGACGAGCGCGATGGCCTCCTCGGGCGTTCCCGCAGCGCCCTCGAGGGTCAGCGCGGCGCCGAGCGCGGCACGCATCGGCGGGCACATGCGCGACGGCATGATGGGCGGCCCGGCATGGGAGACCCCGCCGGCGGCGTGGTGCTCGGTGACCTCGCGCGCGGGGAGGACGTCGACCACGACGGGCCGGGCGGCTGCGAGTCGCGCCACGGACTGCGCGAGCGCCTCAGAAGGTGTATGCAGTTCGGTGTCCATCGGTGGGGAGCAGCCTATGGCCACCTGATGGCGCCGCCCACATCCCGCCGGTAGGACATGCGGGCAGCCCGCTTCGACACCCGGTCGAGGCTCGCTGTATACAGCTGAGCGGCCAGCCGGTGGGGCCCGGTCGTGTGCACGTCGTCACAGGAGGGTCGAGTTCGCTGTCCCGTGGCCGATACTGGGAGCACAGACCGGCCTCCGCGGGGGATACCCAAGCCCACGCGACACGTAAGACCCACTGGGAGTGCGAGGCCAGCTCCCAGCCATGGGCCGCCCGAATCGCTCTGCACCGCAGAGCCTCGTCGAGCGGCCCTTCCTGCTCGCTCATTCACCTCTCGTCCCGGCGCACGACGCGCCGCGGTCGACCGCACCCCGAACCTCGATCCACCCCGGTACGCACGATGCTCATCCAGATTCTCTCCACCTTCGCTGTCATCGCCGGACTCTTCGGCGTGATTCCGCAGATCGTCTCCATGCTCGTGACGGGCAGCTCGAAAGGGCAGTCAGCCGCCGGCTGGTCGGTCGGCGTGTCGGTGAACGCCGTCATGGGCTACGTCAATCTCGTCGGGCTCCATGCCGGCCTGCTCGCAGCGGGGAACGCGCTCGCCGGTGCGCTGTGCGCGTTCGCGCTGCTGTGCGTGGTGCGGCTGGCCGAGCCTGCGGGCGCCGTGGACGACGTGCCGCACGTCGAGGGCGAGCCGGTCGTCGGCGGGGCGAACCTCTACGAGCTGCCGACCGAGGAGTTCCACGTCGTGCGGGCGCACGTGGCGCGCGAGCACGCGCGGCGCAGCCACGCCGTGGCGCCTCAGGCGCCGGCGGAGGTGTCGCGGCGGTCGCTGCGGCGGGTGGTGCGGCCGGAGCGCGACCGGGTGGCCGCCTGACCTGCTGGGGAGCGCCTACTCGTCGTCGGGCGGGCCGAGCCAGAGTTGGGCGGCGACGCCCGCGATCCCCTGCAGGTTGTCGTCGAGCTGACGACGGGCACGAGGCGCCAGGAGTTCGTCGGCCTCTCCGATGAGGGACTGCACCCTGGTCAGCAGGTCTTCGACCATCTCGACGAGGTCATCGACATGCGTGTCGAGGCGCGCCGCCAACTGCGGTGCCCACGGCGCCGCGTCGTCCGCGCAGGCGGGCTCAACCTCGTCGTCGGTCGTCAGGGGCGGAGCGAGATCCATCATGCGTCGCAGCTTCGCGTGCACCACCAAGCGCCGCATCCTCAATCTGCGCCAACCGCGACGCGCGCTGCGGCGCATGCCCGCGTCGCCCCGCTATCTCTGCGGGGGTTGCGGGCCGAGCGGCCCGTGTCGCCCCGCTATCTCTGCGGGGGTTGCGGGCCGAGCGCGGCGGCGGCCTCGGCGCGGGTCTTCGCCCCGAGCTTTCGCATGGCGCCGCGGACGTGACTTTCGACCGTTGCCGGGCTGACCCCGAGGCGGTCGGCGATCTGGCGGGTGGTGAGGCCCTCGGCGACGAGGGCCAGGGTGTCGTGTTCGCGCTGCGTCAGCGTGTTGGGTTTCTGCTGCGGGTTGGCGCGCAGCCTGCGTCCGCCGGGCGTCGCGTGCAGCAGCGGCTCGACGCGCTCCAGCAGCGGGACCCATCCGATCTCGCGCAGGTCGCGGACCAGCTCCTCGAGTTCGGTTGTCGCGCGATCGGGGTTGACGAGGTCCAGTGCTTCGAAGTGCCCGAGGCGATACCGCACCTGATAGCGCCGCCAGCTCCCCGTTTCCTGAGCGTGGCGGAACGCTGCGAGTGCACCGGCCGGATCTCCGGCTTGAAGTGCGGCCAGCCCGGTGATCTCCGCGACGTGCTCCTCGTCGGGCGGATAGCGCGGGGCGGTGTCAGGGGAGGCGATAGGGAGGTCACACTCCCATTGGGCGCGCGCGATCGTCGCGTCCACTTGGAGCACCAGGCGGGGGTTTGGTGCCACGCGTTTGGCGTGCTCAGCGAGCGGAATCGCGCCCCAACCGTCTCCGCGGGAGAGCAGCATCTCGGCGTGCAGCCACGATCCGTTGTACTCGCCGTCATCGGGGAGCACACGCCCGTCGAGTTCGGCAAGCAGAGCCTCTCCGTGGGCGGTGCGTCCAGTCTCGTGCAACGCAACCGCGCGACTCCAGACCGCCATGTCCCAGTTTCTTCCCAGGAGCACGGGACGCGCCAGCAGTTCGGCGGTGAGCTCCAAGACGAGTTCGAAGTTGCACTCCAACGCCATCTGGTCGGCGCGCGAAACGCGGATGCGCGCGAGGTCAAGGTGCCGCCCTTTGGCGGCCAGTTCCGCTTCACCGCGACGTGTCGTCTCGACCGCCTCCGGCCAACGGCCCAGGTGGTTCAAGCCGAGCGCTTCGATGACCCATGACTCCTGCTCGGCCCACGGGTTACCTTCACGGAGGGCCGCCTCACGTGCGCGCCGCGAGAGCGAGACCGCTGCTGCGGCCTCGTTGTCCCACATGATCGCTGCCGCGACGGAGACGTACATCTCCGCGTCTGCGGCCCCCAACTCCTCAGCACGTTCAATCCAGGCCAGGAGGGAACCATCGCCCGTTCGAGACCACACGTCGTGAAACGTGGTGGTGATCCGGGCTCGCAGCTCTGCGGCTTCGTCGTGCAGTCGTCGCGCCGCTGAGGCTGCCGCGGCCAGCGCGGCTGCTGCCTCTTCGGAGTGCTGCGCATCGAAGAGCGCGCGTCCACGGAGCCGCAGCGCTTCCGGCTCCCACGGACTGCCTTCTGGCACGTCATGGCTGAGGCTGAGCACGGTCGTGAAGTCGCCGAGATTCGCCAGGCGCTGCATGGCGGCGACGAGCTCGCGGTCACGTACAGGGCCTTCGAGGCACTGTGCGGCGAGCGCAGCGCACCGGGCGCCCTCGACATCGCGCTCCGCCGTCCGTGCTGCTTCGAGGGCCAGTTCGCGGGCCCGGACACGCTCGCCGGCGGCCGCCCAGTGGCGAGCGGCTTCCCCCGGGGCATCGATGCGTTGCGCGACGACGCGGTGCAGCTCGCGAAGCTGCACTGGGGAGACGTTCTCGAGCACGGCACGGGCGATCAGGTCGTGGCGGACCTGCACGCCCTCGCGGGTCTCGGTCACGAGCCCCATGTCCACGAGCTGTCGCAGGTCATCCGGGGCGACCTGCAGTCGGGCAGGGCGCTCGAGTACAGCGACCCGGTGCAGCGCCTTGCGGGCGGCGGGGGACAGTTCACCGAGGCGAGCGCGCAGCGCCAGGGCGAGTTCCGCCGTGTCCTCCCTCGCGTGCGCGAGGCCTTGGATCAGCAGCGGGTTGCCGCTGGCGCGCGCGGCGACGGCACGCGCGGTGGCGGGCGTGAGCGACGGGTTCTGCGCGACGGCGAGACGGACGGCATCGGGTTCGGCCAGCGGGCCGAGCTCGATGACGTCAAAGCGCGCATCGACGAGCTGGGCGCGAATGTCCTCTCCGTGTGGGATCGGCCGGGAGATGGCGACGACAGGCGCCCGCTCGGCCAGGAACGCTGTCGCGCTGACCGTGTCATGGTCGACCCACTGGAGGTCGTCGATGATGAACGCGCCTTGTTCCGCGTGGTCGGCGATGAAGTCCGCCACCACGGTGGCGTCCCCGTCGGGTAGGGGGAGACCCAGAGCTCGCCGATAGGGCAGATAGCTGACCCAGTCGAGCGTCGTGATGCCTCCGCCCTCCCAGACGCGGGTGATACCCGAGGCCCGAACACCGGCGCGGGCAAGGGCGGTCTTCCCTATTCCCGGCTCACCGACGATCAGCAGGGGTTGTCCAGCAGTGACGGCCTGCGACACGCGAGCGATGTCGGCGTCCCGGCCGATGATGAGGTCAGTCGTTGGCGTCGTCACGGTGCGGCTCAGCCGCGATCCTAGAGGCGGTTGCCGGGATACGCCCTTATCGGTCAGGGCCCGCCGAAGCGCTGGCGCCAGAGAACGACCGCGTGAGCGGTGGACTTCGCGCCGAGCGTCTGCCTCGCTTCCGCCAATCTGCGGGCGACGGTGCGGCGAGACCACCCGAGGTGCGCTGCGACCTCGACCTGTGTCGCACCCGCAGCGAGGAGTTCGAGCATGCGCAGCTGATCCGGGGCAAGGTCGTCGGAGGGCGCTGCGTCACCATCGATGAGCTCGACCGGGCCCAGACGCGACAGGCCGTCGTAGAGCTCGGCCGCGTGGTCGGGGGACTCGGTCCAGGCGACGATGCCTGCGCCTCGGACGGCGAGCAGCAGGGCGGATTCCACCGCCTGACGGTCCTGGATCTCGGCGAGGCAGACGTGGCGTCCGCGATCCAGTCGCCAGCCCGTGGTCGGCTCCTCGAGGCCGACGTGCACGTGCCATCCGTCTGCGCTGAGCACGTCAGCGAGGTGCTGAGCGGCGTCGTATGTCGGAGCGAGCACGTACCGGGTCATGGGCCTGGCCGCGTGGAGGTCAGGAGAGGGTCTGGGGTCTTGGCGTGCACGTGGCGCTCGGCGGAGCGCCAGCGTACCGTCACGATGCCTCGCCCAGGTGCCCCGGCGGCCCGGTCCCAGCGCTTCGCCCGCTACAGCCGCGCCATGGCCCACTCGTGCACGATGCGCTCCTGCACATCGGTGAGCGCTACTCGCTCGCCGCGCTCCAGCGCGGCCGCCGCTTGCGCGACGGTCATGCCCACGCCTGTGAGCACACTGCCGATGAGCGGGGGCACGTCTGCGCCGCAGACGCCGTTCTCGCAACCGGGGATGGGTGCCTTATCCGACCTCACTGGTAGGATTATCGCACGATGATCTTCACGACCAAGGCGGAGTACGGCGTCCGGCTGCTGGTGGAGCTCGGTCGCGTCCAGCGGTCCGACGAGCCCGGCCGTCCGGTGAGCCTCAAGGCCATCGCCGAGGCGGAGGGCCTGCCGCTCGCGTATCTCGAGCGGATCGTGGCGCTGCTGAAGAAGGATGGCATCGTCGAGTCCACCCGCGGCGCGCACGGCGGCTACCGGCTGACCGTCGACGCGGCGGAGCTGACGATGGACCGCGTGATCGTCGCGCTGGAGGGTCCGGTCGCGCCGATGGCGTGCTTCGTCGAGGACCGTCCCGACCAGGGGCGCGTCCTGTGCTCGCACGAGGCGACCAAGGGCCACGGCTGCGCGACGAAGCTCCTCTGGACGCGCGTGCAGGGCGGCGTCACCCGTGCGCTGCAGCAGACCACCCTCGCGGACCTCGTCGAGTTCGACGTCCGCACGCCGATCCCGGCCTGACGTACCAAGCTTCCCAAGACCACCGGAGACGCATGAGCATCCTCGAGATCAAGAACCTCCACGTCCAGGCGGACGACAAGCAGATCCTCAAGGGCGTGGACCTGACCGTGAACACCGAGGAGGTCCTTGCGCTCATGGGCCCGAACGGCTCGGGCAAGTCGACGCTCGCGAACACCATCATGGGGCATCCGAGCCTGGAGGTCACCGAGGGCTCGATCACCTTCGACGGCGTCGACATCACGGAGGCCGACGCCGACGAGCGCGCCCGCGCCGGGCTCTTCATGGCCTTCCAGTACCCGGTCGCCATCCCGGGTGTGACCATCACGAAGTACCTGCGCATGGTCATGAACGCGCACCGCGAGGCGCGCGGCGAGGCCGACATCAGCCTCAAGGAGTTCCGCAAGACCGTCGAGGCCGCGATGGAGCTCACGAACGTGCCGAAGGAGTTCTCGGCGCGCTACCTCAACGACGGCTTCTCCGGCGGCGAGAAGAAGCGTCTGGAGATCCTGCAGCTCGCGCTGCAGAAGCCGAAGGTCGCCGTGCTCGACGAGACCGACTCCGGCCTGGACATCGACGCGCTGAACGTCGTCGCCAACGGCGTGAACACGGTCGCCAAGGACGCCGGCATGGGCGTCCTGATCATCACCCACTACCAGCGGATCCTGCACATCGTGCGCCCGGACCGCGTCTCGATCCTGTTCGACGGCCGCATCGCCACCGAGGGTGGCCCGGAGCTCGTCGACCGCCTCGAGGCCGAGGGCTACGGCGGACTGCGCCAAGAATTGGCGGTATGAGCACCCTGCAGTCAGCCGTCGCCACGGAGTTCCCGGTCCTCGCCGGGAACCCGGGTCTGGCGTACCTGGACAGCGCCGCGACGTCGCAGACGCCGCGGCCGGTCCTCGACGCGATGGCCGACTACTACGAGACGGCGCGGGCCAGCGTGCACCGCGGCGTCTACCCGCTCGCCGTCGAGTCGACGAACCGCTTCGAGGGCGCGCGCGATCGCGTCGCGGCGTTCGTCGGTGGCGAGTCGCGCAGCACCGTGTTCACCCGCAACGCGACCGAGGCGATGAACCTCGTCGCCTACGCCTGGGGCGGCGCGAACGTCTCGGCGGGCGACGTGATCGTCCTCACCGAGATGGAGCACCACTCCAACATCGTGCCGTGGCAGATGCTCGCCCAGCGGACCGGTGCACGCCTGGCGTACGTGCCGGTCGACGATGACGGGCGGCTGGACCTCGACGCGTACGACGAGGTGCTGCACGCCGGCGGCGTGAAGATCGTCGCCGTCGCCCACGTGTCCAACGTGCTCGGCACGATCAACCCGGTCGCCGACATCGTCGGCCGCGCGCACATGGCGGGTGCCGCCGTGCTCGTCGACGGCACCCAGGCGGTCCCGCAGATGCCCGTCGACGTCAGCACGATCGGGGCCGACTTCTACGTCTGGACCGGGCACAAGGCCTACGGGCCCACGGGCGTCGGCATCCTGCACGGCCACTACGACACCCTGGCCACCATGCCGCCGTTCATCGGCGGCGGGCACATGATCAGCCGGGTCGAGCGCGACGCGTCGACCTACGCCGAGCCGCCCACACGCTTCGAGGCGGGGACGTCCGCCATCGCCGAGGTCATCGGCCTCGGCGCCGCCGTGGACTTCCTCGATCGCCTCGGCATGGACAGCGTCCGCGCGCACGAGCGTGACATCACCGGCTACGCGCTCGAGCGCCTGCTCGATGTCGACGGCATCACGGTCCACGGTGGCCGCGACGCCGACGAGCGCGGGGCCGTCATCTCGTTCGTCGTCGACGGGGTGCACCCGCACGACGTGGGCGAGATCCTCGGCTCCGAGGGGGTCTGCGTCCGCGCCGGCCACCACTGCGCCCAGATCCTCATGAAGCGCCTCGGCGCGCCGGCCACGACCCGCGCGTCGTTCGCCGTGCATTCCACCCGCGAGGAGGTCGACGCGCTCGTCGCCGGCCTGCACAAGGTCCAGGAGATCTTCGCCTGATGAGTATGGAGTCGCTGTATCGCGAGGAGATCCTCGAGCACTACAAGCGCCCCCACAACTGGGGCCACCTCGAGGATCCGACGCTGTCCGCGGAGGACCACAACCCGCTGTGCGGCGACGAGCTGCGCGTCGAGCTGGCCGTCAACGATGACGGCGTCGTCGAAGACGTGCGCTTCTCCGGCCACGGCTGCGCGATCAGCCAGGCGTCGGCGTCGATGGCCTCCGACGAGGTCAAGGGCATGAAGGTCGAGGACCTCGTCAAGCTCGACCGCGAGTTCATCCTGGAGATGCTCGGCATCGACATCAGCGCCACCCGCATGAAGTGCGCGCTGCTGAGCCTGAAGGTGCTGAAGAGCGCGGGGCTCGGCGCGGCGGTGGACTGGGAGCCGGAGACGCCCGACGCGGCGCCCCCGGCCGGTTCACCTGACGCAATCTAGAACCGCGGCGACCACCCGAACGGGTCGACCCGCAGCCGCGGGTCGAAGGCCGCGGCGACGTCTTCCCAGCGTGTGAGCTTGAAGTTCGTCGCGTCGCGGTCCGTGCCCGTGTCGTCGTCGCCGTCGTGGGTGACGAGCAGGCCGCGCGGGAAGTCCCGCCCGAGCGGGACGTTGATGACGGCCGCGCCGTCGGACTCCTGCACGCCGTCGGCGCCCGGTCCGTCCGCCAGGGCGAACGAGCCGAGGTACGCGCCGCGGCCGCGGTCGCCGAACACCGCGAAGGTGTCGTCGCCCTGGCTGGACGCGAGCAGGTACCCGGTGCCCCGCGCGCCGCGGTAGATCGTCAGCCCCTCGACGTCGGCGGCGATGTGCTCACCGCCGTCGCCGGGTGCGGCGGGGCCGGTGGTCTCGCACTCGAACTCGCCCGGGTCGTCGTCGGGGACGAGCGTGTACGGCGCGCCGAACTCCTTGACCTTCTCGATGAGCGCGCCGTCCTCGCCGAAGCCGCGCGGGGACACGGAGATCCGCCAGATGCCCACGTCCTCCTGGCCGGCGAAGAGCGTGCCGCGATCGGCGTCGACCGTCATGCCCTCGAACTGCGGCTCCTCGCCTTCCTCCTCGACGCAGGGTGACCAGGTGCCGCCGCTGGGCAGCGCGAAGCTCGTGGGCGCATCGATGGTGTCGACGGTCTGGTACGTCACCTTGCCGCCGGGCGCGGCGACGAGCTTCAGCAGCGCGACGCGGCTGCGCGACCGGCGGGACGTCACGACGTACGGGGTGCCGGTCCGCCCGTCGACCCACGCGGTGAGGCCGTAGGCGGTCGCCTGCTCGTCGACCTCCTCCTGCGTCGTGTTGAAGACGAACGGCAGGGACGGCGCGCTGATGTCCGTCAGCGGCGCGCGGCGCAGTGAGGCGGCGAGCGGGTTGATGGCGTACGTGCGGATCTTGTCCGAGCCGCGGTCGGACACGATCGCGAGGTCGCGGGTCACGCCGCCGATCCGCGCGCCGTAGACGACGTCGACGTTGTTGAACCGGCCGGCGGCGTGGTCGTCACCGGCGGGCGCGGGCGGCGCGGCGACGTCCTGCAGCGTGCGGCCACGCAGGTCGAACGCGGTAAGACCCGCGTCCTTCTTCGTCGCGACGATCACGCTGCGGTCGCGCAGTAGCGGGTTGACCCAGACCGCGGGGTCGTCGGCGTCGTTGCCCTCGTCCTCGAAGAGCGGGGCGGATTCACGCAGTGGCGTGATCTCAGCAGCAGCGTGCGCGGCGCCGGGGGCGGCGGACAGCGCGGCGAGCGCGAGCAACCAGGACAGTCGGTTGGGGTGCATGGCGCGGCACCGTGTCAGGCGCGGCGCCCCCAGATGCGAAGAGGTCGTGAACTAGCGCGGGCAGGTGCTCGGCACCACGCGGCACCAGAACTCGCGGACCTGCGCGTTCCATCGGTCGCCGGCGGTCGGCCGCAGGTCGATGAGCACCGGGTCGGCGCCGACGGCGACGTCCATGCCGGTCGTCGTCCCCACCGTCTGAAACGCGCCGGAGCCGCGCGCCGGGCGGAACACCTGTGCGCCGGCGAACGTCTTGCCGAACGCCACGGTCATCGGGACGTCGGGAACCGCGATCGGCTGCTTCGTCGTGTGATCCCACAGGCGTTCCGGGCGCCAGATCGCGAGCGTGAAGCCGCCGCCGGCCTTGGCGAACGCCATCGTGCGGAGGTTCGCGTCCCCGCCCGTGACGGTGAAGGTCAGTGACTGGCCGCGCAGCGCGCGCCCGCTGCGCAGCACCCCGAGCAGGTTGCGGACCGCGGTGGCCGCGGGCTTCGGCGACCAGTCGTTGCGGAACAGGCCGAAGTTCGCCTCCTGATTGTCAAGGGCGGGGTCGTCGTACTGGTCGACGAGCTCGTACACGTAGGTGCGCGTCGCGCCCAGGCGGAAGTGCTCGAGCTGGGTGCGCAGCTGGTACGCGGCCCCCGCCTCGGCGCCGACCGGCTTCTGGCGGTCGGTCTGGTTCAGCGCGGTGTGGTAGCCGGTCTCGGTGATGACGAACGGCTTGGTGCCCGACACCGCGCGCAGGGTGTCGATGTGCCGCTGGATCGACCACTGCCCCGGGAACTCCCCGATCTCCGGGCGACTGCCGCCCATGTACGGATGGCTGTTGCCGAAGTCGACGTGCGCGCTGAGGTCACCGGCGGTCACCGGGCTGCCGTTGCGGCCGAACGACGGGGCGATGAAGGGTGTGCGCTTGAGCTTCGGGTCGGCCTTCATCGCCGCGCGGGTCTCGCGCGTCTGCGAGCGGATCTCCTGCGGCCAGGTCTCGAACGGGCCCTGCAGATCCCACTCGTTCGCGGCCTCGACGGAGACGACGCCCGGGAGGCCGGCGATGACGTCGAGCGCCTCGCGGGTCGTGCCGACCTGACCGTTGGGCCACGGCATCAGGAGGTTCAGCCCGATGCCGCTGCGGGCCAGCGACGCGAAGCGCTTGGCCTGCTCCTCGCGGTACCAGGCGTAGCTCGGCGACGTGTACCAGCGGACGCCGTCGCGGATGTGCCGCACGCCGAGGTAGCGCAGGGCCGTGCGCATCTGCTCGAGGTCCCAGTACGCCGTCTTGGAGTACATGACGTGCGTGTTGACGCCGACCGAGTCGGTGAACGCGTCGGCCGGAGTGGCGGGCGCGGCCGAGGCGCTCGCCGGGAGAGCGGCAAGGCCGGCGAGCGCGGCAACGAGGAGCACACGAAAGCGGGACAGCATGGGCCGACCATACGCGCGCCGGACCGGCCTGTGGGCTGAACGCCGTTCACTTTGCTGGCACGTGGTGCATCGGACATTCGCCGTCTTCGCTGGCCGCAGCCGTCCGACTGGTCGATCCCTCTGAGTATGCGCCTTCCCGTCGCACTCCTCGTGCTGCTCGCGACCCTTGCGTCGGTCCCCGGGGCCAGCGCGATCGTTCGGTTGCCCGTCGATCCGCAGCCCGTCCGCGGCAACCCGGCCGAGCGGCTCGCCGACACGCCGATCGAGGACAGCGAGTACGACCCCGCCACGCGCTGCGTCCGGATCCGCCGCCCGGGCGTCGACGCGATGGTCGCGTGGCTCCAGGCCCACCACCGCGGTCAGCACTGGGGCTCGTACCGCTGTGAGCTGTGGGGGGAGGACAGCGCGTCCCTGCATGCCGAGGGCCGGGCGGTCGACTGGCACCTCAACGTGAGGAACCCCGCGGACAAGGCGGCGGCCACGAAGCTCATTCGCCTGCTGCTCGCGCCCGACAGCGCCGGGGAACCCCACGCGCTGGCACGCCGGATGGGTGTGCAGGAGCTCATCTGGGACTGCGGCTACTGGTCCGCCGGTTCAGACGACTTCCGCGACTACCGCGACTGCTTTGGCAAGGACGGGATCACGCCGCGCAAGAAGGTCAGTCCCACGGCCGCCCACCGCGACCACATCCACATCGGGATGACCAAGGCGGGGGCGATGGGACGGACGTCGTTCTGGCGGTCTCGCCGGTAGGTCAGCGGCGCACGGCGAGCTGCAGCGTCTCGAGGTCGAGCCAGCTGGCGAGGCTGAAGCTTCCGGACCCGCGCACGGGCACGTAGGGGCCGGGGTCGGGAACCTCGACGTCGGTCACCGCCTGCAGGACGCGGCGGATGCCCTCGTAGTCGATGTCACTGGTCTGCCCGCTGCTCGGGGGTAGCCCGGTGCGGACGATGACCATGTCGAGGCTCGGGATCACCAGGACCAGCTGGCCCAGGAACCCGACGAACGCGTGGGCGTCGGGCGGCGCGGTGGGGATGAACGGCGCATCGATCCGGCGGCGGTCCGGAGCGGTGGCCGTGATCAGCCAGCCGCCGGCGTTCGTCCAGGTCAGGAAGCCGTAGCCGCCGTTGGTCGGCGTGGGCGCGGCCAATTCCCGCATGTAGGTGGGGTCGATGAGCTGCTGCGCGCCCCAGCGTCCCTCCGAGAGCAGCAGCTGACCGATGCGGCCCAGGTGCTTGGGAGGCATGAACAGGAAGGCGTAGGCCTGGGTCTGTCCTGTCTCGTCGCGCGTCCAGTTCCAGTGGTGGCGAGGGATGCCGAGCGGCGCGAAGAGCTCGCGGTGCGCGTAGGTCTGCAGGTCCTGGCCCACGGCGCGCTGGACGACGGCGCCGAGGAGCGTCACCGTTGTTTGCGCGTACTCGAAATAGGTGCCGGGTTCATGCCGGAAGGGCAGGGCCAGTGTGTAGTCGACGGCGTCGCGTGCGAGGACGTCGGAGGACCACGAGAACCGCAGCCCCGAGGTCTGCGTGAGCAGTTGGCGGACGGTGATCGCACCGTGTGCGGCGTCGGCCTCGGGGAGGAAGCGGCCGATCGGATCGTCGAGGGCGAGCTTGCCCTGCGTGATCGCGCGGCCGGTCAGCAGCGCGGTGACGCCCTTCGTCACGCTCCAGACGTTGTTGCGGACGCCCTCGGTGTAGGGGTCGAGTTGGCTCCTCGAGACCAGGCAGCCGCGGCGGTACACGCGGACGGAGAGCGCCCGGCGTGATGCCATGAACCGGGTGGCGTTGCGCAGCTTCGCGCCGTCCAGGCCCACCTGCTCGGGGGCCACCCGCTGGAACTCCGCGCCCCCTGTGGGCGCAGCGCACGTCGTGGCCGCCGCGGTGGCGGGCCCGGCCAGGCACACGGCGGCTGCGGCGGTGGCCGAAGCGAGCAGGCGGCGGCACGTCATGGACTCTCTCCTCCGGTGGCTGAGCGCGGCTCCCCAGCGGCGCGTCGGACAGTGTGCCACGAACGGTACGCACGCGTATCTCCAGCGTGCCGGGAGACCGAGGTCCCGACCGGCTGCCCGCTACAATCCGTACCTCCGTCATCGGAATTTGGAACTGCCCCACCGTATGCCCGAAGTCATCGACGTCTGCACCCTCGGAGAACTCGCCCCCGGCGATCGCAAGATCGTTGTCTGGGAGGACTACGAGATCGGCGTCTTCAACTGCAACGGCGAGCTCCTCGCGATCGAGGATCGCTGCTCGCACGACGACGGGCCGCTCGCCGAGGGCGAGTTCGACCAGGACGCCTGCACCGTGGAGTGTCCGCGGCACGGCTCCCTGTTCGACCTGCGGACCGGCAAGCCTCAGACCCTGCCCGCCTACGTCCCGGTCGAGACCTTCGCCGTCCGGGTCGAGGGCGACACGATCAAGCTGGAGGTGGAGTAGCCCCATGGCCACACCCGACGTCATCGCCGAGCAGGAAGCCCTGCAGGACATCAACTCGGACTACACCGAGAAGTACGGCTTCCACGACGCTGAGAACTACCTCTACAAGGCCCCGAAGGGCATCAACCGCGAGATCGTCGAGAAGATCTCCGAGATGAAGAGCGAGCCCGCGTGGATGCGCGAGTTCCGCCTGAAGGCGCTCGAGCACTTCGAGGCCCGCCCGATGCCGACCTGGGGCAGCCCGATGCTCGCCGAGGTCGACTTCGACGACATCCACTACTTCGTCCGCGCGTCCGAGCGCGCCGAACGTTCCTGGGACGACGTGCCCGAGGACGTCAAGAAGACGTTCGACCGCCTGGGCATCCCGGAGGCCGAGCGCAAGTTCCTCGCCGGCGTCGGCGCCCAGTACGAGTCCGAGGTCGTGTACCACCAGGTGCGCGAGGACCTCGAGCAGCAGGGCGTCATCTTCATGGACATGGACACGGGCCTCCGGGAGCACGAGGACCTGGTCCGCGAGTACTTCGCCACGATCATCCCGAGCAACGACAACAAGCTCGCCGCGCTGAACAGCGCCGTGTGGTCGGGCGGCTCGTTCGTCTACGTGCCGCCGGGCGTGCACGTCGAGATGCCGCTGCAGGCATATTTCCGCATCAACACCGCAAATGCGGGCCAGTTTGAGCGCACACTGATTATTGTGGATGAAGGCGCCAGCGTGCATT
>SXGQ01839682.1_pt1 | contig 20328 bp, 16 predicted proteins | sample 3178371 | NCBI WGS metagenome assembly SXGQ01 (sample SAMN11356859, study PRJNA531348) | freshwater metagenome | isolation source: freshwater sample F1-20 | place: China: Fuxian Lake, Yuxi | collected 2017-12-25 | reverse complement strand
GGCCCGGGCCCGACCGGCCTTCGTTACTGCATGAACTCTGCGTCGCTTGATCTCAAACCAGTCCAGGGTTAACGAACAGCGCGACTAACGCGCCAACAAGCGACGACGCAAATGATCGAGCACCGTAATGACGGTGAACTGTCGTGTTTGTTCACGGTTGAACGGGAACTTTGCCATCGATGTTTCGGTTACTCCGTCGAGGGTCGTTGCCATAAAGACCGTTCCCACCGAAATGCCTTCTTGCTCATCGGGTCCGGCAACGCCAGTCACGGCAATACCAACGTCGGAGTTGAGCACTCGACAGGCACCTTCGCTCATTGCGCGCACCGCGTCGTCGCTTACAACGGGACCAACAGGTACGCCAAGAACATCGAACTTCACCGAGCTCGCGTAACTCACAACGGAACCTTGCAGGACATCGCTTGCGCCTGGAATCGAAACTAAACGACTGGCAATCAACCCACCTGTGAGAGATTCCGCCAAACCAAGTGTAAGTCCGCGTTCGCGAAGGAGGTTGAGCACGACTTCCTCCATCGTCTGATCTTCTGTCGAGAAGACATAGTTGGCGAGGATCTTCGCAACCTCATCAATCTCCGCAGCAACAACCGCATCGGCGAGTTGTGCGGTATCGGCTTTTGCTGTGACGCGAACTTTCAGTCCTTCAATGCCGCTCGCGAGAAATGCGATCGTGGCGGTGCCCGTTCGGTCAAGTTCAGCAAGACGATCGGCCAACATTTCAGCGATACCGGATTCGCTATGACCCCACGTGCGAATGGTGCGGCTTCGGATAACTCCGGTATCGCCGGCGCGACGGCGAAGTTCCGGAATGACGGTGCCCTCGATCATTTCTTTCATCTCGTAGGGCACGCCGGGCACCGCAAAGATGACTTTGTCGCCGATCGGACACATAAGACCGGGAGCAGTGCCTGGCATTTGCGCGATGCGACTTGCACCTTGAGGAACCTGAGCCTGGCGAAGATTGTTCATCGGCATGCTTCGGCCGCGTGAACCGAAGATCTCATGGAGTCGTTCGATCACCTCAGGGTCTTCTACGAGTTCGACGCCCATGACCTCGGCAATGACGTCACGGGTGATGTCGTCCTGCGTCGGCCCAAGACCGCCACACACAATGACTGCATCGCTGCGATCAAGCGCTATCTCTAACGCGTCCCGGATGCGATCCCAGTTGTCACCAACCTTCACCTGCAAGAAGCAATCGATTCCGGCGAGTGCAAGTTGTTCACCGATCCACGACGAATTGGTATCGACAATCTGGCCGAGCAGAAGTTCCGTGCCTACAGCAACAACTTCGCAATTCATGTTCATCCCTTTCAGGGAGGGTCAGTACTAAGAAAATGATGGAGGGTTCAAACGCGTTATTCCGAAATGTTGAGAACAACCTTGCGCGCTCGAACTTTCCACGAAAAAAATGCGTCACCAACGGAGACAAGTGCGAGGGCAATGAGGTACCTGCTAGGCGTGATGGAGTGAAAGGCGAGGGTCATGGCGCCGCAGATGAGCGCAACTACAGCTGCTGCGAAGTGCACGCCGAAGGTTGACCACCGGGGAACTCGCTGATCAAACGCACTAATCAATGCAAGTCCAAGAAAGATCCCCATGTAGGCCGCCATCAGGATCACGACAACATTTGTCGGAACCTGAGAATCGCCGACCAGCAGAAACTTTGAAACCCCAACCGTCAACACGACGATTGCGAGTTGTAACAGAAGATGCGCCAACAGCCAGGCTTCTGCAGCTAGTGCGCCGGGCCGAATTCCCGCTTTCGGGACATCATCGAAGTACGCGGGCAAGAGTCCAAACAAAATGATGAACAACACGACAAGAGCAATGACGTCTGAGACGCTGATAGCTCCCATTGACATCTCTAACGCGGACTTTACAAATGACTCTCCCATCACCACCAGCGTTAAAAGTGCCGCCCGCTCTGCCAGTTGATGTGAATCGATTGTAGGGACAGGACGCCCTTCCGGCGAGGTGAGTGATGTCGGGATGAGAAGCAACAGAATCGCTGCGGCGAAGAGCACCGAATCGGGACCGTCAGGAATCATGACCCCAACCAGCATTACGAGTCCGGCGGCGATCAGGCGGTTTCGACGGGAACGAGCCCAGCTGCCGATCGGATCAGGCTGATTGACTAACCGATGATGGGAGTACGCAACGAGAAGAACGGCAACGAGGTACACCGCACCCACGAGGTCTGTCGTTGAGTCCCGCTGAACAAATGCCAGCGTGGCAACGAGGATGAGTAACATCTGAGCAAAAATGAGGCCACGTTGGCCGAAATCATCACGACGTTCGACATTCATCAATACCGTGGTGTGAAACCACAGCAACCAAAGAATCGCGAACATCAAGCCACAGTTGCGTGCTGTCGACCACGTCGCATCATTCGTAAACTCGTTTGACAAGACCATTATTGATGCAACAAAAATAAGGTCGTAGAACAATTCAAGGAAGCCATCAGGTTCTTGGCCCTGCTTTTCAGAAGCCACTGAGGTGCTATCGCCCATGGATGCAGATGGTAGGGCGCACTAGGCCAGGTCGGTGGCCTGAGGCTCCATCGAGGTGGCGGCACGGCTTCCATCCCATACGTACTGAAAGGCGCTGAAGACAGCGAGGAATGTCGCGAGGTAGAGCAACCCATCGCCAAGCCAGAGGTAATCGGTCGTAAGCGGGAAGAGCACCGCACCCACCGCCAACGATTGAACGAGCGTCTTGAGCTTCGCCGATTTACGAGCAGGCATCGCCAAACCACGGCGACCCCACCACATGCGATAGAGGCTGATGAAGACTTCCCGAACGGCGATCGCCGCGACAGGCCACACCGGGAAGCGATCGACAGCAACAAGAGAAAAGAGAGCGCCAAGAACCAGCACCTTGTCGGCCAAGGGATCAAGAAATGCCCCGCTTCGAGTCGTGCCATGACGACGAGCGATCCAGCCGTCAACACCGTCAGTGAGGGCAAGCGCCGTCCACAGCCCCCACACGAGCCAGCCGCTTGGGCTGTCACTGATCATCGCGAAAAGCAATGGTGACACCAAAATGCGCAGCATGGTGACGTAGTTCGCCGGAGTTGCAATTGCCGATGGGCCGTAGGACGGATCGCTCATGAGTCGGCGTCCTCAACAGGTGCTGCGCCATTGGCCACGAGGTCGGGACCAAGAGCATTGACGATGGTTACGGTCGCGAAACTTCCCTGTTCGAGGTCGGGGGCAACCATCACGATGCCGTCAATTTCAGGGGCTTCACGCCACGTTCGACCACTACCCGGACTGTCCACGAGTACTTCGACCACCGAGCCAATCATTTCGTCACGTTTTGCGGCAGTTATTTGATCCTGCAGTGAAGTGAGTTCGGCAAGTCGTTCGGCAACGAGATTCTCGGGAACCTGATTTTCAAGACCCGCTGCAAAAGTGCCCTCTTCACGGGAGAACGGAAAGAACCCGCACCAATCGAGACCCACTGATTCGACAAAATCAAGAAGCTGATCGTGATCCTCTTCGGTCTCACCGGGATAGCCAACAATAAAGTTTGAACGAAATGCGGCGGCTGGTTCTCGTTCACGTATCGCTTCGATGCGCTTGGCGAACCGGTCGCCATCGCCCCAACGCTTCATGCCTCGCAACAGCGACGACGAAACATGTTGCAGTGAAAGATCGAAGTAAGGAACACCGCTGCCACAAATCGTGTCGATGAGTTCATCGGTGAGGTCGGATGGATAGAGATACAACAATCGGACGCGCTCGACGCGTTGCGACATTGCGTTCATAAGCGGAACGATTGCACGTTCTCCGACGCCTTGATCACGACCGTACGCAGCGAGGTCCTGCGCTACGAGAACAATCTCTCGGGCTTCAAGCGCATCTACCTCAGCGAGAATGTCGTCAACCGAACGTGAACGCTGCTTGCCTCGAAAGGATGGAATCGCACAGAACCCGCAGGCACGATCACAGCCTTCAGCAACCTTGACATAGGCCCACGGAGAGCTTGACTTCGGCCGAGGAAGATTCAGCAAATCAAATGGCGAAGTTTTTGAACCGCGAGTTGAGCCAAGTGTTACCGGAACTCCGAACCCAGCAACCGAATCAATTTCCGGAAGCGCTTCCGAAAGTTCTTCGCCGTAGCGCTCGGCCATGCAACCGGTGACGACAAGTCGGGCGCCGGGAGCGCGGACGGAATCGAGTCCGAGGATCGTGTCGATGGATTCCTGCCGGGCTTGTTCAACAAACGCGCATGTGTTGACCACCACGACGTCGGCCAACTCAGGGGATTCGGCCGGCACCAAACCGTCGGCCAGCATCGTTCCGACCAACTTGTCGGAGTCGACCTCGTTCTTGGGACAGCCGAGTGTTTCGATCCAGAAACTCTCGGTCATCGGTTCATCGTAGGCGTCAGTCCGCGCCGTCGAGTTCCTCGGGAGTCATCAGAACCGTTCGAGCCTTCGAGCCCTCGGACGGACCGACGACTCCGCGCTGTTCAAGCAGGTCCATGAGGCGACCGGCTCGAGCGAAACCAACCCGAAGTTTGCGCTGCAGCATTGATGTTGAACCAAGTTGCGAGCGAACCACGAGTTCCATCGCCTGGACCAATAAATCGTCATCGCTGTCATCGCCGCCGGCCATCGCTCCTGCGCCACTACTCGTCGATGAATCCTCGGATCCTTGGACGGTCTCGTCATAGGTGATGTCTGACGACTGTTGACGCCAGAAGGCAACAACAGCGCGAACCTCGTCTTCGGTGACCCATGCGCCTTGAATGCGCTGGGCGATGCTTGAGGATGGACCCAGCAACAACATGTCGCCACGGCCAAGGAGTTTCTCGGCACCACCCTGATCGAGGATGACTCGAGAATCAGCGAGGCTCGAAACCGCAAAAGCCAAACGTGCAGGAACGTTGGCTTTGATCACGCCGGTAATGACATTGACCGAAGGACGCTGAGTGGCGATCACCAAATGGATGCCGACTGCACGCGCCATCTGCGCGATTCGACAGATCGATTCTTCGACGTCGCGCGCCGCAACCATCATGAGGTCATTGAGCTCGTCGACTACGACAAGGATGTATGGAAGTCGATGAAATTCGAGACCCATGTCGGGATCGTCAATCACTTCGCCCCGGTCGAATGCTGCGTTGTAACCATCGATATCGCGGAATCCTCGATCAGAGAGGAGGTCATATCGACGCTCCATCTCTTTGACCGTCCATGCCAATGCGTTCGCAGCCTTCTTCGGGTTGGTGACCACTTGGGTCAACAAATGAGGAAGACGGTTGTACTGACCGAGTTCCACTCGCTTCGGGTCAATGAGGATGAGTCGCACCTGATCGGGAGTCGATCGCATCAAGATCGACGTAAGCAACGAGTTGATGCACGAGGACTTACCGGCACCAGTAGCGCCAGCAATCAGGATGTGAGGCATCTTCGAAAGATCGGCCAACACCGAACGTCCGTTGATGTCACGACCGATCGCAACTTCAAGTGCATTCTTCGCGGCCTTGGCTTCGGGCGACGCAAGAATGTCGCCGACAGCAACTAACTGGCGACTGTCATTCGGCACTTCAACACCGATGGCCTGTTTGCCAGGAATCGGAGCGAGGATCCGAACGTCGGGTGAGGCCATTGCGTACGCAATGTCCTTATGGAGGCTCGTGACCTTCGAAACCTTCACACCGGGAAGAAGTTCCAGTTCGTAACGCGTAACGGTCGGACCAACGACCATTCCGACAAGCTTGGTGTGCACACCGTGTTCGGCGAGTGCGGCTTCAAGAAGACGGCCGCGATCTTCAACCATCTTTTTATCGACTTGCTGCGCAACGCTGCGGTCAAGCATCTTGAGCGATGGCAACTTCCAGTTGACCTTGCGTTCCTTTAGAAGCGGCATGGTGAGCTGCTCGGACTTCGCCGGCGGCACATCGCCAGTTGGAACATGAATATCGAGTTCATCAGCAACGGGATCATCGTCGGAACCAGCGACAAACAACAGTGAGTCATCATCGAACGAATCGGCCGGTTCGCCTTCGGGGTCGATGAGTTCGGTGAGCATTGGCTCCGCCTCGTCATCCCATGCGTCCCCACCAATTGCACTGCCGTCGTAAAGGATCGGCACAATGGTGTCCTCGACATCGTCGCCGTCTTCGCCTTCGGACTTGAGTTCGAACAATGAGCCCATACTGCGCTTCATCACACCTTGCACAGGTTTGACACCATCGGCAGTTTTGCGCGCGGCAGTGCGCACAGAGATGCCAGTAGCAATCACGAGACCAACAACAATCAGCGCAATAAACACAAGGCCAGCGCCCCACACTGCGAGCGCCTTTTCAAGCGGTGCGCCAACAAGAGCACCGACATAGCCACCCGCAGCGATGAAGTCATCGAGAGGCATGCCAAATTCAGGACGACCCTGCGTCAGATGCAACAAGCCGGATACGGCGATGAAAATCAATGCAACGCCGACCCCAAGACGCCCAGCGGAAAATCGTGGAGTGCCCTGCGCATCTCGAGGGCCACGCAGTAGCAGTGCGCCACCAACGACGAGGACGGGCGGAAGGAAGACGCGGAGTCCACCAACAAGTGCACCGGCAACCTCTGCCAGTCCGCGGCCGAGCGGACCAGCAAGGTTGCCGTAGACGCCGAGAGCGGTCAGCAGCCCAAGTGCTACAAGCGCAACCCCCCATACGTCATGACCATGACCAGCGAATGCTTCACGAACCGGACCCGGAGGGCGAGCGGCGGCAGATGACCGACCCTTGGGCGCGGCGGAACGCCGCTTGGCACCGGGCTTCTTCGCGCTGGAGTTCTTGGTGGGCGCTTTGCGCGTTGAGGACGATCGTTTCGGAGGACTCTGTTTTGTGGCCACAGGGGTACGCGTTTCTGACGTGGCCCCTTCTCCGCTCGCCGCCTATGAGGTTACCCAACCCATCGGACATCGGTGCGGATAAGCCATGGCTTGCCCAAATAGCCCGAGATTTCGACCGTATCGGCAGTAGCGTGCCCTCAACAGGGGAAAGGACCATTAATGGCCATCAAGCGTTTACTCGCGATTTTGCTCGCGACTGTCCTCGGGTTCGCCGCAGTCGGCTGCTCATCAGACGATCAGAAGTCCTCATCAGCCAACGTGGGGGCGGTAGTGAAGGGGTCGCCGGACCTTCCGGACTTTTACGGCGTGCCCGATCCCCTGCCCGCAGGCAAGCCTGGCCAGCTCATCAATTCTGAAAGCGTCGATGCACCAGGGCTCAACGGAACAATGTCGCGAGTGATGTATCACTCAACCAACATCAATGGTCAGGACATCGCAGTCACTGGACTCATCCTCATCCCGAAGGGAACCGCGCCTAGCGGCGGTTGGCCGATCATTACCTGGGCGCATGGCACAACTGGTATCGCCGACGCGTGCGCGCCATCACTCAAGCCCGATGAGTTCGTCACGTTGGCGAACGGGCTACTCGATGCTGGCTACCTTGTTGTTGCCACGGATTATGAAGGCCTCGGCACCCCCGGTCGTCACCCTTACATTGTTGGTGAAAGCCAAGCCCGCGGCACCCTCGACATTGTGCGCATGGCTCAAACGTTCCCCAACGCAAACGCCTCAAAGCGGTATGTGGTTTGGGGTCATTCTCAGGGTGGACATGCAGCAATGTTCGCCGGATACATCGCCAAGACCTACGCACCTGAAATAGAACTCGTCGCCGATGTTGCTGGCGCCCCCCCTTCACAGTTGCTCCTTATCAATGCGGCACTACAAACCAGTCCGTACAAGCACTACATCGCAATGGTTGCTGCTGCCATGAATGCCGCGTATGGCGATCAGAAAGCTGATCTCACTCAGGTTCTTACCCCCGAGGGTCTCGACTTTTTAAAGAACATCGACACGATGTGCAGTGGCGATCTCGGCAAGGCTGCCGCCGGCCTCGATTTCACGAAACTTCAGAAGGCTGACCCGTCGACAATTCCTACTTGGAATCAACTCTTGAAGGACAACGACCCGGGGACCTTCACGGCGCCGATTCCCGTACCACTGCTCATCATCCACGGTGGAAACGATGAACAAATTCCCGTTGTTTCCTCCGCCGCATTGTTTGATCAACTGTGCAAGATCGGTCAGGTCCAACAACGTTGGGTGTTTGCCGATCAATCACATGCCGGCGTGATCGCTCCGTCATTCAGTTCCATGATCAGCTGGATTGGTAATCGATTCGCAGGCAAGCCGATGCCCGACCCCATTACTCCGACTGGAGCAGTCGTTCAGTCCTGCCCCAGTAGTTAATCGAGCAGGTCACCATGGTCGCGACATGTGGCCTCATAACCCGCGGTATGAACCTTCACACGCAAACGACGTCCGCACTCTGGACAGAACCGTGGTGGATCAAGTTCGCGCCGACACGCAATATCTGGATGTTTGGCTATCGCAGTGCCACACCAACGGCAGTACGTCGTGGTCACACTCAAATGGCCTTGGACAGCGCGCCGATCGGCATCTGAAGATCAGACAGCATCTGCAGATCTTCTTCGGGTGAGCGTCCCAACGTCGTCAGGTAGTTGCCGACGATGAGGGCGTTGATTCCGGAGGTGAGACCGAGTGCTTGAAGCTCCCGCAAGGTGACTTCACGTCCGCCCGCATAACGCAGGATGACCGACGGGAGTCCGAGTCGGAACAACGAGATCCAGCGAATGGCTTCGAGCGGTTCGGTAAGCGGAAGACCAGCGAACGGCGTACCGGGGCGCGGATTAAGAAAGTTCAGGGGAACTTCGGCGGGATCAACAGCACGCAATTGACCAATGAGTTCCAGACGCTGATCAATGCTTTCGCCCATCCCGAGAAGAACTCCGCAGCACAGTTCCATACCCTGCTCGCGAATGAGTTGGCAAGTGTCGAAACGTTCTGCCCATGTATGCGTTGTCACGACGTTTTCAAAGAAGGATTCTGCGGTCTCAAGGTTGTGGTTATAACGATGAACGCCAACCTCGGCGAATCGTTTTGCCTGTGCCTCGGTCACGATGCCGGCGCTTACAGCGACATTGAGGCCGACTTCGTCCTGGACAAGCGGAACAAGCTCGCAGATGCGATCCATGGTGCGTTCGTCCGGGCCACGGATGGCCAGCACGATGCAGAATTCCGTGGCACCAAGCGCAGCAGTTTCACGCGCAGCGGCAAGCACATCAGCGGTGTCAAGGAACGGCATGGCTTGCACTGGAGATTCGAACTTCGCCGACTGACTGCAGAAGTGACAATCCTCGGGGCAGCCACCGGTCTTGGCGGAAAGAATGCCTTCGACCTCGACCGTGTCGCCACACCATTCGAGACGGACTTCATGGGCAAGCGCTGCGAGGGCCGGCACTGCCGAATCAGGAACATCGGCGAGCACAGCGAGTTCCTCGAGGCTCAGTTGGCGACGATCATCGAGCAGAGCGACACCCGCCGCACGGATGGCAGCACGAGCCGCTGCAGGCGTAAGCCGCTCGCGTATCTCGGCAGGAACTTTCGGAGTGAGTGAGACGGGCACATCAGGCATGGCGCAAGGGTACGCGGCAAAAACCCTAGGGGCGAACGCCGGCTCAGGCTTCCATAACGACGGGCACGATCATCGGCCGCCGCTTGGTCTTTTCACTCACGAAACGGCCCGCCGCCCGCCGGACGACTCGCTGGACGTTCTCGATGTCGGTGCGACCATTGCGGAAGAGATCGGCAATAGCGTCTCTTACCTCGTCGGCGCACTGATCGAGCAGTTCCTCGGCTTCGGGGGCATGAACCCAGCCTCGGGTGATGATTTCGGGGCCAATCATGGTGGTGCCGTGTTCTATGTCGACACCAACGATGACCACTACGACGCCTTCTTCGGCAAGCACTCGGCGGTCGCGCAGAACGCCAGAACCGACATCGCCGATGATGCCGTCGACATAGAGATAGCCAGACGGCACCTGTGCTGTAGGACGAAGACCGGTGTCGTCGAGAGTCACTTGGTCACCATCGGTACACACGATGATCTTCGATGCAGCGACACCCATCGTGCGAGCCAACTTTGCGTGAGCAACAAGGTGGCGATACTCGCCGTGCACTGGAACGAAATGTTCGGGTCGAGTGATCGATAAGAACATCTTGAGGTCTTCAGCTTTGGCATGACCCGATGCATGGACATCGGAAATACCCGAGTGCACCACTTCAGCACCCGCACGCACCAAACCGTCAATGACTTTCGATACGTCTGTTTCATTACCCGGAATGGGGTGGGAACTCATGATGACGACATCAGAACCACTGAGCGTCAGCCACCGGTTCTCGTTGGCCGCCATGAGCGCGAGCGCCGACATCGGCTCGCCCTGCGAACCAGTTGAAATCACGCAAACTTTTTCAGGAGGAAGATCGCCTACATCGGCGATATCCATAAGGCGCGATTCAGGAATGTTCAACAAACCCATTTCGCGAGCCATACGCACGTTCTTCTTCATCGACATGCCCATTGTGGCAATAACACGATCAAAAGAAATTGCGGCATCGGCGATCTGCTGGACGCGATGGATGTGGCTGGCGAAGCAGGTCGTGATGATACGACGACCTTCGTAACGATGGAAAAGTTCATAGAGGACTGCGCCTACGGAAGTTTCCGACGCAGCGTGTCCGTGTTCTTCAGCATTGGTGCTGTCAGACAACAGCAAACGAATACCTTCGGTAGATGCAATAGCGCCGATACGCGCTAGATCGGTGAGGCGACCATCGACTGGTGTGAGGTCGAGTTTGAAATCACCGCTGTGCAGGATGACGCCCTGGGGCGTGTGAAACGCCGTTGCGATGCCGTGCGGAACGGAGTGGGTAACGGGAATGAACTCAACATCGAACGGGCCGATCATTCGACGTTCGCCGTCGGCGATCGGTATGAATTCAGTTCGATCGAGCAAACCTGCTTCCTCGATGCGATTACGAGCAAGCCCAAGCGTGAGCGCCGTTCCATAAATCGGGAACTCAAGTTCACGCAGGAGAAATGACAAACCACCGGTGTGGTCTTCATGGCCATGTGTAGCGATACACCCAATGATTCGGTCAGCGTTCTCGCGCAAGTAGGTGAAATCAGGAAGGACAAGATCGATCCCGAGCATGTCGAGGTCGGGAAACATCAGGCCGCAATCAAGAAGGAGAATCTTTCCTTCCACCTCGATACACGCGCAGTTGCGGCCAATTTCGCCGAGACCACCGAGGAACGTCACCGAAACTGGCGTCCCTTGAGAGTCGCGAACCTTCGGGGCCTTCTCTGACGCGTCAATCGTCTTCGACTTCGCCTTTGATTTCGACTTGGGCTTTGCTCGGTCCCGACTCACGCGTACAACCGGCGATGCACCGCAAGTGCGCGTTCTTCGAGATCGTCAGGACCGAATCCCATCGGAGGTCGACATGGACCAGCAGGTTGACCAATAGCCCGCAACATCGCCTTGGTCGGCACAGGGTTTGGGTTGAGATCGCCAGTTTCGAACTCGTAACTCTCGATCATTCGAGCGTTCAGTTTCTGCGCACGAGCGATGTCGCCAGCCTGGAATGCACCAATCATCTGTGCCATCACCGGAGCGGCCCAATGGGTAGCAACTCCGATCACGCCGACGGCACCAACCGCAAGAAGCGAAAGTGTGAGCGGATCGTCACCGCTGAGGACTTCAAATCCGTCGGGAGCGTCGGCGATCAGACGAGCGGTTGCTCCAGGATCGCCTGCTGCATCCTTAAGCCCAACCACGTTGGGAATCTCATTGGCCATGCGGAGAATGAGATCAGAGCCAATCTTGCGACCGGTACGCACGGGAATGTCGTAGACGATGACGGGCAATTCCGTAGCGGCGCAGACATGGCGGAAATGCGCTTCAATTCCCGCCTGTGAGGGTCGGTTGTAATACGGAGTAACGATGAGGACAGCATCCATGCCCGCGTCAGCGGCGGCCGAGGTGAGTTCGGCAGCATGACGGGTGTCATTGGTTCCCGACCCAGCAATGAGCGGAACGTCGACCGCTGCTCGAACCGTGCGCCACAACGCAATCTGTTCCTCGTCGGTCAGACAGGCAGCCTCGCCAGTCGTGCCACTAAGTACGAGGGCATCGTTACCTTGAGCGACAAGCCAGCGCGCCAGTTCTGCGGCACCTTCATGGTCGAGTTCGCCATCGGCGCTGAATGGAGTGACCATTGCGGTGATCACCGAACCGAAACGTGACATGGATGTCACCGTACCAGCGCACCCCGCCATACTTTGGCGGATTTGAAGAGAAACGCGTGGGGCCTATCGGCGAGCAGAAGCGACTTCACCCTCGGCAAGGGCGAAGGTCTCGTATTCCTCTTCGGTATCGGGCATGTGTTCGAAGTCGATTACACCGAGTTCGGTGAACTTCGTGCGGAGCCATGCATCACCAGCGTCGAGAAGGCCGAGCTTCTTACAGTTCGGGACGATCTTGGCAAACAACATTTGCTGGAACAGTTGCTGGGCTGGATCTTGCATCACGACGGTGACAGCTTCTTTTACCGGGACTCCCATGCGATCCCATACTTCCTGCTGAAGGAAGCGGTCACGCATACGAACGGCAGCTTCAAACGCGAACTCTTGACGTTCACGAATTTCTGCCTGCGTGAGCTCCTGGTAATACTCCTTGAGTGAGAGAACACCGAACGCAACGTGTCGGGCTTCATCGCTCATGACATAACGAAGCAATTGCTTGAGCAGCGGTTCGGTTGTCATCTGGTGCATGAAGCCAAAGGCAGCGAGAGCAAGTCCTTCAACCATGATCTGCATGCCCAAATAGGTCATGTCCCAGCGGCTGTCCATGACAATGTCGTCGAGCAGCATCTTGAGATGGGCGTTGACCGGGTAGTGGCCTGACAACTTCTCGTTGAGATACTTGGCAAATACCTCGACGTGACGGGCCTCGTCCATTACCTGCGTTGAGGCGTAGTACTTGGCGTCGATCCACGGAACGGTTTCCACGATCTTGGCAGTGCAGAGCAGCGCGCCCTGTTCGCCGTGCATGAACTGACTCAGAGTCCAGTTCTGTGACTGGATACCAAGTTCTGTCCACTCCTTTTCGCCCCACTTTTCGAAGATGGTTCCGGTGACATCGAGACCCACACCACGGTTATTGGCAGCCTGATTGGCCACCACAACGGCCTCTTGGTCGACATTGATCGACCAGTCGAGATCAGTCTCACCATTCCACTGCGAATTTTTTGCCTTCTCGTACAACTTGTTGAGAGCAGGGCGAGCACCCTTTTCATAGTCCCACGTGAAAATTGCGTCGGCGTTGTCCTTCACGGCGTGAATCGATGCCTCGACGTCGGTGTTGGAGATCATGAGGATCTGCTCAACATCATTCACATCGCGTCGACCAATGATTTCTTCGGTACTGGCCATGGTGCTCTCCTTCTCAGAAACTACGAATGGGATTGGGAAGACCTGCGTCAAGCGCAGGGGTGAGGCTGGGAATTAAGAATGTGTCAACAAGGGCTCGGGCGAGCTCTGCGTCGGTGATGTCGATAATTGGAGCGGGCGACCGAAGGTGGTCGGTGACAACTCGGGCACACCACTCGCCTACGTGCGCCGCAACTGCGGGTTCGACGAAGCGCGAGAAATTTGCAGTACCCCATTCAGAGGCTCGCTCGAAAAGCGGTTCAATCCGAACAGGCGAAATGAGCGTTGCAATCGTGTCGGGTTCGTCAATCAACAACTGTTGCAAAACAGCATCGTTCGAAAGCGCGAGCACTGCGATATTGATCGTGCCTGCCACAGCTTCTGCCAGCGTTGCTGCGTGATCAGTGACCTGCGAACACGACGCAAAAATGCGATCGACCCCTTGTCCCAGTGTGACGTCGAGAAGTTCGGCTCGACCTCCGGGAAAATAGCGATAGACGGTCGCTCGACCACACTCGGCCGATGAGGCGATGTCATCAACACTCGTTGCCCGGAGACCTTGTGACGCGATCAGACGAGCAGCGGCCGCGACGATTCGATCGGGGACCGAGATGTCTTGTTTCGGAGAGGCAATGAGCGCCGCTGACATGAGTGAGACATTATCGGAGAATCTGTCTCACTGTCGGGTCAGGCGAGCTGAGCCCCATCTGACGCTTCCAGCACCTCAGCATCATCGCCGTCCATCTGTTTGCGCTTGGCATATCGGCGCAGGAGAAGGGGGTACACGATGACCGTAAGGAGCGAAAACGCGAACCACTGCAATGCGTAACCAAGGTGGGGACCTTGTGAGAGTTCCGGCAGTGGCACTGGAACGGGCAAATCGATTTGTTGAGGCTCCTGATCCCGCAACGAGATGTACCCCGGGATCATGCGTTCCTCAACCTGTTGGGCAAGACGCCCTACATCAAGGCGAGTAAGCACACGAAGTGTTCCGGCCTCAGGATCTTTTGGAGATGAAACAAGCCCGTTGGTTTCGCGAACCTGCGATTGCCGCAGGAGCCCCTGGACTGTCACGGTCCCCGGCGGTGGAGCAAAGTCGTCCCAAGGTCCGTCGGCGGTATAGGAGTACGGGACCCAACCGCGGTTGATCGCGACCGCCGAACCGTCGGCCTGAACTAATGGCGTCACCACCCAAAACCCCGGCGCACCGTTGTTTGTTCGATTCGTAACGAGAACTTGAGCCTCGACCAGATACCTGCCGGTGACATACACCGGTTGGTAATCGGCCGCCTTCACCTGCTCAGTTGTGGCTGCCGTACCTGCAGGAAGGACGGTCGAAAGTGGTTGCGGTTGTTGTTTCATCGCATTCGTTACGACGGCATTAGAAGCTTTTCGTTCATCAAGTCGATTGAGTTGCCAGAAACCGAAATTGATCATCATTCCGACAACTACAAGAACGAAAATATGCGAAAGGATCCAACGGGGTTTGAGCAGGAACCGATACACCTAAGTCAGGTTAGGCGTGGCCAACTGCGCCCCGGCAATCGGGGCACAGCGACCAGTATTTGTTCAGACCGTCGGCAGGATGTAGCCAGCGAATTGGTCCCGAAGGTCTCGCTTCGAGAACTTTCCAACTGAAGTCTTCGGGATTTCGTCGAGGAACACCACATCATCGGGTAGCCACCACTTCGCCACTCGACCATCAAGGAACGCAAGAACTTCTTCGCGAGTCAAGGTCTCACCCGGCTTTACCACCACGCAGGCCAGTGGACGCTCTGACCACTTCGGATGATTCACCGCGATAACAGCTGCTTCAGCAACGGCGGGGTGGGCCATGATTTCATTCTCGAGTTCCACCGAGGAGATCCATTCGCCACCTGACTTCACAACATCTTTCGTGCGGTCGACGATGCGCATAAACCCTTCTGCATCGATGGTCGCAACGTCGCCTGTCTTCAACCAACCGTCGGCGGTAAACGACTCGGGCGAACGCGAGTCGTTGTAGTACTCGCTCGCGACCCATGGACCAGCGACTTGCAGTTCACCACTGGTTTCCCCATCCCAAGGGACTTCCTTGCCTGTGACCTGATCAGCGATCCGCGCCTGAACACCAAGCGCTGGAATGCCGATGGTCGCGCGGTAGTCCGCTTGTTCATCTTCGGATAACGAAAGCATGGTCGACTTGAGCTTGGCCACCGACGCCAACGGACTTGTTTCGGTCATTCCCCAAGCCTGCAAAATTGGGATACCGATCTTTTCGCGATACGCCTCAGAGAGATGCTTCGGCACAGCTGAACCACCGCATGGAATTCCCCGAAGACTTGAAACATCGCGCCCGTCGATTTCGTTGAGAACCCCCATCCAAATCGTCGGCACTCCTGCTGCGACGGTGACCCGCTCGGACTCAATGAGATCGACAATCGCTTTCGGTGAAAGACCCGGACCAGGCATCACCAACTTGGCACCCGACGCAACGCCAATGTGCGCAAGACCCCAAGCATTGGCATGGAACATTGGCACGACCGGGAGGATTGTGTCGCGCTCGCCTACACCCAAACCGTCGGCCATCATTCCCGCCATCGTGTGCAACCAGGTTGAACGATGGGAATACACCACACCCTTCGGGTTTCCCGTGGTTCCGCTCGTGTAACACATTGATGCTGCCTGGTTCTCGTCGGTGATGTTCCACTCAACGGGGCTCGCAGCCGCAAGCAATGCTTCATAATCATGCAGAAGGCGACCACCGGTATCGGTCGGGAGTTCCCCCACGCCATCGTCCATCACAACAATGTGGCGAACGGTTGTGAACGTATCCACCAACGGCCACAAGAGCCCAAGCAGTGACTTATCGACAAAGATCACTTCGTCTTCCGCGTGATTCACGATGTAGGTGACCTGTTCGGGGAACAATCGAATGTTCAGAGTGTGCAGCACACGACCGGAACACGGAGCAGCGAAGTAAAGCTCGAGATGCCGCGCGGTGTTCCAGGCAAAGGTGGCGACACGACCGTCGGCACTAATCCCGAGATCGTCAAGAACGCCACCGAGGCGACGCGTGCGCTCGGCCCACTGCCCGTAGGACTCCCGTTCAATCCCCACTGGAGTCGCAGTCACGATCTCTTTGTCTGGGAACAACTTCTCGGCCCGGTCAAAGAAATTGGTGAGGACAAGTGGACCGTCCTGCATAAGACCCTTCATCACTGACTCCCCCGTCTAAGGCGACCCACCGGTCGCGTACCTCGGCGTAATGGTACGTGAGAGGATCTAGGTCTTGTCAGCCGAATCAGCAATCCCCACCGATCCCCATCGCGGCCGTCGCCTACTGACGTTCCTCATCGCCCCCATCCTGGCCATGATCGTCGCCGGGTACCTGGCTGATGCACTGTGGCCCTCACTCGTCAATGAGAATCCGCTACTCCTCATTTCACTAAGCGCCAAAAATCGCTACCTCGTACTTGTCGTTAACCATGTCGAGCCGTGGGCCTATTTCCTCATCGGCTCAATTCGGCTGCTCCTCCCCGACCCGTTCTTCTTCGCGATCGGGTGGTTTTTTGGCGCTGCAGCGCTTCACTGGATGGAGCGACGGACTCCGACGACCGGTCGCTATATGCGTGCCGTCGAAGGATGGTTTGGAAAATGGGGTGCACCTCTCGTGGTGTTATTCCCCAACAACTATGTGTGTCTCGTTGCTGGCGCAGCGAGGATGAATCCGATCAAGTTTGCAGCATTGAACATTGTCGGAACCATCGCTCGATTAGTCATGATTCTGTTCGTCGGAGACGTGTTTTCCGGACCGATCGATTCACTACTCGGTTTCATCGCGAATTGGCGAATTCCATTGCTCGTCGTTTCCATCTCGCTCGTTGCCATTTTCTGGATCAGCGAACTACGGCGTGGGCGAAAAGAAATCGAAGCGTTCCGCGAACTCGAAGATGCCGCCGACGAGATCGAACTGGGGCATATTCCACGAGCAGGCGATGCGGACCCTGACTGATCGGCTCTGAATTTAAAGGTCGAGCAGCGAGTCGAGCCCAATAGTGACACCGGGTCGATCGGCAACGGCCTTGGTTGCCAGCAAAACACCGGGCATAAAGGAGTCACGGTCGTAGGAATCGTGACGAAGCGTGAGGGTCTGCCCAGTCGTGCCAAGTAGTACCTCTTGATGGGCAACCATTCCACGCAAGCGCAGTGAATGAATATGAATATCGGCAGGACCTTTGCCCCCGCGCGCACCAGGAAGGATTTCGGTCGTGGTCGGGTCGGCCGCCCACTCTGCCGAGGCTTCGGCCATTCTCTCGGCAGTAAGCATTGCCGTCCCCGAGGGAGCGTCGATTTTTTCGTCATGATGCAACTCAATAATTTCCGCAGTCTCGAAGAACGGTGCAGCGAGTTCTGCGAATCGCATCATCAGTACCGCACCGATCGCGAAGTTCGGTGCGATCACGCAGTTTGAATTGGTGAACTGATCACGAAATGACTGAAGATCGGCGTCGGAGAAGCCCGTCGTTCCAGTAACAGCGTTGATGCCGTGCTCGGCAAGCCATAAAAGATTGGTGCGAGCAGCTTCGAGGTGTGTGAAATCGATAACTACGTCGACCTTGGCATCGAGAAATGCTTGGCCGTCGCCAGAGACCTGAAATGGACGATCACAGCCCGTGACTTGACGCATGTCGAGGCCTGCATGATGAGGGTCCACTGCTGCAACAAGCTCTAACGCAGGATCGCCATCGACCGCACGGCACACCGTGCTTCCCATCCGTCCACCAGCACCGAAGACTCCAACGCGCAACGTCATGTTGTGAAACTAGCCGCAGGCGAAGCGTTCGAGCGCAGCAGATCCTTTACCCAGTGGACCAACCGCCGAGACTGCACGTGGAGAACCAAGGACACGGCGGATTACCGAATGCACCTCTTCGGTCGTCACGGCCCGGATTCGGCGCACGTGTTCATCGATTGACGTGATGTCATTGCGAGTTACCAGGCCCGTACCGAGACGGGCCATACGAGAGCCACTGTCTTCAAGCCCCAGCAACATCGAACCTTCCAGATACCCAAGTGCAATCGCATGCTCTTCTTCGGTAATGCCATCGGCAAGGAAAGTTGCAAGGACTTCGTCAGTGACGGCGAGAAGTTCCTCGAGGCGAGCCAGCGCCGTACCGGCATAAACGATGAGTGAGCCAGCATCGGAGTACGAAGACGGCGATGAAAAAACCGAGTAGGCCAAGCCACGAGATTCACGAATCTCTTGAAAGAGGCGGCTCGACATGCCACCACCAAGAACATGATTGGCGACCCACATTGCATAGCGATCTTCGTCAGCGAGAGGCAGTCCTCGCCATCCGATTGCGACGTGCACCTGTTCGATGGGGCGATCAATCTGTACGAGCGATTGTAAGTGGGCCTCGGGGGCATCCCGGAAAGGAGCGGCACCCGATTCGGTTCCGGTAAATAACGGGCCAAGCGCATCGACAACTTGCTGGTGCTCGAGCGCGCCGGCTGCTGCGACAACCAAGTTTGACGGTCGATACCACTGCGCATGAAACGACGCGACCTCGTCACGCGTCATCGCCGCAACAGTGTCATGGTCACCGAGAGTTTCGCGCCCGAGAGGATGTTCTGGGTACAAACTTTCATACAACGATGTAAGGACCAGATCGTCAGGAGTGTCTTCACTCATGAGCAGTTCTTCAATGATTACTTCGCGCTCGGCGTCGAGTTCAGCCGGACGAAATGCCGGTGCGCTCACGACATCGGCCAACAGTTCAACGCCCGCCTGCAACTCGCTCACAGGAAGACGCAGGTAATACGCGGTGTGCTCGCGACTTGTATACGCGTTCATTTCACCGCCGACTGCATCGACTGCTGTGGCGATCGATCGGGCAGTTCGTTCTTCTGTGCCCTTGAATAACAAGTGCTCGAGGAAGTGCGATGCGCCAGCGATGGACGCGGGTTCGTCGCGTGAACCAACGGCGAACCACATACCAACCGAGACGGAACGGGCCTCGGGCATGCGTTCAGTGATGACACGCACACCCGAGGCCAGCTCGGTTCGTTCGATATCCGCGTCGTTTACCGACACGGCGGAAACGGACTCAGCGGCGACGGTTGCCGCCTCGACGTCCACCGTTGCGACGATCGCCGCCACCACGGTTTTCACTGGCGGGACCAAGGTCGCCCAGTTCCGAACTGATTTCTGCGTCGAAGGCATCTTCGAACGAGACGTACTCTCGCTCGGCGCCATCGGTTGCTTCAGCTTCAGTTTCAACTGCAGCAGCCGGAGCTGGTGCGGCCTCACGAGGTGCGCTTTCGGTTGCGGCTGCGTCACCTTCGGAGGCTTCTGCCACCGGGGTGCTCGCCATCGAGAGAGACACCTTGCCATTGGGATCGACATCGTCGACGCGCACTTCAACCGCGTCACCAAGGTCGAGAACATCCTCAACCTTGTCGATGCGCTTGCCGCCACCGATCTTGGAGATGTGAAGAAGGCCGTCGCGACCCGGGAGGATGTTGACGAACGCACCGAACTTGGTGACGTTCACAACGCGGCCCTGATAGACCTGGCCAACTTCAGCGGTCGGCGGATTGAGGATGAGACGGATCTGGCGCTCGGCCTCGGCCACAGCACCACCATCGGTGGAACCGATGCTGACGCGACCAACAGAGCCATCGTCGTCGACACTGATGTCGGCGCCGGTCTCTTGCTGGATGGCGTTGATGACCTTGCCCTTGGGACCGATAACTTCACCGATCTTATCCATCGGGATTTCGAAGCTGATGATCTTCGGCGCAGTTTCGCCAACTTCATCGCGAGGCTTGGCAATTGCGCCAGCCATAACTTCGAGGATGGCGAGACGGGCTTCCTTTGCCTGCTGCAGCGCCTGAGCAAGAACGTCGGCCGGAATGCCTTCGATCTTGGTGTCGAGCTGGAGAGCAGTAACGAAT
>SXGQ01580533.1_pt1 | contig 20328 bp, 18 predicted proteins | sample 3178371 | NCBI WGS metagenome assembly SXGQ01 (sample SAMN11356859, study PRJNA531348) | freshwater metagenome | isolation source: freshwater sample F1-20 | place: China: Fuxian Lake, Yuxi | collected 2017-12-25 | reverse complement strand
GCCGTCGTAGGAAACTGGACAGCGTCCAGCATCGCCGCCGGCGTCGCAAAGGGCGGAGGCGACGGATTCGGCGATCCGTTGAACGTGAAAGCGTCGGGATCGGACAGCGAAACGATCGTCTCGCGAATCGCGAGCATCGCGATCGCGGGAACTGCTACGGCGGCTGGAGCATCCGCCATTCACGCGTTCACAGCGCAGCACATTGTGAAAATGAAAGTCGGGAGCACCGTTCTCGCTTTCGACGCAACGCCCGGAAATCAGGCGCTCGCCGTAGGCACTGCGCCCTCAAATCTCGTCGCGCGCGAGATTCCGCTCGTCGGGTAATTCGCGAAAATAATTACCGACTGCCTGCGGGCCGGCTGTTAGCCTCGGGCCATGCGTATCGCGCTCACTCTCCTTCTCGGACTCACCATTCACTCAGTAAACGCGCAGACTTCCACACTGCGCCCTTTCGACGAATACCGCGTGATCATGTGGGTCGGTGATTCGGCCTACAAGGACAAGGAACGGCTGCCGCTGTTCTGGCAGCGAATGCGCGAGATGGGCGTGCAGGCCGCGATGGTCCACGGCGACGGTCCGATTCAATCGCTGCTCGACGCCAGGATGCCGTATTACGTCGAGAACATCGTCAATCGCGGACTTTGCCTGAAATGGAGCAGCTCGGTGAAGGATTGGGACAAGTTCGTGACTGCGTGGAAGGACAAACGCGACGAAGCCGGCGCTGTGCGGGAATACTGTCTGGATGATCCCAAATGGCGCGAGTTTGCCCGCGGCCAAATGTCATCTCTTGTGAAGAAAAATGCCCCAAACAAGCCGTTGCTTTACGACATCCGCGATGAACTCTCGACGACCATCTCGGCGAACCCGTTTGACTACGATTTCCATCCCCTCGCCCTCGCTGGATTCCGCAAATGGTTGCAAAGCCGCTACCCGTCGCTCGAAGCGCTGAACGCGCAATGGGACACGAAGTTCGCCACGTGGGACGACGTGAAACCGTTCATGACGGACCAAATCAAGAATCGCATGGCCAGTGGCGACGCCATCCCGCGCGGCAAGCCGGACTGGCAGGCGGTCCAGCAATTGAAGTTTGATGCGACGGAAGCGCGAAAGAAGCCCGTCGCGTGGAATCTTTCACCGTGGGCCGATCACCGGACTTACATGGATGTTTCGCTCGCGGGCGTGCTCGAAGAACTGCGGCAGACCGCTCGGGCCATTGATCCCGCGACGCCGGTCGGGATTGAAGGCACGCAAATGCCGTCGGCCTTTGGTGGCTACGATCTTTGGAGGCTCTCCCAAGCGCTCGACTGGGTGGAGCCCTACGACATTTGTGATGCACGCGAGATATTTGGCTCGTTCATGCCGGGCGCGCCAATGTTCAGCACGATGGGAATGAGCGATGCAAACCGGACTCTTCGGAAGCTCTGGCATCTGCTCCTGCTCGGCGACAAGGGCGTCATCATCTGGTGGAGCGAAGACGCCATCGATTGGAAATCGCCGGAATACGCGCTCACTTCCGGCGCGAAATCGATGACGCCGGTTTACAAGGAACTCACCTCGCCGCTTGCGCGCCTGTTTCTGCGCGCCAAACGCGAGACGGATCCGATCGCGATCCACTACAGTCAGGCCAGCATCCAGACGGCGTGGTTGACGGAAAGCACCGTGGACGGCTCGACATGGCTGCGCCGTTTTTCAAGCTACGAAGCCACTCACAACAAGCATGCCCGCGTGCGGCACGCCTGGCTGGAGCGGCTTCAGGACCTCGGTTATTCGCCGCGCTTCTTGAGTTCCGATCAAATCGAACGGGGCGAATTGAAGGACGTCTCTGCGCTCGTGATGCCGCAGAGCTGGGCGACGACCGACAAGGAATCCGCCGCGATTCTCGCGTGGCAGAAAAGCGGACGCACGCTGCTCGCGGATGGAACACCGGGGCTGTTCGACGGGCATTGCAAACTGCGCGCAGCAGGCCCGTTTGACTCCTTCTTCCCTCCCGGCGCACCGAACCGCGTCCGCGCACGAAAGCCCGGCAGTTCCGATTCGAGCGAAATTGATGCCGACATGATCAAACTCGCAGCACAGCCTGCAGCCGAGTGGATGAAATGGCTCGCCGATCAAATGCCATCGCCGCCTCCGGTGAGAGTGCCCGCGGATGCACGCGTGCAGACGCATCGCTACGCCCTCGGCGAGACCCGGCTCCTCGCGTTCGAGCGAAATGTCAGCTACACGATGACTGAGGATCTCAAGCAGGGCGGCGGAAATGAGGCGCTGGAGAAACCCATCACCTTCGAGGCATCGCTTGCACAGCGAGGCCACGTCTACGAACTGCGAACCGGAAAATATCTCGGCGAGACTGCGAAGTTCTCCGTTCTGCTCGATCCATGGCAGCCCGCACTTTTCGCTGTAACCAAGACCAGGCTGGCGGACGGTGATGTGCTCAAAGCGCTGGAGCCGCGCTAAACCCGGGAAGCTACAATTCTTTTACAAACCGCAAACAGCGGCAGAACACATCGCCGCCGCTACTCGGACATAGTGCACCCATGAAAATGAAACTCACATTCGCATCACTCGCACTCGCCGGCCTCACCTTTTCGCACGCACAGGATGTCGCAAAGGACGACCGCCTCGTGGTTCAAATCGCCATCCTACTCGACAACTCCGGCAGCATGCAGGGCCTCATCCAGCAGGCCAAAACGCAAATCTGGCAGATCGTCAATGAGTTCGTGTCCGCCAAGCAGGACGGCAAGGTGCCGCGCGTGCAGGTCGGCCTTTACGAATACGGCATAAAGGACGCGCAGGACGACGGCTCCTACGTGCGCCAGCTTGCGCCGCTCACAGAGGATCTCGATTCGCTGAGCGAAAAGCTTTTCAAAATCGACAAGCGGGATTCCGGCGGGTCGGAGTTCTGCGGATGGGTCATCAAGGAGGCAGTCGAGCACTTTAAATGGGACAACTCGCCGAAGACTTACAAAGCCATCTTCATCGCGGGAAATGAGGAATTCACTCAGGGCGCGGTGAACTACAAAACGTCATGCAAATCCGCCATCGAGAAGGGCATCATCGTGAATACGATTCACTGCGGACCTGAGGACGAAGGAATCCGCGGAATGTGGAAGGACGCGGCGGCGATGTCGGACGGGCGGTTTCTAATCATCAACCACAACGCGGTCGCTGCGACCATTCCCGCGCCGCAGGACAAGGCCATCGCGGAGTTGAATTCGAAGTTGAACGACACCTACATCGCGTACGGCGCAAAGGGCGGCGAAGGAAAGCAACGGCAGATCGCGCAGGATGGAAACGCGCTGTCCGCCCCGGCAGCAGCCGAAGTCCTCGCGAAGCGTGCATATTCGAAAGCCTCCGCGAACTACTCAAACGCCACGTGGGATCTCGTCGATCGCGCGAAAGAGAAGGACTTCGACGTGAAAAAACTCACCGAAGCCGAATTGCCCGAGGAAATGAAGAAGATGACCCCGGAGGAACGCGTCGCGTTTGTGGAGAAGAAGAAAGCGGAACGCTCGGAGCTTCAGGCAAAGCTCAAGTCGCTCGCGGAGGAACGCGACAAATACGTGGCCGAGAAATCCAAAGCCGAAGCGAAGGAAAGCACGCTCGGCAAGGCCGTCAGCACCGCCGTTCGCGAGCAGGCTGCAAAAAAAGGTGTCACCTTTGACAAGCCGTGATCACTGCCAGCCGAACACTGCGCGCGCTTCCTGGACGATCATGTCCACGACCCGCTCGCGGGCGAGGCCGGTGCTGTTGACAGTGAATTGCGCGGCCGCGTCGTAGAGCGGCTGGCGTTCGGCAAGCAGAGTGTGAACGCGCTCGCGGGGATTCTCGGTTTTCAGGAGCGGGCGATCCGTGCTTTTGGCCACCCGGGCGTAGAGTTCATCGGGATCCGCTTTCAACTGCACCACCCACCCGAGCCTTTGCAAAATGGGCACATTCCGCGATTGCGTGACGATTCCTCCACCGGTTGCGAGGACGTGCCTGCGGATGCCGGCCAGCGACTCCAGCGTCGCGGTTTCGCGCTCGCGGAAGGATGCCTCGCCATCGCGTTCGAAAATCGCCTTGATGGGGATTCGCGCGCGTTCCTCGATCAAGCGGTCGGTATCGAGAAACTGAAACCGAATCCGTCTGGCTAGCATCCGGCCCACCGTGCTTTTCCCGCTGCCCATGAATCCGATGAGGATGATATTTTCGCGGGGCGGCATTTTCGGCTGGGCATCTGACATTGGAGTATCCATGCGCCGCCGGGCCGCAATTGTCGAGCCTGCGGCACATGGCGATTGGCGTGCGGCGTCTTCGCGGCTATGCCTGCCGCATGCGAATCATCGTTCTGCTTTTCTGCATCGCGCTTTCCGGCTGTTCCGTCATTGAGCGCGCGGGCGTTCGTGCGCTCGCACGCCACACCGACCTGCCGCCGGAGCAAATCACTCGGGACATCCGCTACGTCAGCCGCTCGGATTCACCGAAGCACCGCTTCGATTTCTTTCAGCCCACGGGCCGCAACTGGCCGGTGCTGATTTTCATCCACGGCGGTAGCTGGACTTCCGGTGACAAATCACTCAGCGCCGGCGGCGAGGATATCTACGGAAACATCGGCCGCTTTTACGCATCGCGCGGAATTGGCGTGGCCGTGATCAATTACCGGCTCATTCCCGACGTCAACTGGCGCACGCAACTCGATGACGTTGCGCAGGCGGTCCGCGCGGTTGGAACGAAGGTCCGACAGGCCGGCGGCGATTCCTCGCGCATCTTCCTGCTCGGTCATTCGGCCGGCGCGCACCTTGCAGCATCCGTCGCATTGAACCCGGCGCTGCGCGCGAAACATCGCGTGCCACGGATTGCGGGCGTGATTGGCGTGAGCGGCGCGGCCTACGACATGACGGACACCGAAACCTACCGTCTGGGAAATCAGGTTTCGTTTTACGCCGAGCGCTTTGCGGAAGACGGTGCGAATCCCGACTGGCAACGCAACGCCTCTGCCGCGAACTATCTCAGCTCCGCCGCGCCGCCTTTTCTGCTTTTCTACGCGGATGGCGACAGCGCATCGCTCCGGCGGCAGTCGCAGCATTTCCATCAAATCATCCAGTCGAAAGGTCTGCGCAGCCGAATCGTCCGGGTCCCCGGCGAGAGTCATATCCTCATCGTCCTGACGCTGACCCGCGAGGACAAGGTGACCGTTCCTGCAATTCTCGACTTCGTATCCCGCCGCGGAGGGATTGATAATCCCGTCCAGAAAAGCGCGCGGGATTGACACCCCGTTGCCGCCGCCCTCATCTTCCGCGCTTATTCCAAACCGGTATGGCTCAAAAACTCCTTGTCATTGACGACTCTCAGTCCACCGCACGCCTCGTTGAATCCATTCTTCAGCAGAGCATCCCCGGTTGCGACATCCTGACGGCATCGCGAGGACTCGATGGCTTTGAGCGCTTCAGTGTCGCAAATCCGGACGTGGTTCTGCTGAGCGACACGCTGCCGGACATGGATTCGGAGTCCATCCTCGAGCGATTCGCTTCGGACCCCACGGCTTCGCAACTCGCGGTCATCCTCATGGTCGATCCCGCCCGCGAGACCAATCTGAACGGCCGCTTTCCGAACGTCGTTCGTGTTTTGACAAAGCCGGTCAGCAGCGAGGCGCTGATTGACGCCATCTCCGGTGTGCTCGCGACGAAAGCGAATACGCGCCGCGCGATTCCGGGTCGCGGAAACAGTTCGGCTGTCGTGTTCAGCGGACACACGGGATTCTTTTCGCTGCGCCAGAGCCTGCAGATGGCGCAGGGCGACCGCCTCACCGGCGTGCTCCGCTACTTCCTCGGCAGGCAGCCGATTGAACTCTACATCTCCGGCGGTCGCTTCCAGTTCGCCACCACGAAAAACTTCGGCCTCTATTGCGCGGGCTCGCCCGTGATTCTCAGCGCAACGAGTCTCGGGCTCATCATCGAAGGCCAGGTGAATCAGCAAATCACCGGGTGCCCGATTTTCCTCTTCCTTAGCGCCCGCAACGGATTCCCGCACGACGACGTTGTGCAAATCACCCGCGAACACGGTCAGCGCCTCGTCGCCCAGCTCTACACCGCGGGTCGCGTCAATTTCGAGTTCGAGGAAACCGACCGCATTCCTGAGTTTGCCCGCACGTTCCCCGGCGGCAATGAAGACGCGGATAATTTCATCCTGTCTGCGCTCCGGCACGTCCGCTTCGATCAGCTCCCGCCTGCGCAGCGCCCCGACCCGAATGGCTCACCCGCCTACACGCGCCGCGGTTACGAGATGATCCAAAAGCTCAAGCTCAACGAGGTCGAGGGACGGTTTGCGACCGCCATCAACGGTGCCGACAGCCTTCAGGCCATCGCGCAAAAGCTCAGCATTCCGCTCAACGACGCACTGCTTATCGTCTTCCGCTTCCAGTCGCTGGAAATCATCGATTTCTGGAGCAGCAGCGTGCTGAGCCTCCCGGGCAGTTCGGAAGAATCCGCCCACCAGCCGCAATAACTGTCCTAAATCCCGGCATCGCCCGCGGTTTCCTGCACGTATCTTTCAAAACTCATGTACTCGCGCTTCATCCTCACCACAGCATTCGCCGCATCCGCGCTTTCCGCATTTGCACTACACGACAAAAACGCGGGGCCGGAAAAAGTTGAGCTGAAATTCAAGCTCCCGCCGCCGAAGCCGCTTTCGCCCGCCGAGGCGCTGGCCGCGTTCAAAGTGGCGCCCGGTTTCAAAGTGGAGCTCTTCGCATCGGAGCCGATGATCGAATGCCCGGTCGCGTTGAGCTGGGACGATCAAGGCCGCGCCTTCGTGCTCGAAATGCGCGGCTACATGCACGACGTCGACGGCCTCGGCGAAGACCAGCCGACCGGCGTGATTTCCATCCTCGAAGACACCGATGGCGACGGAAAGGCGGACAAGAAGACCGTTTTCGCCGAAGGCCTCTACCTGCCCCGCGCAGTCATGGCGGTGAATGGCGGCGCGCTCGTCGCCGAGCCACCCTCGTTGTGGTTCATGAAGGACACGAACGGCGACGGAAAGGCCGACGTGAAGGAACTCGTGGACGGCGCGTATGGCAGCCGCACCGGCCAGCCGGAGCACATGGCGAACTCCCCGACGTGGATGCTCGACAACTGGATTTACAACGCAAACCATGGCACGCGCTACAAGCTCAAGGACGGGAAGTTTATCGCCGACGGCACGCCTTCCCGCGGGCAGTGGGGCATGACGCAGGACAATTACGGACGCCAGTTCTACAATTTCAACAGCGACTTCCTCCGCGCGAACTTCGTCCCCGAGGCGCTCTACAAACGCAACCCGAACTGGGCGGGCGGAGCCGGCACGGGCGTTCAGGTCGTGAAGGACCAGAGCACCTGGCCCATCGCCCCGACTCCGGGCGTCAATCGCGGCTACGACGGAAAATCGCTCAGCGCCGACGGCAAGCTCACCGCCTCCACCGCCACGTGCGGCGCGGGCATTTTCCGCAGCCCGCTCTTCGGCGCGGACTTCGTGGGAAATGCATTCGTTCCCGAACCTGCGGCGAACCTCGTAAAGCGCTTCGTCCTCTCGGAGAAGGACGGCGTCATCACCGGCGATAACCCGAAGAAGGGCGAGGAATTTCTCGCCAGCACGGACGAGCGCTTCCGTCCCGTGAACGCCTACACCGGACCCGACGGCGCCCTCTGGCTCGCCGACATGTATCGCGGAATCATCCAGCACAAAGGCTTCCTCACCCACTACCTCATCGCCAACATCAAGGACCGGAAACTCGAGCAGCCTGTGAACATGGGCCGCATCTGGCGCATCGTCCCGGACGGCAAAAAGCCGCAGACCGTCAAGCTCCCGACCGAGCCCGCGAAGATCGTTCCTTTCCTCGCCCATGAAAACGGCTGGGTGCGCGACACCGCCCAGCGCCTGCTCGTGGAGAAAAAGGACGCCTCCGTGGCCCCCGCAGTCTCCGCGCTTGCGAAATCCGCGAACCCGCTCGGCCGCATCCACGCGCTCTGGACCCTCGAAGGCATGGGCACACCCGCGCCGGACGCCGTGAAGTCCGCGCTCACCGACAAGGACGCCAAAGTCCGCGCCACCGCCGTGCGCCTCGCCGACCGTTCGCTCGCGGCGGACCTCGCCGGACTCGTCAACGACCCGTCGGTCGATGTTCAAATCGCCCTCGGCTTCACCAGCAGTGCCTTCCCCGAGACCGCAGATACCGCCGTCGCACTGGCCCCGAAGGCTTCGTCGAATCCCCTCGTCCGCGACGCCATCGTCAGCGGACTCCGCGGCCGCGAACTCGAGACCATCGAAAAACTCGTCGCATCGAAAAATCCCCCCGCCCCGATGCTCGCCACGCTCTCCGCCGCCGTGCTCAAGGAGCGCAAATCCGCCCGCGTGAAAAAACTCATCACGCTCATCGCCGCGCAGCCTGCAAACTCGCCCGTCCAGCTCGCCCTCCTCGAAGGCGCGGGCGGCCTCAACGCCCCCAAGGGCGCACCAAAGGCCAAGCTCCTTTACCTCGACTCCGAGCCCACCGAACTCGCATCCCTCGCCACCGCGGCCGACGCCAAGGCAAAGCCGCTCCTCGCAGCCCTCAACGGACGCGTAGCCTGGCCCGGCAAACCCGGAGTCCCGCCGCCGCCGGTCATCAAGCCGCTCACACCAAATGAACAGGCGCTCTACGACGCCGGCAAGCAGGTTTACAGCACCCTTTGCGTCGCATGCCACCAGCCAAACGGACAAGGTATGGAAGGCCTCGCCCCTTCCCTCGTGGACAGCGAATGGGTCCTCGGAAACCCCGAAACCATCGCAAAGCTCGTCATCCACGGCCTCACCGGCCCGATCAAAGTCAACGGCCAGAGCTGGTCGCTCGAAATGCCGCCGCTCGGCGCCGCGCTCAGCGATGAGCAGGTCGCCGGCGTCATCACCTACATCCGCCGCGAATGGGAGCACAACGCATCGCCCATCACGACCGATGCCGTGAAAAAAATCCGCGCCGACCACAAGGACCGCACCAAGAGCTGGACCGCCGAGGAACTCGGCATGGGCGGCAAAAAGAAGTAGCCGCGGCCTTCCCCCACATTCCAATCTGAGCAGCGTTCATGACCCGCACTCAAAGCGCTAGGCGATGATGAAAATCCTGCAACTGCTCACAGTCTTCCACCTGTTTCTATGTCCGTGTGAGTCGCACGGAGGTGAAAAGATCCTTTTGTACTCTGCGAAGAATATTGAGCTTGGGCGTGTAGTTAAATTCGGATTTATCAAAAACGGATTTCCGCCCGAGAAGGAACGATGGAATCCGTCATCGAACACGGGCGTTAAGTTAGATGACATCATCGCCAGAGGCAGGCAGACGTTACGACAACTTGGGTGCGCGGAAGCAGAGAAGCGGGAAATCACTGCGATTGAGGTTGAGAAAATAACCGGAATTGAGCAGCAAGTATGGGTCGCATTTATATCGTTTAGAGATAAGAACTCCCCACATCCTAGCTCTGGCCCAGGGAACTTCTTCCGGGTAATGGTGCCACTCGACAAGACGCTTCTCTATACTGAGTAGTGCAGCGATTATGACCCACCCTCAAAGCGCTCCCAGACTCTGCCAATCCGTGCTTCGGCAGTCGCGGTTACTGCTGGGCGCTGCGCTGATTCTCTTCTCAGGGACAGCGTCGGTTTTCAGCCAGCCCAGCCAGAAGTTGCCCGATGCGAGATCAATCAAAGCATCCATCGAAGCCGCCGAAAGCGAGCAGACCATTGAGGCGTTTGAAAAGGCCGCAACGGCGCTCAAGAGTTACCAGCCCGATTCGCTTGAGGAAAAAAGAGAGCGCCTCGCTCTGTCAGCAAAGTTCATGGCCGTGTTGGCGCGGCGGATCGAGGCAGACAGCCGTCGCCCCGTGAAAAAGCCTGCTGCCAATGTCGCGCTACCGCCCGGGGTCTCGGGCGTGGCGGGGATGTCGCCCGAATCGATCTCGGATCCGGCACTCCGGAATGAGTATGAGGCGGCCATTGCTGAGAACCGCAGGAACGCGCAGTTCTGGACGGAGTTTCATCGGCGCGAGAGAATGCTGCGGGGCATGATTTCCCCCTTTGTGTCCGACTCGCTCGTAGCTTATCGGGATGCCGAGGATATGGAGAAGCGACTCGCTTCGCTTCTCACCGCAGAAGGCGTTCCGGCCCCCACAATCACCACCGTCCTTGACCGATACAGATCCATTGCTGCGCGGCTCAATCCCACCCTGAAGAAAACCGTCCCCACAGAAAAATAGCGGTCGTGCACCGCACTCCATGTCGCCTCGTCGCCGCCTGGCCACTTGCGAATCCTGTTATTCAGGAGGCCTCGTCATAGTCTCGAAGCAAATCCTTCGTGTCTGCTCCCGGTGATACCACAACTGGCCGACAACTGCTATCGTCCACGACAACCAACGTGCCGCAGACTCGGGCTAATCTCTCGGTAACGGAAAAAACAATCTCAGGATGGCCTTTGCTGAAATAGAACTCGTGAGGTGAGTCCTCCGAGCAAAAGTCCCGAACACGAATCTGTGCCCACATGTCGCCCTCCGAATCAATCTGAGCCGACCACTCGCGAGTATGTGCGTCCGAATGAATCGCAACTCGGTGGCCGGGCAGGCAACGAAGCGTATCAGAAATCTCTCGCGGTGTGGGGTAGCGGGCAGCACCGGCAACGGACGGATGTGAGACGCCTTCTGTGTCGAGCCACTCGGCACACTTCTGGTCTAGCGGAACGACTGTGTAGAGAGTGCCCATGTCCGCGAGCCGCCAAACTACCGGATCACCCACAAACCCGCACGTTTGTGCGCCGCCTCTATAGGCGATTGTTTTGCTGGGATATCACGGGATGCGGCGGGCATGGGTGTCGGTTTACGCGCGGAGGACGGGAGCGGGCAACAAGATTGTCAGTTTTGCCGCCCGGGGCGGGCGGAATGCCGGCGGCGGGTGGAAAATGCGGGCGCTTCTCTGTTGCGGGGGCTTCCCCGTCTGCCGCGGGGGCTTCCCCATGGGGCGCGGGGTGGACCCCGGCGGTTGCGGGGTGTCTCTTCCGCCTTGCGGGGTCCCGGTCGGGAGAAACGGGGGCGCTCCTCCGGCTTGCGGGGAGGCCCCCAGGCGGCGCGGGGACTCTTTTCCGGCTCGCGGGGAGGTCCCCGCACGGCGCGGGGGCGCTCTTCCGGCTTCCGGGGTGGCCCCCAGGCGTCACGGGGTCGCTGTTCCGGCTCGCGAGGCGGCCCCCCAGACGGCGCGGGGTCACTCCTCCGGCTTCCGGGGTGGACCCCGGCGGGCGCGGGGTCGGAGTTCCGACGCGCGGGGTCGCGCCTGGGAACCGCAGCGACGCACGTGGGATGCCGACTTCGCACCCCACGCTTCGGAGCAGTCCGCCTCCGGAGCCGGACAGCGATCCCGCGAACCGCGGGTGCACTCCCGGAACCCGCAGGACCGACCCCGCACATCCCGGAAGCGCCACGCTGCATCGCAACTCCGCTGCCGCCGTGCGCGGGAGCATCCCGCCGGCGCGCGACCGAACCCCCGGCAATTTCCACTCCCCTGCTTCGAACGGGAACCAAGGGCCTGCGATGATGCCGCGAGACCCCGGAATCGCGAACAGCGCTGCGTAAGCGCCACGGTGCACGCGGAAAGTGGTGCGCGCCACGCGCGGCGAAACCGACAATCTTGTTGCCCGCTCCTGCGTGGAGCGGCAGAACCAACACCCGTGAGCACCGAGCCGCGTGATAATCCGATAAAACCGTCGCCTTTAAAGGCGGGGCACAAGCATCCGGGTTTGGGCGGGGGCCTTTTTGTTCGGCGATTCCATAAATCACCAACCGTGATCCATTTCATGAAGACTATACTGCTTTTGCTCCTCGGCTTTATTTCCTGGCAGAGCGCCTCCGGCGTGGACTTTCTGGAGTCGGGCACGTCCCTGGCCTCGCCCGACTCGCGTTGGAAGGTCTCGACGGAAAAGGAGGACTCGGGGGATTTCACATCGCGCATTTTCATCGCCGCACAAGGTGCGAACGGGCGCACGCTCCTCGCCGAAAACGGACGACATTTCGGAGCCGAGTGGTCGCCCGATTCCAAAACGCTTTTGGTTTACGACAACCTTGGGTCGGGGCAGTCCGATACCATCGTCTTTCGCCAGACGGAAAAGGGTTGGAAACAGATCTACCGCACTCCGGGTGGATTTCACATCATCTGGCGACTGGACAAATGGCTGCCCGACGCTGTCCGCCTCCGCTCCCATTCGGGCGGAAGTTCCGCCGACAAAGACGTCCCCTCAACCGTTCTCGTCCCATTCGACGCATCCAAGTCCCGGCAAGCCCCGGCCCCGGCAAACAAGCAAGTTGCGCCAGCCACCAAGCGCCCATCTTCTAAATCAAAGAGGTCAGACGCGCATTGAACCGCGCTTAATGCAGCGTGTTAATTGAAGCCGAATGAAAGCCGACGAAGAAAGCACACGAACGGATTGGCGGGCGCGCCTTCATTTGCTGCCCAGCGGCACGGAGCCGGCATCGCCGGTCGTGAGTTGGTTTCTCCGGGCGTTTCTTTGCCTTGGTCTTTTCCTCGTCGGTTCGGTGTTCGTGATTTTGTCCGGTGCCTTCGCCGGTCTTTCACGCGGCATCGGTCCAGAGCAGACCGGCGGTGCGCTCTACGTCGTCCCTGGCCTCATCCTCAACCTCGTTGCAGGCGCAGGCATCGCCGCATTTGTGGCGCGTCGCTCTCCGTCGCGCAGCGCGTCACGCCTCGTCTTCTACTCGTTCACAGCACCGGCCTTTCTCGCTGTCATCCTTCTGGCACTCTCGTTTGCCAGGCTCCTGCTCCAATGAGACCGCGGCGGACAATAAAACAGACTTAAAGCAGCGGTGCGATTAATTGATGGCCAGACTGGGATGGCACCGGATTTAGCGAAATACTATGTGTTTCGGTTTATCAAACCATCGCCATGATTCCTGTTTTTCAATCGTTAGTCGTGCAATCTTATCGTGAATTTCAGAACGTGATCAATTCGGATGAAATCACTTACATCTTTGTGTATTCGTCCGTAGCCGGACACTCACGGCAACTATTGGATGAATTTGAGGTGCACCAAGCGGAACGGTATTTGGAAATTGATATAGACGAACTCGGCTCGGACCGGAGAAGTTGGTTGATTTGCGAAGACCGGTTTGAAGGGGGGCGCTGGATAACTAGACGACGTCAATTGCCGTGTGTAAGGAGCTACATTCCGCGCATGGGCTTTTTCGATACCGTTTACGAGCCGAGGAAAGTAAAGGGTTTTGTTGACGCGACTCGTCGGGAAGCTGGATTGATTGCGCTGGCGCTGAAAGCAACCGATGACTCGACCCGGGAAGAACAATGAAGCGCAATTTACCAGAATCAGAGTAGCGCGCCGCTGTTCCACCGGTACGGTTCGGGGGGATCAATGACCACGCATGGGCGCTGACGCGCATGACAATTCGACAGACTCATAGTCGCCGCTCGGGTATTGCGCCGTCGAGCCGCGAAGCGACCGAATGCGGCGCGCCTTTTTAATACCGCAGGAAGAGAAATGATATGAAATCAAAGACCGAGAATGCAGACCTCAGCGGGTCCGAGTTTATCAATACCAATCTCAGCGCGGCGGAGTTTCGCGATGTTCGTCTCGCCGCGGCGCGATTCGTGGACGTCAATTTTTCCGAAGCCCTGTTTGAGGATGTCGCTTTGACCCGCTGCGTCACCCGCAACGCCAACTGCTCGCACCTGACCATCGAGGACGCATGCTACGAGGGCATGCTGATTGACGGTATTCCCGTCACTGAATTGCTTCGTGTGTACCGGAGCAAGCACCCGGCTCCGAATGACGGCGCCGGCCAAGGGGAATGAAACACGCAGTAGCGCGCGGGCTTGCTTTGCGGGGTGGATTGGGGTTTGGACGGGGGATGAAGAATTTTTTGATGCTGGCGTTTTTGTCGTTGGGGGTGTGCGCGGGGGAGGCTCCGGTGAAGTTGTGGCCGGGGAAGGCTCCGGGGGAGACGGGCGAGATCGGAGAGGAGAAGGATTTTTCAAAGCCGGGTGAGGGGTTGGTGGCGGGGAAGCCGCTGATCCGGCTGGGGAATGTGTCGGAGCCGACGTTGCAGGTGTTTCGTCCGGCGAAGGAGAAGGATACGGGGGCGGCGGTGGTGGTGTGTCCGGGCGGCGGGTATCATATTCTGGCGCTGGATTTGGAGGGGACGGAGGTGTGTGAGTGGCTGAATTCGATCGGGGTGACGGGTGTTTTGGTGAAGTACCGGGTGCCGGCGCGGAAGGAGCGGGCACGGCATGATGCGCCGCTGGAGGATGTGCAGCGGGCGATTTCGCTGGTGCGTTCGCGGCCCGGTGAGTGGGGCATTGATGCGAAGCGGATCGGGGTGCTGGGGTTTTCGGCGGGCGGGCATCTGGCGGCGGTGGCGAGCAATGCGGAGAAGCTGAGCTACGCGCCGGTGGATGATGCGGACAAGGCGGGGTGGCGTCCGGATTTCACGGTGCTGATTTATCCGGCGTATCTGGCGACGAAGGAGCAGACGGTGTCGCCGGAGGTGGCGGTAAGTGAGCGGACGCCGCGGACGTTTATTTCGATCTCGCAGGATGATCCGGTGGGTGTGGAGGGGCCGCTGTTGTATTCGCTGGCGCTGAAGAAGGCGAAGGTGCCGTTTGAGGCTCATGTGTTTCCGGTGGGCGGCCATGGATACGGGCTGCGCCGGACGGAGAAGCCGGTGACGTGGTGGCCGGACCGGGTGGCGGACTGGATGAAGGCGGAGGGGCTGCTGAAGCGGTAGGGCGCGCGCTAGCGTCTGCCGATGCGGACTTCGGGGCGGTAGGTGATTTTCACCAGCAGGTCCCCTCGCCCGCCACGCTGCTTGGGCAGGCCTTCGCCGCGGATTCGGAGGAGTTCGCCGCGGGCGATGCCGGCGGGAATCTGGATGCGGAGCATGCGGCCATCGGGCGCGGGGATCATTTCGGAGCCGCCGTTCGCGGCGCGCTGGTTGGGGATGCGGAGTTCGCAATGGAGATCGGAGCCTTTCGCTTTGAAGCGGGCGCCGGGTGCGGCTTTGACGCGGACGGTGATGAAGCCGCCGGCCATGGGGCCTTCGCGCGGGATGCGAAAGCGGGAGCCGGGCGCGGTGTCGGGCGGCATGACGAAGGCGTAGCGTTCTTCGCCGGCGGGGTTGCCGGGGTCGTTGACGCGGAGGTCGATGGTGGCTCCGCGGAAGAATTCATCGATGCGAAGGCAGACGTCCTGCGCGAGGTTGCGCTGGATTTTTCCGCGCGGAGCGCCGGAGGAGGCGGCGGCGGTGATGTTGTTCTCCTCGTCGTAGGCGCGGCGGCGTGCGGGGTCGGCGAGGACTTCGTGCGCGGCGTTGACCTGCTGGAGCCGGGTGACGGCATCGGCGTCGCCGGGGTTGACGTCGGGATGATGGCGCTTCGCGAGGCGGCGGTATGCGGCGCGGATCTCGGCGAGCGTGCAGCCGGGCTCGAGGCCGAGCGTTTCGTAGTGGGTGCCGGTCACGCGGTGAGTGCGGCGACGGCGATCTCGCCGGTTTTTTCGATATCGGCGGCGGTGTGCGCGAGGGAGATGAAGCCGGCTTCGAATTGCGACGGCGCGAAGTACACGCCGCGGTCGAGGCATGCGTGGAAGAAGCGCGCGAATGCGGCTTTATCGGATGCCTGCGCGTCGGCGAGGTTCCAGATTTCGCCGCCCATAAAGTAGGTGCAGAACATGGAGCCGATGCGGCGGAAGTTGTAATCGCGGCCCGCGCGCTTGAGGCCCGCGCGCACGGTGGACTCGAACGCGGCGCCGAGTTCCTCGAGCTTTGCCCAGCCGTTGATGCGGTCGAGTTCGCGCAACTGCGCGAGGCCCGCAGCCATGGCGAGCGGGTTGCCGCTGAGCGTGCCGGCTTGATAGACGGGGCCGTCGGGCGAGAGCTGGTCCATGATTTCGCGCCGCCCGCCGAATGCGCCAACGGGGAGTCCGCCGCCGATGACTTTGCCAAGCGCGGTGAGGTCGGGCTTCATGCCGATGATGCTCTGGTATCCGCCCTTCGCGAGGCGGAAGCCGGTCATGACTTCATCGAAAATGACGAGCGCGCCGTGGTCCGCGCAGAGCTTCCAGATGAGTTCGTAAAAGCCGGGGCGTGGAAAATAGAGGCCCGCATTTGCCGGGATGGCTTCGACGATGACAGCGGCAATCTCCCCGCCGTGCGCGGCGACTATGGACTTCAGCGCGTCGGGGTCGTTGTAATCGAGCGTGAGCGTGAGCGCGGCAAACTCGGCGGGAACGCCGGCGCTGTCCGGGTGGCCGTGGGTGAGCGCGCCGCTGCCGGCCTTGACGAGCAGCGAATCGACGTGGCCGTGGTAGCAGCCGTTGAACTTCACAATCTTCGAGCGCCCGGTGAATCCGCGCGCAAGGCGGATGCAGGACATCGTGGCCTCGGTGCCGCTATTCACCATTCGGACTTTTTCAATCGACGGAACCCATTCGCAGATCGTGCGCGCCATCTCGACTTCGTACGGATTCGGAGTCCCGAAACTCACGCCCTTCTGCGCAGCAGCGGCGACCGCATCGAGCACGACCTGCGGCGCGTGGCCGAGAATCGCCGGGCCCCACGTGCCAACGTAATCAATCAGCTCGCGACCGTCGGCATCGCGCAATTTGCAGCCCTTCGCGCTCTCCACGAAAAACGGCTCCCCGCCGACTCCGCGAAATGCGCGGACCGGGGAATTCACTCCGCCGGGGATGTAACGACGGGCTTCGGCAAACAGTTGTTGGGATTTGGTCATGTGAGAAAAGATTCGTCGGCGAACGGCGACGGGATGTCAAAACTTCCACTGCTGCGCCTGCTCGTGCGTGCAGAAACGGATGAAGCCGCGTCCGCCGGGACGGCCGTTTCCGCTGAGCCCGAATCCGCCAAACGGAAGCGTGCCCGGCGAGAATGTCGTGGGCAGGTTTGCATACACATTCCCCGTGCGGAGCGAGGCCGCAAGCCGGTGGAAGAGCGATTCGTCGCGCGTGAAAATCGAAGCCGTGAGTCCGTAAGGCGAGGCATTCGCGAGGGAAACCGCGGCGTTCAGATCGGAGAAACGTTCCACTTCGAGAATCGGCGCGAACGGCTCGGATGCATCGTCCGCAAACCCATGCCGGACTGCGGGCAGGACGAAATAACCGCGCTTCCCATCGACCGAATCCGGAATTCCGCCGGGAACGATCCAGTCGGCTTTTGCAGACGTGAGCGCGAGGTATCGCTCCAGTGCAGGCGCACTCACGAGTGGTCCGAGTTTTGTGCCCGGGAGCATCGGGTCGCCGGGCACGTAGCGCGTGAGCGAACGCGCGAGTTTTTCTAGAAAGACGCGCTCCACTTTCTCGTCCACGAGCACGCGACTCGTCGCATTGCAGCGCTGCCCGCAAGTAAGGCAGAGGCCGTCCGCCACGGCGTCCGCGGCCGCATCGAGGTCGGCATCGGCGCACACGATGGACGCATTGCGCCCGCCCAGCTCGAGGGCGAGCTCCTTCGAAAAATCGTCCGCCACCGCACGGCTCAACGCGCGTCCCGCGGCAACGCTTCCCGTGAAGCAAATCGCCCGAACCCTGGCGTCAGTCGCCAGCGCGACCGCCTCGTCGGCCCCGCCATGAACGACCTGAAAAACACCAGCGGGAAAAGAGGCCGCCATTATTTCCGCGTAGCGCGAAACGACATGATCCGCGAGCGGTGAGGGTTTCAGCACGACTGGATTGCCCGCCAGCAGATGCGCGACGGTCGCACCGTGCCCGAGATGCAGCGGGAAGTTGAACGGCGAAATCACCGTCGCCACGCCCATCGGAACGCGACGCACGAGCGAGGGATTCGGCCCGTCCGCAACGTGCCGCGGAGAGAAATGCTCGCGCGCATCGGCGATGGTGAGATCGATCTTCGCGATGACTGCGCCCACTTCGCCGACTGCCTCGGTCAGCGGCTTGCCGGTTTCAAAAGCGATTCCCTTCGCGAGTTCATCCTTTGCGGACGACAGCGCGGACTGCGCGGATTTCATGCGCCCGCAGCGCTCCTCCAGCGGCATCGCGCCCCACCCCTGCGCGACCGCCGAAGCAGCGGCAATCACCGGCTGCACGGGAGTCGGCGGAAAATCAGGAATCTCAATCGAAAGATCGCTCGGGCAGTATCGCATACATCAGGAGAGTTTTGCCGCGCGATGAAGCTCGGCATACCGGCCGCCGAGCGCGACCAGTTCATCGCCACGCCCCTGCTCCACGACTGTTCCATTTCCGAGCACGACGATGTGATCCACGGTGTGAATCGTGGCGAGCCGGTGCGTGATGATCAGCGTCGTGCGTCCACGCATCAGTTCTTCGAGCGTCGTCATGATGGCAGCCTCGGTCTGTGGATCGAGCGCGCTCGTGGGTTCGTCGAGAATGAGAATCGGTGCGTTCTTCAAAAATGCCCGTGCGATTCCGATTCTCTGCCGCTGGCCTACGCTGAGATGACCGCCGCGTTCGCCGACCTGTGCGGCGTATCCGCCGGGCATCGCCATGATGAAGTCATGAGCCTGCGCACGCTTCGCGGCTTCGATGATTTCCTCCTCGGTCGCGTCCGGACGCCCATACGCGATGTTCTCGCGGATCGTGGTGGAGAAGAGCAGCGTGTCCTGCAGCACGATGCTGATTTGCGCGCGGAGCGAACGCTTCGTCACCGTGCGGAGATCGTGGCCATCGACAAGCACGCGGCCTTTTACCGGATCGTAAAAGCGCGGAACCAGCGAGAGCATCGTGCTTTTTCCCGCGCCCGTCCCACCCACGAAAGCCACGGTCTGTCCCGGCGCGAGGTGGACGTTCACGTCGCGAAAAACGAGACGCTTGTCATCATAGCCAAACGCCACGTTTTCGAGAGTCACCTCCCCTTTCACCGCGGGAAGCTCGACCGCATTTGGCGACTCCGGCACATCATTTTCTCGATCGAGAACCTCGAAGCAGCGCTGCGTTCCAGCCGCGGCACCCTGCAATCCCCACGCGACATGCGTCAGCGCTTCGAGCGGCTGATAGAGCATCAGCAGAAGAGTGGAGAGATACCATATCTGACCGACGGTTAATTTACCGTCCATCACGTGCCGCGCGCCGACGTAAAACATAGCCGCGCTTCCGGCTGCGACCAAAGTCCCGACGATGAGCGCGCTTCGCATCGATGTGGCGTTCAGTTTGAGATTCGCTTCAAGGCTCTGCTTCGCGCTCGATTGAAATTGCGCGACTTCGTGGTCCTCCCGTCCAAAAGCCTGCACGATCTTCACAGAACTCAGACCCTCCTGCGCAACGGTGAGAACGGCACTCTCTTTTTCGGCAATCACGGTGCTCTGATCCCGAATCCGCTTCGCATACCAGTAAATAGCGCCAATCATGAACGGAATCACGAGCAGCGAAAGAAGCGCGATTTGCCAGTCGAAGACGAGCATTGTGCAGAATGTCGCAACCAGCCCAATCGTGCTCTGAAACACGAAGAACCACTTCGAATAAACGGCCTGAATGCTTTGCGAGTCATATGCGACGCGAAATGAACTGTCCGCACTGCGGCGCTCGTCGTGAAATTTGAGAGGGAGAGAGTGCAGGTAGGCGTAAAGTTCGGTGCGAAGCCGGAGCAGGGCCTGCAGGCCGACCCTGAGCGTGAGCACGGAAACCAGATAGCCAATTCCTCCTGCAAGCAGGTGGAATACGACCATCAGCGCACAGACCGCCGCAAGGATGGTCGGAATGCTCCATCCTCCGAGGTCCACGCCGAGGAAATCGAGATTCCGCCCGCCGGCCGTCGTGGCGGCGGGAAGCAGCTTGTCCACAATGTATGCGAGCGGCCACGGACGAAGGAGATTGAACGCGTTCGACACGAGCGTGAGCAACATTGCGGCAAGCGTCGGCCCGATAAAGGGACGGAAATAAGACAGAGCTCTTCGGTGAACGGACATTCGTCCGGGAAATAACAGCCTTTCCGCGGAAAGCAAACACCCGGCTGACACAGAGGCCAGCCGGGTGCTGTGATTCTTTGGTTATCCGCGGTGAAGCGGAAGGTTACGCCTTAGTTGAAGGGCGACCAGAAGCTCGCAGGAGCAACGGTCGAGAGAGCGTTGAAGGTCGTGGCGTTGACCTGTGGCACCGTGTCCACCGCATTGATGGTGAAGTTGTTGCCGAGGATGTCTGCGCCACCCGAGGTCTCCAGGCGGCTGCCCGACTTGAGGTAGTTGCGGATGTCTGTCCAGTTCACTGCGGAACCACCCGACTTGTTGTTCTCAATGGCATACTGGTCGATGGCTGCGTCGATCATGCGGAGGTCCTGAAGAACCTGCGTGGCCTGCGCACGG